>Ga0335074_10008110_pt1 | contig 14593 bp, 18 predicted proteins | sample Lox_Sample_23_FD_206715 | JGI IMG/M metagenome (GOLD analysis project Ga0335074, IMG submission 206715) | Soil microbial communities from Loxahatchee National Wildlife Refuge, Florida, United States - Lox_Sample_2.3 | ecosystem: Environmental > Terrestrial > Soil > Wetlands | place: USA...
CGCGCAAGGATGCCAAGGCTTGCGCCAAGGCAATGCAGGCGATCTACAAACTCGTCCCGGATGCAGGCTCCTACGTTTCCGAAAGCGATTATTTCCTCGAGGACTGGCAACGCGCGTTCTGGGGCCCTAGGCGAACTAGCGGAAGTTGCTGACGTTGTCATCGCGACGGACCGCTGCACCCACGAGGATGTCCTCGCAAGAGCTGCTGCCCACGCCGGCCTGTACGGACGGGAATGCCAACGTCTTACCGACGTTTTGGTCGGAGGGGAATACGGCAGCGAAGGAAAAGGCCACATTTCCTCGTATCTCGCTCCCGAATACGATGTCCTGGTACGTGTCGGCGGACCGAATGCGGGTCACAAAGTATTCGAGGACCCTGAACCCTACACGCACCACCAGCTGCCATCAGGCACACGCTGCAGCAAAGCGCGACTGGTTATCGGACCAGGAGCCGTCCTTTCGGTTCCCGGCTTGCTAAAGGAAATCGCTGAGTGTCGCGTCGATGCTTCGCGCTTGTCGATAGACCCTCAGGCGATGATCATTGAGGAATCCGATCGTAAGCGTGAGGCACGCACGCTTGTCCAAACAATCGGTTCCACCGGGCAAGGCGTCGGGTACGCCAGATTCGGCAGGCTGCGCTACAAACGGACTCGCGCAGAGCAGAAGCAGATTCTTATCGAGCAGGGCTGCGAATTTTTCAAAGGCACGGAATGCAAACACCGCTTCGTTGGAATTTTCGGAGATCGGCGGATCAAGAAAATTCTGCGGCGGGCGCTGAGATGGGAGGTGATGGAGTATCCGAAGCGCGAGCCGTCATCTGAAGATCGCGTTCGAGTCGTCGATCTCGATCCACTCCCGAAGACCTTCGCCGTGTCTGCGTCGAGATGATCCGAGCTTACTACAACGAAATTTCGCCGTTCGCCTGCGAGTGGCTGCGGGAGCTTATGAAGGACGGACTCATATCAGAGGGAGACATAGATGAGCGTTCGATCACGGAAGTTGACCCGCAGGACTTGCGGGGATACACCCGCCTGCATTTTTTCGCAGGGGTCGGCGGCTGGGATTACGCCCTGCAACTCGCAGGATGGGACGATTCGCAGGACGGAACATGCTGGACTGGCTCGTGCCCGTGCGAGCCGTTCAGCGTCGCGGGTAAGGGCGAAGGCTTCAAGGACGAGCGTCATCTCTTCCCCGTCTGGCTGCGCCTCATCCAAGAGTGCCGCCCTCGCGTTATCTTTGGGGAAGAAGTTGAGAACGCTATTAAGCACGGATGGCTCGACCTCGTTTTCGGGGAACTGGAACGATACGGTTACGCCTGCGGGGCGGCAAGTTTCCCGGCTTGCAGCGTCGGGGCACCGCACCAAAGGCAGCGGCTCTACTTCGTGGGCGAGGTGGGCGACCCCGACGACCTTGGACGCTTCGGCTACGGAAACGGTGCGGGTGCAGATGCGAAGGGGCAAGCCGCATCCAAGGACTACAAACCTCCGGTATCAGCTTTTTGGGATGACGTCGCCTTCGTCGAATGCCGGGGCGGCAAGCGAAGGCCTATTCCGGTTGAACCCCGCATTCTCGGGCTGGTTGATGGGATTCCCGGTAGGGTGGGACGCGGCGGCAAAACGGATCGCTCCCCGCTTTGCTTCGGAACGCCGAACCGGGCGCAAAGGCTGAGGGGATACGGGAACGCGATAGTGCCGCAGGCGGCTGCCGCGTTTGTCCGAGCGTATATGGGGACAAGGCGAGCCGAGAACTGTACGAACAGCTTCAACGCCCTGTGAGCCGAAAATCACGATAGGGTCGCCATTCGCAGTGATTCGGCTTTCAGAATTTTCCCGACAGGTGATGGAATACTCGAAGCGAGCGCAGCCACCCGAAGATCGCGTTCAAGGTCGTCGATCTCGATCCTGTCCCGACGACGTTCGCTGCTGCGACTCCTTAGCTTTTGACGCGATTGACGGCAGGATGTCGGAAGCGCTGGGAGGCTTCAGAGATGTGTGCCATTTACCGAGTGGTGGAAATGAAAAGCGGACAGGAAATCAATCGGTTCACGAACTTGGTGGATGCTTGTGTCTCGTGGGTGAAGTGTCCACGCGACCGAAGAGTCGAGGAAATGGCAGTGGGAAGCGGTGATGTTATCAGGCGGGTATCACCTACCGAATGTTGCTCCGCGTTGCGTAAATGGCTACCCGAAAACAAATTCCTTTCAAAAGACGAGCAGGCAGATATGACTGCCCTGATCGAAGAGGCTTGCGGCTGAGGTTGGTATAATCGTCCCCACATGCCTTCCGTCGCGCTCGGCACTACGTTCTCTGGATCGAACGGCGAAACGTTCACAATTACTGATTTCCTCGGGCAAGGTGCCTTCGGTGAAGTCTATCGTGCAGTGGGAGAGACTTCGGGATTGACGGTGGCTGTGAAGCTCCTGCCAGTTGGCGCACTCGCGTCTCCAGACTCTAAAATTGCGTTACTGAACGAAATCAAAACAGCGCAACAGATCGAGCACCCCAACGTTGTGCGACAGGATGACGCCAAGCAGGCGTACTTGGCTTACGGTGGCGCAAACTGGGCGAGAGCCGAACGCACGCAGATACAAGCTCTAATGCAAAAAATGGACGATCTGATCGCCGTCAATCGCGATTGTGCATCACAGTTGGAACGCGAATTTTCCGCTCTCGCGCAGGAGCGAACCGCCCTAATTGCGGCGCTCAGCTACGAGATCGCGGCTAAGAAGCTGCCGGGAAGGTGCGACCTTGTGCCGTTTTGGCAGTTGTAAAGCGTATAAAAATGGCAGTAGCCTATTGCCGATGCATGGGAGGTCATCGACTTTGACAAAGCTTTTGGCGCTCCTCGTCTCCTTTGGTGTTCGCTTAGGACAGGCAGCAGCACTCCAGCGAGGGTAAACAACTGGGCATGGATTAGGCACCAAAGGAACTGATCCAACCAAGGGCAGCCGCCCATAAGCTGCCGATCCAATTTTGGGAATCCTGCCGTGGCTGAAGCCTCGGCGGGATTTTTCTTTTTCGCAGGGAGCGCTGGTCAGCGCTTGTTGCTGCCCGATGCTTTGCCTCATGCTTGGCGACATACCGTTCTAAGCACTCAACAACCTCGCGGAATGCCCGGCTCGACATGACCTCGCGGTGGCTGCAATGCTGAGTTCCCGACTCGTTGCCCTCATACCCCACGAGTGTGTCGCAAGCGAACTCCTCCGCAGCAGTCCGTACCTCTTTCAGCCGTTCAATCGCCGATTTCGGCGTAATCGCCGTGCTTTTCTCCCGTCGCTCGGTGTGGCACGAGGCTCACGCCGAACGTATCACTTTACTGCGTGCCGCCACTGGGCTTCAGTGCAGGAGTCCCACCGCCGCCCGCTCCACCGCTCGGCGCTGGCTTCGGTGCGGGAGTTCCGCCCCCGTTGTTTCCGGGGGTTGTACTGTTTCCTGTTGTCCCAGATGGGTTTGCGGCGACGCACTGGTAGGCATAGCCCTCAGCTTGTTGGAAAATCGTCGCGTTGCCGGGAGTGTCGGTCGTTGACGGAGCCCCTAGCTTTAGGATTTCCGCTTGGATCGCATTAACCGCAGTAATTCCAGCCGCATCACCTTGCTCATAGGTGTTAATCGTCGCATAAGACGCCCCAAGTCCACTCGTTCCTCCCAATGTGCTGAACACCTTTGGAACTGTTGTTGAACCCGCGATTGTCGCCGCAGCGCCCGCCCCCGTGAACCCAGCCGACGCGATCATCAAAACGAATTGCACTTTTTGCCAACCGGACGATACTCGTTGGAAAAGCAAAGAACTGGCAGCACACGTCGAATTAGCTAGCAACAATGCCTCGCTTGCGCACCTTTCGCTCTGTTGGTCGGAACAGTCCTTGGACAACAGAGTCTCCCAAGCGGTATCGTTGGTATCTCCTAATTGCGACCGGCCTTTCTTCCCTGTTTTGAGACGTGACCAATTAGATTTCGACAAGGGGATGCCCTCTGAATTAGCCCGGCTTGCCGGGTTAGAGGTAGAGGGGCTAGCGATGGTCTGTGCGATGGTGCCGGGGGCAGATGCCAACAACAGGAGGAAGGTAGTCGGCACCAACACGCTGCGACATATGGAGATACTCAGTCTCACAGTCGTCTCTCCTCTGAATGGATAGGCTACCGGGAGTCGCGGCGCACGCGTTTCCTCCCTGAAGCCCTTCCGAGATTGGTCGGCGACTGTAGCAGAAAATCCGCCCGTTGACACCACAAATTTATTCAACAGTTATTTCCCGTCAGTGACGTAACCTACTTAGGAAGATATTTGCTTCGTATACTAAGCAACGAGGGCGTTAGAATCGTCCGCCTGCATCTTGGTGCCGTCGCCCCGCACGATCATCGGGTGCTCGCCGACCTCGTCGGACGCCGCTTGGATTTGGTCTATCGCCGCCTCCAGTCGCCGCCGTAGCCGCTGCGGGAGCGTAGCTGCGACTCTGCTTTGCCATGGAGCATGAACAAAGAACCATTCAATGACGATTGGTTTGAACTGTCAGATGACCTGTGGCTCGATCCGGGAGAAAAACGACAAAAGTTACGCCTCCTTGCCGACCACAATATCCCTCAGGCTCTGGTCGAGGAAATACGGGAGCACGACATCGCTGTGAAGGCAGCCCGCGAACTGGGGCTGGACAAAGTTGACGATCCGGAGCTTCTCAGTTACGCCAGACAAAACGGAATGATCCTGCTAACTATGGATCGTGGCTTCTGGTCAGACAAGGATTATCCAATCGATCAGAGCGGCGGGATCATTTTTGTAGATGTTCCTGCGCTCGCAGCGTCCACCGCTTCGCTGGGTCTCCAGATGTTGTTTCTGTTTGCCAAAAGCTTCGGTGGAGATTGGCGCAGGGGACTCAAAGCGAGGGCGACATCGGAGAAATTCCAAATGAAGCTAATTTCTCATGGCGGGAAAAAGGCAGCCTACGAAGTTCAACTTAAGAAGAACAGCCTCTACGCACGAGAATTAAGTCGTTAAGCGGTGCCACAGGATTTCCCGCGACTTGCCAGATCGGCTCATACTCGGAGGAAGGCGCATGCTTTCGGCTGCCGAAGCGAAAGCGAAAGCCGACCGTAACCGGGCTTTTCTTGTCAGAAATTGCCGAGGGACATAGACTTTGGTTCATCATGCTGCGAGCCAGCCTTCTGTTGCTTGTGTTAGTGATGCCGTTCGGTGCGCCAAAACGCGGCGCGTCAAATGTCCCAGCGCAGAATGCGCCCATATGGTCGAAAAAGGGCATCACCTTCCCGATTAACTGCCCGCCCTTCAAATCTTGCCACACGCTCCGTATCGTCTCCCCGAACGGCGAGAACACTATCGAAGTGACCTATCAGAAATCCACGGGTTACCCGGCTGGTTATCCAATCACAACCGAAACTGCTTCCCTGCAAGTTGCTGGGTTTGGCACGCATGCCGCGTCCGTGCCGATCCTCGACGGCGTGGAGGACGAGATCGCTTGGTCGCCGGACTCGAAGTGTTTTTTCATAAACAGCAACTACAACGGCTACGTGGATGAAATTTTCGCCGTCCACTGCGTCAACGAGCCCGATCTCGGCCCCGGCCATATCACGCAGCAGGTTGAGCAGGACATGGCTCGCAGCTTTCCGCCTTGCGAAGCCGTTCTCATCTCGCGGGAACAATGCACCGAAATGGCCGCTGATCCGGACTACTTGGGTGTCGTGGCATTGGATTGGATTCATGGTTCTTCTGAGATGGTCGTCATGGCGGACGTTCCTTGCGACACAATGTGGGGCGGAATCATGTGCCAAGTGCTGGGATACGAAATCGCAGTGCCCAGTGGAAAAATTTTGCGACGGATGGAACCGAAGGAGTTTGCGAAAGAATGGCAACACAGCATGGCGTGGAAATTCCGCGTCCCTGAAGCCCCAAAGTACAAACCGAAATAGGGTCAAGAATCTCCGACTCAATTACTCCTTTGTCGCCGAGGATGAGACAGCCAAAGATCAGGCAAGCGAGGCGACGGCAACGGCACGACGGCGAGGACTTCGGGGTTGACTGCCGATTTACTTCCGCGCTTTCACCGACACGGACACGACCAGCCTGCCGCCCGGTCGAGCGTATCTATTTGCTAGGCTTTGAGCGAAATCGCGTATCGCGCCAGCAAGACGCTTGGCGTCTTCGACGGAGCCGAACACCTGCGCCGTCCTGCGTTCCGTCGCTTTCAGCAGACCGCGCCAGTCCCCAGCACGAAGCTTCTGCGGCCGCTTGGAACCTCGCGAAATCGTTTCGCGAGGTTCCGCCCCCGCGCTCAATAGCTGCTGCACGCGCCGCACTGTGACGTGGAGGTTCGCCTGTACCCACTCCGTCCACGTTGGATTGCCCGGAACGGGTACGCGGCGTCCGGGCTGGGCGAAACGGTTGCGAGCCTCGCGAAGGTACGGGATGGCTTCCCGCAGGTCACGGAAGCCATCTTCGCAGCGGAAAAGCAGTTCCTCGTCGTCCATCGTTTTCGCGAGCCACTCCGGGTCAGGTCGTGCGGTGACCCGATCCCGCTCGGCGGGCAGCGCGTCGATCTCAGCGATGCGCTCGCCTATCCAGCGGAGGACGGGCACGGCGATGGAGTTCCCCAGCGCCTTGTAGCGCGGCGAATCCGGGCACTCTGCGGCAGCCTTGCCCCGGTAGGGCACGAGCGTGTATTCGTCGGGGAAGCCCTGAAGCCGTTCGCACTCCACCGGCGTGAGCCTCCTCACCGACTTCCGAGATAGGAGCGCCTGTCCTTGCCCCGGCATGTTCCCGACCGCCTGAAGGGAGGTCGCGTGTGGGCTTTCCCACACGTCCCGCCCCTTATGGCTCCATTGCAGCATAGTCGGCTCCGCCGTGGGCGTGACGACCAAGTTATCGTCGTTCCGCCCGGTTTTGATCGTCGCGGCGACGCCGCCGCAGGTTAAGTACGGCTCGATCCCCGCGCAACCTCCTTCAGCGCCTCGCGCAGGCGGCGGTACTGCTTTGGGCTTAGGCGCTTTTTGCCTCGGCGGAGGATTCCACGAGCCGCCTTCGCCGTCAAAGAGTACGTACTCCGCGATGTTGTCTCCACGATGTCCGACAACGAAGACACGACGGCGTCGCTGGGGAACTCCGAAGTACTGAGCGTCGAGCACGCGATAGGCGAGACTATACCCGAGTTCCTCCAGATTCCCGAGGATGGTCGCAAAGACCCGTCCTTCTCCCGAAGACAGAACGCCGGGGACGTTTTCCCAGACGACCCACGGGGGCTGCTTTTCCTTCGCGATTCCGCAGAACGCGAGCACGAGTGCGCCGTCCGGGTCGTCGAGTCCCCGGCGCTTCCCCGCGACCGAGAACGGTTGGCACGGCGTCCCGCCGACGAGGATGTCGATTGTCTCTTTCTTGAATGTCTCGTTTTCATGGATTTTGGTTATGTCTCCCAGATTGGGCACCTCCGGGTAACGGTGCGCAAGCACGGCGCAGGGGAACGGTTCGATCTCCGAGAACCAAGCCGCCTTCCAGCCGAGCGGCCGCCATGCCACGGACGCCGCCTCTATCCCGCTGCATACGCTCCCGAATCTCACACAAGAATAGTAAGGCGGAGCGAGACCCACGGTCAGGTTGCGGGCGCAACTGGTTGCACGAAGCGTTACTAATCCTCACGGATTAGAGTTCTTCCGTTTAGCAAGACAGCCCTTCTGCGAGGATTCGATCCCGCTCGGCGTGCCGTCCGTCGAAGTGGTAGGCACATCAATCGGGCGCGACCTCGCCCGCGAACAAAATCCCCTCGATGGTGCTGCCACCGGGTTCCAGCAGGTAAGCTCTGTCGTTTTTCCACTCGAAATGCGATTGTACGGTGATCTGGCTTCCGGGGAACCACCACCATCGTCCGCCGACGCAGACCATTTCGTCCATTTGTGGGTATGCCATCGTTTCGAACTCCTGACGCTCAAAGCGGCGGATACGCCGACAGCGCATCCAACCCCAGACGTTCGGCGATCTGCGGATACTTCGCAATCAGGCGCGAAAAATTCCGCCGCGCCCTAGCAGGCGATATGTTTGGGTACGCGGACGGATATTGCCCGATCAGCGCCCAGCGTTTCATTTTTCTTGCGAGCAGATGCTCGCGGATTCTCGGTCGTGCGTGCAATTCGATTCTCCTCCGACACAACTCCGCTTCCGCTCTCTTCGCGACAGGACGTGGGAGCTAGTTTTTGCGGCAAAGATGGCAATTTCGTGTACCCGGCGAACTGAACAGCCTTGGCGTGATTGCCAAAATGCTGCTCCACGAAATGGATTTGAAAGTCGTGGAATTGACCCGGAATGGTGCCGCAAAGGGTGTGAAACGGCACGGTGATGAGCGTTGTTGTATGTGATCGCGCTGGGAAATCCTGCTGCCAACTCGTCTCCCTGTGGCGAGCTTCTGATCCATGACGTCACTCGACGAAGCCAACAGGTTTTCGCGGCGGCACTCTTTGCCGGAGCGTGCCTCTTCCCGTTCGGAAAATCGGCACATCCAACTAGCTAGCTAGCTTTACCTTCAGCGCTACAGAGTCCTGCCGCTCTCGGCGAGCGTTTCTTCCATTTCCCGGCAAAGCCTCGCTTGGGTAGAATCTCGTCAAATGCCAACGCCTGAGCCAACCACGATCAACGCCATCGTCGAGACGCTGCTGAAGCCGTTCACGGCGATCCTGAATCCGATAGCCGAACGCATCGGTCACAGCCTGAAGCGCAAGCCCCGGCTCCACATTTATGTTCGTCCTCAACTCAGCGTCTGGTGCTACGCATGGGAAGGTTACGGCGAAAACCAAAAGCCGATGATGCAAGCACGGTTCACGGCTGACATCACGAACGATAGCGACGACGAAACCGTCGTGATCTTGGACGGCTACGTCCACGGGACGAAACCCCAGATTCCGTTCACTGCCCGGATCAAAGTTCCGCCGACCACGACGGTCACGGACGAGAACATCGCGGTGTTCGTCAGACCCGTTATCGGAGAAGGTGGGCAGGATTTCACTGGAAAGATCATCCTACTCGACCAGTTCAAGCGCAAGCATCCGACCGACGAGATCACATTCAAATGGGTGGGACGGACGGAACCGCCGACGCCGCAAGTCCCCGCCGGAGGGTCCGAGCGAACGTTATCGTGAACCAGTGCCCAGCGCGGCGGCGCGTCCTGCTGTCAATTTTCATATGGTAGGCGGAGGGGAGGAAAAAACGCTGTCAAAAACGGGTGACAACAAGCTGACAGCAGATGACAGCAAAAAGCTAAAAGTCCCTTAATTTAAGGGAAAATTCTCTCCCTCTCTCTCCCATAACATGAAAACTGACAGCAAAGAGGTTTTGGGTGGCGTTTTTGGGGTTCCGCTGTCACTTGTTGTCAAGATGTTGTCACCTCGCGCTGCCACTCGCTGGCGCTCGTAAACGGCAGCGCGAACTGGTCGCAGACGCTCATCTCGACAGCCTCACGCGCCCGGTCCTACCGCCGTTGGAACCGTCGTTCTTTAGCTCGTACTCTTCCTCGATGACGCGCTCGTAGATCATCGCCTTCTTGACGCGGTTGAGACGCACCGAGCTTTTCGCCGACCTGTAAAGGTTCTTCCGCGTGCATAGCTCGCGCCACTCAACCCAGTCCGTCTGCTCCTCCAGCGCCCGGATGATTGCCCTTTCGGCTTTTCCGTCGAGGTCGTCGGTCTCGGCGGGCGCGTAGAAGCGCCGGATCGCCTCCTGCCACTCGATGAACTCCAAGGCGCACCGCAGACAGTCCTCGGTGATCTCTTTGTCGTGGTTAACGCTCGCGGTCACCAACGCGACCCTCAGCGCTAGTTCGCCAAGGCGCTTGCGGTTCTCGAAGTCCTTCCGTCGCCATTCCGCGATCCTCTCGTATGCCCACGCCGGGACTTCGCACGGTCGCGGTCTGCGGCTGATTGGCAAGTTGTCGGTGATGTCGTTCCCCGGCGATTCGGTGGGAGGCTCCCACAGGTCATCGAACTCCCAGCCCGAAGGAAACACGGCGAACAGCATGCGGTCGTAGGTACCCTGCGCGGTCGCAGCGCCGTATATCTCGGCGAACTCGTCCGGCCCGTCGCACGTGAGGCAGCCGACAAGCGAGAGACGGGCGCAGCATTCCCAGTGACCCTGCTTGGACGCCGTGCCGAACGTGTCTTCGTAGAAAAGCTCGTTGAGCATGTTCGGCAGGCTCGACCCCTTGATGTCCATCTTGTTGAAGGTCACGCGCATCTCGTCTTGGATAAGCAGGTAGGGCATCGGATGGTAGTCGTCGGCTTTCATGTCGTTGCCCTTCTTGCCTCCGAGAAGCTGGATCAGCCCGACTTCCGAGCCGGGATACTTCTTGATAACTTTGATCTCGGAAGGATTGGGCCATGCCTCGCGAGCGTTCCTGATGACGCGGCTCTTGCCGTCCCCCTTGGTTCCGATGACGTTCACGAAGAGGTTCGAGCGCAGGCGCTTGTAGCTAGGAACGCCGTAGCCCGCAGCGATTCCCAAAAGCACGGGGTACGCCGCGTCGAGCGGGGAGTCAATCTTGCGGGCGAACTCGCCGAGCCATCCGTACATGCAGGACTCGGGCATTCTTCCCACTTCGCGAGAGATGGGCTTGCGCTTCGCCGTGGCGTTCTCGCAGCCGTAGCAAAGCTCATGTCCGGGGTCTGGGCAGCCGCGCCCGCAGCGGTAACAGATTTCGCCGCGCTTGATCGCCTCGGCTTTCTTTTGGTCTCTTATTTCCGCCCGAGCCTGCGTCCTCGGAGTGGGCTTCTCGCCGGGCTTGGTCATCGCCTTCACGCGTTCGGCGTAAGGCATCGCTTGGAAGCAAGGGATGCACAATGGCTTTCTGACGCCGTCAATGGTGTAGAGGTATTTGGCTTCGGCTCCGCACTTGGAGCACTGGTATGTCTTTTTTTCGGGAAGCCCGTTGCCGTTTTTCTCTGGTGGCTTTTGAGGGTTTGCCCGGTTCTCCGGGGGAAGCTCGCCCCGCTCCTTCAGGCACGAATAGCATCCGTCGATGTCCCATTTCGCGCCGGTGGGGCTGTCGCAGTATTTGCAGATTTTCTGTTGCTGTGGTTCGGAACTGCTCACGTTGCACCTTTTCGGTTGCACCTGATGTGGGGGTCAGCCACAGGTCGGAGAATTTCGGAGCCGGGCGGTGCAACCTTGGGTTGTGACCCGGCTCCCTGAACTTGCCTTTCGGCGAGTCCGACCTACTGAAGGAACGCATAGTCCCTATTTCTTGATGGGCACGCCTAGCCGCATGCGCCAACGCCACGCGGTGGCGCGGCTGATGCGAAGCGCCTTGATTGCTTCGTTCACGCTCTTCCCGGCGCTCAACATCTCGCCGAACTGCTGGCACAGCGTTTCCAGCCTTGGTCTTGCCATCGCTGCCTCCTATACAGGGCCCCCGTAGTTTCAAAACTCGGAGCCGTCTGTTTCATTACTAAATACTGTCTGTTTCAAAATCCTCGCTACCGAACTCTCTTTTAGGGGTTGGCGAGGAATCCGACCCGACAAGGAGGCTTTATGGCGGTTGATTGGAACGAGCGGTACAGGCGGCAAGAATTGGACGAGCGGATTTACGGGGCGATCAGGACAGGCGACTGGAGGACGGCACTGATGGAACTGTTCAAGGAAGTTCGGCAGGTGCAACTCTGCAAGCACGGAAACATGACGGACTACCAGCCGTGCCCGCAGTGTGACGCTGAACTCGACGACCTGATTTCGGGGGAATATGAGGACGATGCCCGGCAAGTGGAAGCCCGGCACCCGGGTCAGCCCAGAGGACGCATCGCCGCCGGAGGCGACCTGCGTCGATCCTGACTGCCCCAATCCTGCCCGGTGCGGAGAGTTCTGCGACGAGTGCCAATCGCTTTGGGAGGAGGAACAACGCGCCAAGGCGCGAATCGAGCGGCGATGCATCAACGTGCAAAGGGGATTCTGACCGGGCGGCGCAGCATGCTCACCGCCGTATCCTGCGCGACAGACGACCGAGAGACAGAACGCCCGCATCATTCATCATTTTAAGAAATGGATCGCTGGCGCGGCAGTCAGGGCAACGACCCTCAAAGATCGGCGTCTCGCCGTCCTCCTCGGCAGCGGCGACCATCGCCTCGTAAATCCTGATCGGAATCCGCATCAGGAATTCCGTGGCGCAGCATCACGGTCGGACGCCCCTGCTCGCGGGCGTTTCGGGCTTTACCGCCGAGCCGCCTTTCGCCACAGTTTCAGGTGTTTGTAGTAGTACTCCGCTTCCTTCGCAATCTCGGCGTTGCGAGCGTCCGAGTACGGCTCGACCAACGCGACCACCATCTTGTCGGTTAGCGAATAGCCGTACTCAGAGTCGCCCACGATCTCGAACCAGTGCCGGAAGCCATGTAGCTGGCTATCTGAATGGAAACCACGGTAACGGCAGACCAAGGGGATGCGCTTCACGAATCCCACGCCGTGCGGATCTGCCACGAAATATTTGCCGCCCTCTATCGGTTTGATTTTGGATGCCATAGTTTTGCAGCCCTCTCTACCTGCCTTCGTCCTCGTCAGGCACCGCATTACGATGCGACGCCGCTCGCAAAACGGCGTTTCGGATTTACTGCTCATCAGTGGAACGCAGGTGTTCGTAGCACTCTTCGCGTGTCTGCCCGGTCATGACGACGAAGTTGCGGCGAACTTCGACCACGCCGAAGCCACGGTCCGCACCCATCGAGCGCACCACATACAGCTTGTGCTTGCGCCCGTTGATGTCTTTCCACTTCTGGTCGATCATCTGCATCTGGTTTCCCTTCATGTGGTTTCTCCTTGTGGCGATCTTCCAACAAGTCAATTGTCGAGCCGATTTGAAGAGTCCTTGCGGAAGAGGACAGGGGAATCTGGGTGCTCTTTTTTCCGCTACTTCATTGGGGGATTGAAGTAGTTGCCGTCGCGAAAGCGCTCAATCGCCGAGGATTAGCAAGAGGGTGCGACTGGGGAGGTGTATTGCACCGACAGCGGGGAACTGTTTGGCGTCCCGTCACCCGTTCAGCCTAGTGACTGGCTCCTAATTCGATCTTCACTGCCTCAATTTAAAGCTGTTCATTTTGACGAGTGTATCTTTGTACCGCTTACGCAAGGCATCCTTACGCTTTCGGATTTTCCCCGAGCGTTCCTCGCCGATGGCGAGATCAGTTAGGGCATCCTCTGTGTATCCGTAGGCCTTCAGAGCCACTTGAGCAAGATCGTTCGCTTGCGATTCTGGAACAAGACCTTCAAGCGTTAGGAGAAATGATAGACATTGGTCAGCGAGGCCCTAGCGTTGGAGGCACGGCATTTCATTAACGGTGGTCTTACGATTCTGGTCGAGCAGCAGGTGGATAAGGATCATCCCCGCGTCGTCAACTATTTGAAGACGGATGCCTCGTGGCGGCAGATCGACCTGCATCCAGATGTCGCTGCCTACTTGCGAAATTTCGTAAGTGGGAAGTCCGGGCTTATATTGCGAACCGAGAACGATACTCCCTATCTCTATGGAAACCTCGCTGATGATTGGCTCGACCAGCGACTCGCAAAGCTGGGGCTGTACGAAGCAGGAATGGGCTGGCACAGTTTCAGGCGATTCCGCAATTCTTGGCTCCGCGCACCCGCACAGAGATGCCAAGAAGACCTGCGCAAGTACTGGCTCGCCCACAAGCCCAAGGAAATGGGTGAACTGTATTCGTCGCTTAAAGAAGACCTCCCGACCAGGCTCGCCGAAGCAGAGCGTGTGGGGTACGGTTTTGCATTGCCGAAGGAAGTTGTTCCAAATGTTCCAAGAAAAGGGCTGTTTGTCGTCGCTCGAAAAACTCCGGCAACTGGTATACTGCTCAATAGGATGACGGAAACAAGGGGCGTGTAGCTCAGCTGGGAGAGCACCTGCTTTGCAAGCAGGGGGTCGCCGGTTCGATCCCGGCCACGTCCACCAACCATCTGCCCGCAAATCAATCACTTCCCTAATTCGGCCTTTGCCCAACTTCGGCAAATTTGGGAACACTCGGGAACAACTGACTTTCAAGCTGATTGACCGCCTGTCTTTGGGCGCTCGTACTGGCGTGCGTGTACACCTCAAGCGTGGTCGTCATGCGCGAGTGCCCGAGTTGAGCTTGGGCCACCTTTAACGGCGTTCCTTGCTCATGCAGCAGCGTTCCGTGCGTGTGCCGAAGCGTGTGCCAATCGATCCGTGCGATCCCCGCTCGTTCACACGCGGAAGTTAGTTGCCGCTTGCGCAGATTGTTCGGAGCGAGCGGCATTCCTTCTCGCGTGCAAAAAACCAACGCTGCGGCTGACGTATTCCGTGAGCGTGAGCGGTGTGCGAGTAGGGCCTCGACAACAGTTGACGGCAACGGAACTTCCCGGCGACTGGCTTGCGTTTTCGGCGTGCCAAAATGTCCGTGGTAGCAGGTCTCCTCGACGCGAAGAGTTCCCTGCGTCAGATTGACTCTGCCCCAACGAAGCGCCAGGATTTCACCGATGCGCAGTCCTGTCATCGTCGCCAGCATGACGATAGTGCGCACGGGTTCTTCCGAAGCCGCGACCAAGAGACGTACCGCTTGTGCGTCGAGAAACCGATGCGGGCGTTTGTACGTGCGTTCCGGCA
>Ga0335074_10008112_pt1 | contig 14591 bp, 11 predicted proteins | sample Lox_Sample_23_FD_206715 | JGI IMG/M metagenome (GOLD analysis project Ga0335074, IMG submission 206715) | Soil microbial communities from Loxahatchee National Wildlife Refuge, Florida, United States - Lox_Sample_2.3 | ecosystem: Environmental > Terrestrial > Soil > Wetlands | place: USA...
CGTCTGCCTGATCCTGACCACCGCCGAACGGGCGCGGGATTGCGCTCAGCCGCCGGTCCTGCTGTCAGGCTTCGGCGCGTGGGAGACGTTCCGCGGCTCGTCGATCCCCAATTTCGATATCGATTTCTGGTATGACGCGGTGCGGTCGTCGGGTGAACAGGCGTATGGGATGGCCGGTGTTGATCATGCCGATATCGATGCACTGATGTGTTATGACAATTTCAGCCCGACCGTGCTGTTCAGCCTGGAGGGGCTGGGATTTTGCCCGCGCGGCGAGGCTGGGTGCTTCGTCGAGAGCGGCACGCTGCGGCTGGGCGGGCTGCTGCCGGTGAACACGGATGGCGGGCACCTGTCCAACTCCTACATGCAGGGCTGGGCGCTGAACGTGGAGGCCGTGCGCCAGCTTCGCGGCGGCTGCGGTGCGCGGCAGGTGCCCGACTGCGAGGTGGTGCAATACGTGCAGGCCACGCCTTGCACGCGCTCGATCATCTATACGCGCGGCTGAGAGGGCTCTGACGATGGCATATAACAAGCCGCTGCCGAAGATCGATGCGCTGAACCGGCCGTTCTGGGAGGCGGCACGCGAGGGCCGGCTGGTCGTCCAGACCTGCGTCCAATGCGGCGATGCGCACATGCCGCCAACGCCCGTCTGTCCCGCCTGCCTTTCGGACCGGCAGGAATGGCGTACCACGAGCGGGCGAGGCACGCTGGAATCGTGGATCACCTTTCACCGTGCCTACTGGGACGGGTTCAAGGACGAGCTTCCCTATAATGTGTGCGCTGTGCGGCTTGAGGAAGGTCCACTGCTGGTGAGCAATCTGGTCGGCCCGTCTGATGGGATGAAGCTGGGCGCGGCGGTGCGGGCTGCGTTCCGGCGCGTTACCGCGGAGGTTACGTTACCGGTTTTTGAGCTGCTGCCGTAGCCTTGGAGCACAGAACGCACAGACCCCCGCACGCACAATGCGTCTCGCGGGGGTCGCTTTGCGAGGTCATGCCTCACGCTCATGCCTAAGGGCTGAGCATTGTCTTGGTCTTATGGGTCAGTTGCCGACGCCAAGTGTTTCGGCAACCCCGAACGCTCCGGGTGGAGTCATGCTGCTTATGCACCCCCCTCGGTAGTTGCACCCCATAGTGTTGGCCGCTTCGCCCGGCTTGTCAAGGAAATGTCACCGAGGGTCTGCAAAATTTGGCGAGGCTGCTTTCTCTCCGGCTGCCCAGCGGCCTCGGCGGTGTATCCATCAGCCGCCCGTGCGGGGGCCTAAGATCTTTAGGAAGTATACGACGCGTTCTGTTTCGGAAAATCCCCATGCGAGGTGAGCGGCTTGCGACTGCCGGTTGTCAATGTAAGTGTCGGATCCGAGTTCTCGAAACCCACGCTCGACAAGCAGTGCTTCGGAGGCGCGCAGTTCTTCGTCGAGCGTCGCAGGCTGCAATGCGTACCGCTGCGCGAGCTCCGGATAGGCGGCATCGTATATGGTGAGCTAGAAACGATTGGTAAGCCACAACGTCGTCGCAGGCACGGATATCGGCATCAGGATCGGTACGGCCACGCCGGGCAGCGACGGCCAGTTGTTGGCGACCTCCGCGCGGGGCACCAAGCGCAGGCCGCGCGAGCATCTCCCTTCGTGTTCCCCGTGGTCCTCCGCGCTTCCTTTCGTGCGAATCCAAAATGCAACTGTCCGCACAATCGCACGGCATCGGCCGACCCAGCAGCGCGCCGCACCCCGTTGCCTCCCATCGACGGTCGGTGCTCGACCGATTTATTTTTGATTCGCACGAAGGAAGTGCGGAGGAACACGGGAACACGGAGTCCCGCATGCTTCTGGCAGCGTCATTGACCGAACAGGTCATCGGACTGGCAATCGAGGTGCACCCTAACACCGGCCCGGGCTTGCTTGAAGTTGTCGATGAACATTGCCGGTGCGTTGCGGCGCGCAGGCGCAACCCCTGCCCTGGTAACCCGGCTGGCACTTTCTACTCCACGTCCTCCTCCGCCTCGCGCTTCAATTGCCTGAAGCTGCGCACGCTGAACGGCAACATGGCCAGATAGATCACGCCGCCTACCGCCAGCGCCGCCCACGGTTCGGCGACCAGCACCGCGGCATAAAACCCGACGCCCAGCAGCATCGGCAGCACGTATTCCGCCGGTACCTTGAAATTCTTGAAGCTCCACACCGGCAAGGTGCTGACGCAGAGCAGCGCCGTGCCGACCAGCACCAGGGAGCAGAACAGCGGATTCTGCGCCACGATCACCAGCCAGGTCACGTCCAGCGCCCGTCCCTCCAGCCCGACGAACAACGGGAACAGGGCCAACCCGGCGCCGGCCGGAGCCGGCACGCCGGTGAAGAAATTGTAGGCATAAGCCGGGGCTGGCGCGCCCTCCAACGCAGCGTTGAAGCGGGCCAGCCGTAGCGCCATGCAGACCGCGAACATCAGGCACGGGATGAACCCGACCCCGCCGAGCCATTGCAGCGACCACAGATAGATAACGAAGGCCGGCGCCACGCCGAAACAGAAGAAATCGGTCAGGCTGTCGAACTCCGCGCCGAATCGGGATGTCACTTTCAGCAGCCGTGCGATGCGTCCGTCCAACCCATCGATGCCGCCGGCCACCACGATCGCGACGGCAGCCGGACCGAACGCTCCGTCCAGTGCGAACCGCAGGCCGGTCAGGCCCGCGCACAGGCCAACCAGGGTCAGGATATTGGGGATCAGCCGGTTGAACGACGGCCCCTTGTAGCGGGGCCTCGCGCGTGGGCGCAGCCGCCGCAATCGCCGGATCGGCGAGACGCGTGGGCCAAGACCGCCCGAGTCGTCCGCCGTCTCGGCGTCTGTCCGCGGGAACAGCGGCCGGTTCATGGCCCGATCCGATCGGGCGCGAGTTCCGCTATGACCGTCTCTCCGCCGATCATGGTCTGGCCTTCGGCGACCAGCGGCCGCACGCCATCGGGCAGATAGAGGTCAGTGCGGCTGCCGAAGCGGATGATACCGAACCGGTCGCCGGCACGCACCGCATCACCCTCGCGCAAGTCGCATAAGATGCGTCGCGCCAGCAGTCCGGCGATCTGCACGACCGCGATCTCGCGTCCGTCGGGCAGGCGGATGGCGATCGCGTTGCGCTCGTTCGTCTCGCCGGCGCGGTCCGATCGGGCATTGGCGAAACCGCCATGCCGGTACGCAATGCGCGTCACTGTGCCGTCGGCCGGCACCCGGTTTACATGCACATCGACCAACGAGAGGAAGATGCCGATGCGCCAACGGGGAACCGGGCCCAGCCCCAACTCGGTTGGCGGGATCGCCGGGGCCAGGGCGATCACCTTGCCGTCCGCTGGAGCGAGAAGCGCGCCGGTACGGCCGGGCGGCACTCGCTCCGGGTCGCGAAAGAAGTACAGGCAGAACAAGGTGAACAGCAGGCCCAGCCACGCCAACCAGTGCGCGATCAGCAACCCAAGAATAACGGCTGCGATGCCGCCGATGATAAACGGCGTGCCTGCCCGGTGCGGCGGAGCCAGCGCCATCCGGAGCGTGTCGGCAGCGTCCATCGGCTTGCTTATGCCGCCTCCATCAATCCCCGGCAAGTTACGGGGCGCTGGGCGGGATGGTCAGCACCTGCCCGGGGTAGATCAGCCTGGGGTCGCGGATCTCCTCGCGATTCGCCTGATAGATCACCGTGTAGCGCGTGCCGGCGCCATAGGCCTGCCGGGCAAAGCGCCAGAGCGAGTTTCCCGGCTGGACCACGACGCTGCCCGTTGCCAGCGCCACAGCCGGGACGGCCTCACGGCTGAACGGTGCTTCAACACGCGCGGTGACCTTACCGGTCGGGCCGAGCTGGTCGAGGTGGAGCTTGTGCATCCCGGGAGCGACGGGTTTCTGCGGCGTCAGCGACCAGGTGCCGTCGGCGCCGGTCCTCGCCTCGCCGACCGGGGCGTTATCGACATAGACCCGTACTGTGCTCCCGGCCGGCGCCGTGCCGCCGAGCCGCACGTCGCCGCCCTGACCATAATCGAGCGCGTCGAGCGCCAGCTTGCCGGGCGTGCGAGAAGCGGGCGACTGCAGCACGCGAGGCGCGGCGTTCGGCGCGGCGAGCACAGCCATGGCGGGTGCCGGGGCCGCTGGCCCGCCGGGCACCACGAGCAACACCGAGCCGGTGCCGGCGACGGTCACGCCGCCCGGCTCGCGCTCGGTCAGGGTGAGCTGGCGCGGACCTGGCGGCAACGGCACCGGCGGGATGAACACCCAATTGCCCTGCGAGTCGGCCTGGGTCTCGCCGACGGACCTGCCCTGATCCTGAATCGCTACCTTGGCCCCCGGCGCGGCCCGGCCGGCGATTACCGCCTCGCCGTCGGGCGAGATGCGGACGATGTCGAACTGTGGGGCGGCGGGAGACGCCGGCGTCGCGGCTTCTTTCGCTGCGCGTGCTGGCGGCGGCGGGTTGACCTGGGTGGGTGTGGTCGCTTCGTGAGTGGGCGCGGTTGGCTGCAAGAGAGGCGTTCTATACAGCAGGGCGACCGCTATGCCCCCAAGCACGATGGCAATTGCCCCGCCAATCATGGCCGGGCGGAGGCCCGCCTGCCAATGGGATGCACTCTCCATCGGTTGCAAACGTACGACCACACGAGGACGTCCGCAACAACTTAGGCGGCCAGCAGCCGCGATGCCTCACTCGCCAGTCGTGCGATGAACGTCATCAGGTCGCGCTGCACCGCGGCGAAGCGGGGCAGCCGCTCGATTCGTCCCTCGTTCATGTAAAGGAAGCGGGCGATCTCGACCTGCAGCGCGTGCACGCCGTCCCTTGGACGGCCGTAGTGGCGAGTGACATAGCCGCCGGCATACGGGTCGTTACGGCGCACGACATAGCCGAGCGAGGTCAGCGTCTGCTCGACGAAACGGGTGATGCGCGGGGCGCAGGCGGTGCCATGGGCGTCGCCCAACACGAACTCTGTGCCGTTGCCGCTGCGTCCGCCGGTGCCATGGGCGGGCATCGAGTGGCAATCGACCAGCAGGCAATAGCCGAAGACGGCGCGGGTACCAGCGATCAGGGCGGCCAGCGTGTCGTGATATGGCTGCCAGCAGAGGCGGATCCGGCGCTCGGCCTCGGGGAAGCTCAGCTTGGTGCGGTAGATCGTTTCGCCGGACGCGACCACGCGGGCGATCGTGCCAAGCCCGGCGCCGACCCGCGGGCTGGTGGTGTTGACCCAGGCCGGGAGCTCGCCGTCGAACATGGCCGGATCGAGTTCCCAGGGCTCGCGGTTGGCGTCACAGAAGGCGCGGGGGAAGGTAGCGGCAAGCAAGGGGGCGCCGTGGGCTGGGACGTCAGCGAAGAGTTCATCGACGAAGCTGTCTTCGCTGCGGCGGAGGGTTATCGGGTCTAGCCGGGCGGCGGCGATGAAATCGGGTGGATAGAGCGCGCCGGAATGGGGGGAGGCGAACACGATCGGCACGGTCTGGCGGACCGGGTGGCGGATGATCAGCGGCGGGTCGGCCGGCAGGGTAATCGTTTCGGGGACGGGTAGGTCCATCCTTCTATTGAACCCTGCGCCGAGCCGGCTGTCACCACCCTGGCTTGCCGGGTCCGAGGCGGGCGCGCTAGAAGCGGCGGCCCGGCGCGAGGGGCGTATAGCTCAGCGGGAGAGCGCCTCCCTGACACGGAGGAGGTCCGTGGTTCGATCCCACGTGCGCCCACCATGACCTGTGTCAACGCCGGTGAAGAGAGACGTCATAGTTGGCGGCATCGCCCGCAGTCACTAGCTCGAGCGACATGGTATGATGCTCGTGCGCTTCCGCGACGATCGCGATGATGACGTTGCTGTCGAGCAGAGCGGCCGCGGCTTCCGCGAGGCTGATGCGCCTCACACCCTTTGCAGGCAAGACGAGGATCGGGCCACGCCGCACCAGTGCACCGACTGGCTTCGGCTCGGCGGGCGGCACGTAGCCGCGCAGGACGTCCTCGACCACTTCGGTCGTCGTCATGCCTGTGCGTCGGGCGATCTCATGTGTTCGCGCGCGCAAAGGCGGAACGGATATTCAACTGGGCACTATCGCGGCGTGGCATCAGACCTCCGATACTACAACTTATCAGCCTCAAGGCAGAATGGCTGGCCAGAACTCTGGCGGGCTAGTTAGTACTTTGCTCGCCTGACTGGCCGAGCACGCTGAAAGCGGCGGTCGGTACGGCGTGGAGGAGTGGGTCCCCTCCCCAACGAGGCGGAAGTAGTTTGGTGGTTAGCTGCCGACCAGAAGGAGCCTATGCTCACTACGAGAAATGAACGGAGGTCACGGTCAAGGTCACACGAAGTTACACCCAGGCCGGACGGAGTTGCACAGAGGTGAATTTATGCGCGTCGGCGGTTGGGTCGAACCGTCTCGAAGTGGAATTTCCGTAAAACTCCGTCGGGGCCCAGTGTAACTCCATGTGACCGTGACCTCCAGTGCACTCCGTTCGCGATTTAGCGCCTCCTGCTCCAGCCCGGCCAACCGAAGTATCGCCGTTGCGAACCGAGTAAGCACGAGCCCTCGGGATTGCTTCGCTGCGCTGGCAATGACAAGAGGGGCTGCACCACTGCCCGGATGAAATCACTGCCGGCCCTCGATAGGCGAACGGGGTCAGACAAGGAAGAGTGGCATGCCAAACGGCCGCTACCGCATCGGCTTCGACATTGGCGGGACCTTCACCGACTTCATCCTGTTGGATGCAGAGCGGTCGGAGATTCGCCTGCACAAATGCCTGACTACGCCGCGCGACCCCTCAATTGGCGCGCTCGCCGGGCTGACCGAGTTGCTCGCCGCAGCGGGCCCCGACCTCGCCGAGATAAGCGACGTCGTACACGGCACCACGCTGGTGACGAACGCGCTGATCGAGCGCACCGGCGCGCGCGTCGGACTGATCACCACACGTGGCTTCCGCGACATCCTGGAGATGGGCACCGAGCAGCGCTACGACATCTACGACCTGTTCCTGCAATTCCCCGCCCCACTGGTGCCACGCCGCCATCGCCTGGAAGTTGCGGAGCGCATGGATCGCGACGGCAACGTGGTCGTTCCGCTCGACCCGGTGGAAGTCCGCGCCACCGCGCGCCACCTGGTTGCCGAGGGAGCGGAAGCAATCGCGATCTCTTTCCTGCACGCCTACCGCAACCCTGCCCACGAACGCGCTGCCGCCGACATCATTCGCGCCGCGTACCCCGGTTTAGCAGTGTCCCTCTCCAGCGAGGTGGTCGCCGAGCTGTGGGAGTATCAGCGGACCGCCACCACCTGCGCCAACGCCTACGTGCAGCCGCTGATGGCCCACTATCTCGGTAAGCTGGAACGCGAGATGCACGCGCGTGGTTTCCGCGGCGCCCTGTATCTGATGCACTCGGCGGGCGGCCTGCTGTCGCCGGAGACCGCACGCGCCTTCCCGATCCGCTTGTTGGAAAGCGGCCCCGCTGGCGGCGGGCTCGCCGCTGCCTTCTTCGGCGCCGCCGGCGGCAAGAGCGATGTCATTTCATTCGACATGGGCGGAACCACGGCGAAGGCCTGCCTGATCGAGCGAGGCCGCGCCGAGGTCGCACCGATGATGGAAGCGGCGCGCGTGCATCGGTTCAAGAAGGGCTCCGGCCTGCCGATCAAGGCCCCCGTTATCAACATGATCGAGATCGGCGCCGGCGGCGGCTCGATTGCGGCGATTGACGAGGTAGGACTGCTGCGTGTTGGCCCGCGCTCGGCCGGCGCCGATCCTGGCCCGACCTGCTACGGGCGTGGCGGCACCGAGCCGACCGTGACCGATGCCAGCCTGCTGCTCGGCTACTACGATCCCGACTTCTTTCTCGGCGGCCGCATGGTGCTGGACCGAGCCGCGGCCGAGCGGGCGTTGGAGACGGTCGGCACGAAGCTCGGTCTGTCGGCGGTGCAGGCCGCCTGCGGCATCCATCGCATGGTGGTGGAGAATATGGCCGCCGCGGCGCGCATCCATATCGTCGAGAAGGGAAAGGACCCGCGGCGCTATGCGATGGTTGGGTTCGGCGGCGCCGGCCCGGCACACGCAGCCGAAGTTGCGCGCATCCTCGGCGTACGCCAGGTGCTGATTCCACCGGCGTCTGGGGCGGCGTCCGCGCTGGGGTTCCTCGCCGCCCCGCTGTCGTTCGAGCAGGTACGCAGCCATCCGCTGCGGCTCGGCGCGCCCGGCGCGGCAGCGGCGATGAACGCAGTGCTGAGCGACCTGGAGGCAGCAGCGCGCACCCAGTTGACGGCAGCCGGGACCGACACGCCCGATATCATCACCGAACGCTCCGCCGACATGCGGCTGGAAGGCCAGATGCACGAGATCAACGTCGCGCTGCCGGACGGCCCCATCACAGATGCGCGCACGCCGGAGATTCGCGCGGCTTTCGCCGCTGCGTACGCGGCCCGCTACACGTCCGTCTATGAAGGCGTCGGCGTGCAGGCGATTTCGTTCCGTGTGCGCTGTCGCGGTCCTCTGCCGACATTGTCGTTGACCGAAGTCAATACCGGCGCCAGCGGCCCAGCGCTGAAAGGCTCAAGGCCAGCCTGGTTTGACGACGGCTTCACGGATACGCCCGTCTATGACCGCTACGCCCTCGCTCGCGGCGCGGTCATCGCTGGGCCGGCCATCATCGAGGAACGCGAAGCCACCACCCTCATCCTACCCGGCGATGCCGCCCGTATCGATGCCAACGGCATGATTGCCATCGACATAGGCCTGCCCGCCGCCCCGACCGCCCGCGTCACCGCCGAGACGCCGCTTACGGAAGCCGTGAAGCTGATCGAGGCAGATCCGGTTTCACTGGAGATCATGTGGAGCCGGCTGGTCACGGTGGTCGAGGAGATGTGGCAAACCATCTGCCGCACCGCCTTCAGCCTGATCGTCTCCGAGGCGCAGGATTTCGCCTGCGACCTGCTTGACGCAAACGGCGAAAGCCTCGCCCATTCGACGCGCGCGATGCCGGTGTTCAACCTGGTCGTGCCCCGCGCGGTAAAGGCGCTGCTGGAGAAATTCCCGCCACACACGCTGCGCCCAGGCGACGTGCTGACCACCAATGATCCGTGGCTGTGCGCCGGCCACCTGTTCGACATCGCCGTCGTCACGCCGGTGTTCCGCAACGGCACATTGGTGGCGCTGACCGCCACGGTCGGCCATGTCGGGGATATCGGCGGCACCAAGGACAGCCTGCGCGCCCGCGAGATCTACGAGGAAGGCATCCAGATCCCGCCGATGATGCTATACCGGCGCGGCAAGCCCAACCACGACCTGCTGACGCTGATCAGTGAGAATGTACGCAAGCCGGAAGAAGTATTGGGCGACATCCACGCCTTCGTCGCCGCCAACGCCCTCGGCACCGAGCGGCTCGGCAGCTTCATGGACGAATATGGCATGCACGACCTGCGAGCGCTGGCCGAGGTCGTGCAAAGCCGCGCCGAGCGTGCAATGCGCGACGCCATCCGCACGCTGCGGGACGGCGTCTATCGCTCCGAGATCTGGAACAATCCGCTGGGCGAGAAGCTGCACTATCCGCTGAAAATCACCGTCCGAGGCGACAGCGTCGAAATCGACTTTACCGGCGCGCCGGCGCAGCTCGCACAGGGCGGACTGAACTGCACCTATAACTACACGGCCGCGCATTCCTGCTACCCGATGAAGAGCATGCTCAGCCCGGAGGTGCGCAGCAATGCCGGCTGCTATCGTCCATTCACCGTCAAGGCACCGTCGGGATCGGTGCTGAATTGCGACAAGCCCGCCGCGGTGAACCTGCGTACGCGGATCGGCTGGTATATTGCGCCCAATATCTTCAGCGCATTGGCGGACGCGGCCCCCGACCGCGTGCAGGCCGCCACTGGCCTTCCTGTTGCGATCAACATTTACGGCCGGGACGCAGCGGGCCAGGTCTATGCCGACCACTTCTTCATGGGCGCAGGCCAGGGCGGGTCGGCGCATGCCGACGGCAAGTCGGCGCTGCTCTATCCCACCTCGGCGGCGAATACCTCGGTCGAACTGATGGAGGTGCGCGCGCCTGTGCTGGTGCTGGAGAAAAGCTACGTGACGGATTCCGGTGGCCCCGGGCGGCATCGCGGCGGCCTCGGCGTGCGCACGCGGCTGCGCAAGCTGCACGACGACGGCCTGCCGACGCTCACGTCGGTGTATCCGGAAGGCGTCGGCGTCACCATCGAAGGGTTGGCTGGCGGGCGGCCCGGAGGTGACGTGCGCGGCGTGGTACTCGATCCGGCCGGACAGATCGTGCATGATTGCGGCACGGGCGAACTGGTGACGCTGACGCGCACCGACCAGATCGTCGAAGTGCGGCTGGCAGGCGGCGCCGGCTACGGCAATCCGCGCGAGCGCCCGACGACGCTTGTCGAAGAGGACGTGGTCGAAGAGTACGTCTCGGCCGAAGCCGCGCTGCACCAATACGGGCTGCAACAGGCCGCCGGACGAGCGGCCGAATAAGAACCTGAGGGGCACCATGAGCGAGATCGCCGAGGACAGGATAAGACCAGGTGTGCGCCCCGCCGCACACCCTCGCTTCTTCGAGCCTGCTGCCTTCCTGCTGATCGCGCCACTCTGCATTGTTGGCGCGGTCATCGGCGTGCAACTCATCGTCACGCTCGGTATCACCGCGAATACGTCGCTGATCGGCGCGCTCGCCGGCATGGCGATGGCGCGGGTGCCGCTGGCGGCGTTCGCGCGGTATCGCTCGATTCACGTGCAGAACCTGGCACAAAGCGCTATCTCCGCCGCGACTTTCGGCGCCGGCAACAGCCTGATGCTGCCGATCGGCATTCCTTTCGTCCTGGGGCGGCCCGACCTTGTTCCGCCGCTGCTGCTCGGCGTGTTCCTGGCGATGCTGATCGACGGCTACATGCTCTACCGCCTGTTCGATTCCGAAGTGTTTCCCGCCGAGGGCGCCTGGCCGCCCGGCGCCGCGGCCGCCGAGGCGATCCACGCCGGCGACAAAGGCGGGCGCAAGGCCGGCATCCTCGGTATCGGCGTCTTGCTGGGAATTGCCGGCAACTGGGTGGCCGGCATTCCGATGTCGGCGTTCGGCGTCGCTTTCATCGGCAATATCTGGGCGCTGACCATGTTCGGCTTCGGCCTGCTGTTGCGCGGCTACTCAAGGCTGTTGTTCGACAATCCGTTGTTCGCCGCGGTGGTGCCAGGCGGCGATCTCAACAAAGCCTATATCCCGCACGGCATGATGGCAGGTGCCGGCGTGGTCGCGCTGGTACAGGTCGGCGTGATCATCCTACGCCAGCGCAACGAGCCGTCCGCCGCGAGCCGGCGTGGGCCAGCGCAGGTACGCCGCTCGCTCGGACTGGGCGCCTTGGCCTACATGACGATCGCAATCGTCATCGCGCTGGCCGGCGGAATCGTAGAGGGCATGCCAACCGGCATGTTAATTGGCTTCATCGTTTATGCCGCCTTCGCAGCCCTGGTCCATGAGCTCATCGTCGGCCTGGCGGCGATGCATTCCGGCTGGTTCCCGGCCTTTGCGGTGGCCCTGATCACTTTGGTGATCGGCATGGTGATCGGCTTCCCGCCCATCGCTCTCGCGCTGCTGGTTGGTTTCTCCGCGGCGACCGGGCCGGCCTTCGCCGACATGGGGTACGACCTCAAGGCCGGATTCATGCTGCGAGGCTACGGCACTGATCCGGCGTTCGAGCGGGACGGTCGTCGCCAGCAGCTCATTGCCGCGATGTTCGCTTTCGTGGTTGCGGCTGTCGTGGTGTACATCTCGTACGAAAGTTTCTTTGCCCGCAATCTGGTGGCGCCGGTCGCTCGTGTGTACGTGGCGACGATCAAGGCCGGCGCTTCGCCTGCTGTGGCGTCGGCGCTGTTTCTGTGGGCGATCCCAGGCGCGATCGTGCAGTATCTCGGCGGTCCGAAGCGACAGCTTGGCGTGCTGCTGGCAACGGGGCTGTTGATACAATTCCCACTTGCCGGTTGGGCAGTACTGGCGGGAATCCTGTGCCGGATCGCGTGGGAGCAGGTCAGACCTGACGAGCCGGAGACGATGCAAGTGTTCGGCGCCGGCGTCATCGCCGGCGATGCGCTCTACAGCTTCTTCAGCTCGATGGCTCGGAACTTCGCCGCGAAATAGTGGCGCCGCCGGCACGCGCCTTGTTCAAAGACCAGGGCAGGCTCTCTCACGCAAGTGGGAGAGATACGGCGCAGGCCAGCTCAATCCTTGAGTCCAGATGGTCCCGCGTGCTCGGTCGGTCCCGATGGCGGAATGCGCTTCGCTTTTGCGCCCTACGGCCGCTCCGAGAGTCAGCGTCAAAGGCGGGTGGTATTACTGGCTCAGATGCGCCAGTGCGTCGCGCATCGGCTGGCTGGACACGACCAGGGTTCCGGTGAATGGCGTATCGAGGTCAAGAATCACGACGACCGCCGAAGCGATCGCCAGCGCCCCAAGCAGGATCGTCACGTACGAAAGAGCGTTGCGTGGGGCACTCAGGCCGAAGCTGCCGAACACAATGGCGAGCCAGAACACCAGCACGAGGTAGAACGGCAGCGAAATCGAAGTGTGCGCTTCCTCGATCAGTTTCCAGCGCTGATCCAGAACGCGCTTGAACTGGTTGAGGCAGTCGCCGAGCAGCCGCTGATGCATTGCGTCAGGCGGTATCAGCTCGCGAAGATGGAGCTCGATATTGGCCAGCATGTCCCCCAGCCCCGAGCTCTCCATCTCCGCGTCGGTCAACGTCCTCTGCACCATCCTCGGATAGTAATCGCCTGGAGGGGGAGGCTCCTCGGTCCAGGTGGTCGCGATCGCCGCCGCCGTGTACCTGCGCAGCGCCTGCTGCACCGGCCTCGTCTCGGGGCCGTATTCGTTTAGCAACCGCTGAAGCTCGATTAGATCGCTGGCGTAGCCGCGCATGTCGGTATCGATGGCGTCGAAAGATGCCTTTGCTGAAGTGATGAGCAGTCCCAGCACCAGCGCAGCGAACGTCACCAGCATGGTGACGACAAGCTGCATGACGTCGGCTGTCTCGCGGCTACGGTGGCGTTCCGACAGCAGCGGGCGCGCGAGCAGGCCGAGCCCGCTGGCGCACAGCAGGACGGCCATCAGCAGCGCAGCGTCCTTGAGGTTGTTCATGGCGACGGCGAATAGCGCTCAAGGCTCGACGAGCAGCACGGCCTTGCCCCTGACGCGTCGCTCGCGCAGGTCTTCCGCAACCGAGGTGATGTCGCGCCAGGACCGCTCGGCGCCGATCTGAGGGCGCAGCGATCCGTCGGCGACCAGCGCCACCAGTAGCGCGAGATCCTCGGAAAACCGTCCCTCCGGATCGGACGTGAAATAGGAGAAGCTTTGCACCCGCGCGTTGGGTGCCCCGCGGAAATCGGCGAAGCCGAGAGTGGTCGGCTCGCCCGAGGAATTGCCGAAGACGACGACGATGCCCTTGGGCGCAATAAGCCGGATCGCCGCGGCGAGCGATGCGCCACCGGCGGACTCCAGGATGAGCGCAAAGCGGCCTTCTGCGTTCTCCATCCCCTGGACCACCTCGACCGCACCCAGCTCGCGCAGTCCGGTCCCGCGCTCCGAGCTACCGATCACTGCCGTCACCGGAGCGCCGGACCGTGCCGCCAGTTGGACCGCCAGGTGGCCGACCCCGCCCGCAGCGTCGGTAATCAGCACGCGTCGCCCAAGCAAGGGTGCCCCGAAGCGCAACGTCCGCAATGCCGTCAACCCGGCGACGGGCAATGTCGCAGCCTGGGCGAGGCTGACTTCCTCGGGCAACACCGCCAGCCGCTGCGTCGGCACGCCGGCGCGCTGAGCCCAGCCGGCTTCGCCCATCAACGCGACAACCCGCGCACCGGCGGGCGGTCCGCTGCCATCGGCCGCTTGGCGCAGCACCATGCCGGCAATATCCTGACCGGGCCTCCACCCTTCCTCATTGTTACGAAACGAGCGAAGTTCGCCGCGATTGAGCGAAAAGGCGTGCACCGCCACCAGTGCTTCGCCGGCCGCGGGTACTGGTTCGGGTACCTCGCGCAGTTCGGCCGGTGTGCGGTGATGCGGCGTATTGACGACTGCGAGCATCCGACTTTCCCGGTCGTGACAATGGCCTCGCAGGATGAGCTTCTCCGTCCCCGATGCCAAACGCTACCGAAGTAATAGTCGAGGGTCGAGAGAGGCGCGCGAGGCTAACCGGCCCCTCAGTATGGCGTACACACCTCGGGCCGGAACATCGCCGGGGATGTCCGGCCGTTGGTGTGGGCCGTCAATTAAGGTCGTATCGTAGGACTTGGCGTCACCGGCAGGGGTTGGCTGACGCAGACTTCCAGATGACGTTGGGTCCGCCGTTACCGCCACCGGCCTCGGCGAGCTGGGGAGCCCGTCCGCCATTGCCGCCACCGGACTCGGCGAGCTGGGGAGCTACGCCGCCGTTGCCGCCACCGGACTCAGCCAACTGAGGCTGCCGCCCGCCGTTGCCGCCACCGGCCTCAGCCAACTGAGGCTGCCGCCCGCCGTTGCCGCCACCGGCCTCAGCCAACTGAGGCTGCCGCCCGCCGTTGCCGCCACCGGACTCCGCCAACTGGGGCTGCCGCCCGCCGTTGCCGCCACCGGCCTCAGCCAACTGAGGCTGCCGCCCGCCGT
>Ga0335074_10008113_pt1 | contig 14591 bp, 8 predicted proteins | sample Lox_Sample_23_FD_206715 | JGI IMG/M metagenome (GOLD analysis project Ga0335074, IMG submission 206715) | Soil microbial communities from Loxahatchee National Wildlife Refuge, Florida, United States - Lox_Sample_2.3 | ecosystem: Environmental > Terrestrial > Soil > Wetlands | place: USA: Florida...
CCAACACGACCTGTAGATATGTTTCAAAGCGGCTAAGTTTCTTTAACCCTGTTAATAAATCATCTTTTGTACGCTTTTCCGGATCGGCCAAATCAACGAAAAGCAGTCTGGGCGATTTACTTACATATGGCAGAACATCCGTAAGCAGATGATCCCAGATATCATTCATGAATGGCAACATGGTCCAGTTCACTGTGCCAATCAGCCTTGCTCCATCAACCATCTTTGTTAATTCAGCAATGCCCATGCGGTGTTTGATGTTTTCCCAATTAATTTCCGCGGTGCAGGAAAGTTTACCCAGCATCAATTTGCCGTCCAAAAATTCCAGGGCATCGGTATGGCACGGCGCTGCAATGCTGAAGACCCGGCTTTTGTCCGCCATTTCTTTGAAGACAGGATGCAGATCCGGATATCCCAGATTACCAATATATGTCACAGCCAGTCCCAATGTTGATAGCGCATTGGCCATAATCGGGCCATTGCCGCCCAGTTTTTGTGTTTTCACGACCAGTTCCAGATTGCTGCTGCATCCTCCCGCTTCATCAACTCGTCTGGCAAAATCACGAATATTTTCCAGCCGGTCGAATTTTTCCGCGCTGTGTCTTTTGTCCACAACATGGATGATTTCATCAACAAAACCATCCATACCAATAACGGCTTGAACGCCTTGGATCTTTGCTTGCTTGAGTTTCGAATAAGCCGACTGGCACACCGCCCCGCGTCCTTCACCCGTCATACCCATTCTCCATGATTCATGCGATGCCGAAAGATATGCTTACCAAGCATAATCCGCACCTTGGATCTCCGCCAATAAATTAACCTATCGGAATTGGCCGGACTAACTTGCTCTATTTGCAATTTAATATACGAATCGCTAGCTTTTGCCCACAGTGAGTCAATGAACAATGAACTGATCAATCTCACCGATAAGTTTACACGTGCCACACGCTATGCCGTTCAAATTCGCCGTCAATTGCATCAAATGCCTGAACTTGGATACCAGGAGCGTGATACATGTAAATTAATTGCCCATGAATTGCGAAATTTGAACATTCCTTTCCAGACGGGCTTAGCCGGCGGAACAGGTATTGCCGCGCTCATCAAGGGGCGTTCTGAAACTTGTGTTGCCCTTCGGGCGGAAATGGATGCCCTGCCGGTTACCGAAACCACTGGTGCCCGCTGGGAAAGCAGACGTCCCGGCATGATGCATGCATGTGGTCATGATGGGCACATGTCCGTTGTACTCGGAGCCGCGGCGGTTCTGCAAGCCATCCGCCAGTCACTGCCGGGAACTGTAAAACTTATTTTTCAACCCGCTGAAGAAGGGTTTAATGGCGCATATGAAATGCGTAAAGACGGCGTATTGGACCACCCCAGAGTAAAAGCCATCTTTGGTTTACATGGTTGGCCGGAACTTCCCGTCGGATCAGTAGGGTCCAAAGCGGGAGTATTTCTCGCCGCGGTGGATTCTGTGGAAATTCGCGTTCGTGGCAAGGGTACCCATGCAGCTTACCCACACAAGGGCATTGATCCAATACTTTGTGCTGCTACCCTGGTAAAGGCTCTTTCTGAAGCCTTTGCCGGCTTATTTGGCAAGTCGCAAACCGTGGTATTGACCCTTGGTACTTTCCACGCCGGCACCGCCTCCAATATTGTTCCTGATATTGCCCACCTTACCGGCACCTTAAGAACTTTCGAAGAAACGAAACGTAAAAATGCTATGAACCTGATCCATAAAACCTGCAAAACAGTTGGGGATGCACATGGTTGTACCATCAGTTATAAATTTGTTTCGGGAACTCCGGCCACGATTAACACCCCCACCGTTGCAGATTTTTTTTGGAAAACAACCTCTGCCGAACTTGGTTCAAAGAAGGTTAAATACCTGAATCATCCGTTTCTCTGGAGCGAAGATTTTGCCTGGTATCTTCAAAAAGTACCCGGCTGTTTTTTTGTACTGGGAACTCGTCCAAATGGCCACAGGACATATCCTATGCTGCATAATTCTAATTACGATTTTCCGGATACCGCCCTTTCGATCGGTATTCGCACGATGAGCAGACTGGCAATAGACGCGCTCGTCAGGCGTCCCTGGCTGAATTAAATAAAGTTATTATTCAAAATTGTGGGACGGCTGGCGCGATAATGAACCTGACTGATTTTAAATTCCTTTTTAACTGTACGCTTATAGTGATGGTGTCGACGGTAATCTGCTGTTATTCTGCAAAGTTGTCCGCGCTCACGCCCGATCAGGTTGCCGTCGTTGTAAATAAAAATGACGAAGGCTCCTGGAAAGTCGCCCAATATTACATGCGTGTGCGGCAGATTCCCGACCGAAACCTCATTGTTCTCGACCTGCCCGTTAATACCGATACCATTACGCGCGGATTTTATAACGTTCATATTGCACAAGCCATACACAATGATTTGACGCAATTCTCAAACGCCTACGACATTCGTTGCCTGGCCATCATGTATGGCGTGCCATTGCGCGTTGGAGCAGACAATCCATCAACGGATCAGTTGGCGGAACTCTCGAATCTCAAGGCTCAACTGGTGGATTCTGAACAACAGATAGAGCAGGGTATTCAGCAATTGCAGTCCCCGGATTTTATTCTAACGCCCGAAAGTCAACCTTCTGCCGGCGGTTCACCATCCCCGGTTTATGAACCCACTTCCGCCGCGGTCGAGACATTCATGACGGAGTTTCAAACTGCTGTTCGTGGCGCCATCGCTCGTATTAATCAGACTCCACTGGATCAACGAGATGAACTTTCCAGGAATTTTATTGACTTAATGACCAAATATATCGGCGTCGGCGGCATGACTCAGATGCTTCATGGAAATGGCAATTCTGCAGCCGACGACGTGATGCAACAGGAACGTCTGGAAGTTCAGACCGCGGTGGAAGAATACAACAAATTGAGTCTGCGCAGCGATCTTCCTGACAACCGCCGGCAAATGCGGCATATTCAGGAATCCTATTTCGGGGTTTTAGGATTGACGAAGGAACTGACATCGGAAATTCTTTTCTTAAGTCAGCAAAATGGTCCTTCGGCGGTAGACAGCGATTTAATGACTTTACTTTATCCCGGCAATAACCAAATGCCCTGGATTCCCAATCCTATGCTCATTGATACCTGGAGCAATGCCGCAAACAGTTCTCAAAGAACATTAATGGTCAGCAGGCTTGATGCACCCACGCCGGACATGGTCATTAGAATGATCCAGTCGTCGATGAATGTTCAAGCCAAAGGACTCTCCGGTACGGCATATTTTGATGCCCGCGGATTAACCACTACCGATGCTTATGGCAATATGGACCAGGATATTCGCAACGCCGCTCATCTGATTCAGACCAATACCGGCATGAAAGTGGTTTTGGACAATACACCGGCGCTGCTTCAGGCGGTTAACTGTCCGGATGCCGCCATCTATTGTGGATGGTATTCCGTGCATCATTATGTCGATTCATGCCAATGGCTGCCGGGATGTGTAGCCTATCATATAGCCAGTTATGAACTTTCCACGCTTCATAATCCATTTGATTCCGGATGGTGTGTCAATTTAATCGAGCGTGGCGTGACCGGTACTCTCGGAGCAGTGGATGAACCTTACCTGTTCGCGTTTCCCAGGCCATCAGAATTCTTTCCTTTGTTGCTTTGCGGTCGATTTACCCAGGCAGAAGTTTACTATCTGACGACGCCGGTCGTTGGCTGGAGAATCGTCTATGTTGGTGATCCGCTGTACAATCCCTTCAAAAATAATCCCGTTTATCCGGTTAAGTTAATCCAACAAGACCCAATCCTGGCAAACGCTTTTCTGGAATTGCCTGATGCCCTGCATTCCGGCCAATTTACCTCTCATTCCGACAAGGCGGAACCTTAAAATTCTTGCTTAATTTTATTAGAAAGCCTTAGTTGCCTAATGCATTTTGCAGGTCGATCGTTGATACCTGCTGATAAACCCCATTGTGTTCATCGGCAATTTGCGCCAAAACCGTTGAAGGCGTATTGACTGAAATCGCATCGATTCGCACATGAATTTGCAAATCATCAACTTGTTTGATCAATTGATCGGTGAGATCTTCGCGAGCTGTAATCACAATAACCTGATCAACCGGATTAATTTTAGTGCACCGCAAAATCATTTGTAACGGATCGCTCTCACCAGCCGGAACATAATCCGTTAATGGTTTCCATACAGTGCTGTTACTCGATCTTCGTGCCCATCCACGGTTGGGCACGGAAACGCCATTATCGTTGTTCCAGATCAGTGCTCGGTAATGTTGCGACGATATACCGTGTTTGACGGCATATTCTATATTCTCAGCCACCAGAGTAAACGTATCGCTATTGGCTGCGGAACCGTCGATCGCAAATAGAACGTGCGTGCCGACCATGGGAATACCAAGAAATTTCGGGACATTAGATACTACATTGTTGTTTGGAGTAACCGGCAAACGTGGAGCAATGATTTGCGTGCTTTTGGGCGAAAGTTCATGAACGATGACAAGTACCGCGACACAAAAAATCGCGCCGACAATAAAAACAAACAACAACAGTAAAGGTTGTTTGGATTTTAAAGAAGAGCCATTTTGATCGCCGCCGGCGGCTCCCATTTGAGCGCCGCCGCGCCCGGAAGACACGCCGGGTTGAGGTATCGCCGGTGCTCTCGGTCGCGGCGAACGGGAAAATGCCCCGCTGCTTACCGGTGTATCTCCCGTGCGGCTGTGGGCACTCCCCGATCGAAACCCCCCGCTGGAAATACCCGGATCAGACGCCGACCTTGGCCGCGGCTGAGGCATAGCCGGGTTGCGCGGACCACCAGGCGCTCCGGCGGCGCCCACATCTTTAGGAACTTTCAGAAGGGTCCCACAATTGCTGCAGCGCGCCACGCCTCCCCGAAATCCGTCATCAAGCTCAAGAACACTACTGCACTGGAAGCACTGGACAACGATCGCCATATCTTCGTTTGCTCCTATGCCATAAATTATACCGTGTAATCTCCCAAACAGAACAATGATGGCGTATTAAGGACATCAACCACGCCTGGGCATGCGCTCTTGATTAAAAACACAGGTTGTCAATTTGATAATGTTGTTGTGATGGTAACTTTGTCGAGAGTGGCGGCGCAGCTTTGAGTTTTACTGTGGGCCACAAGCATCATTCCAACACAAATAGAGTTGTTCATATGGACGGTTAATGTCTCAATTTGCGTCCAGGTCGTTCCATCTTTGGAATAATATCCCGTGAATTTATCCCCTTGTCTTTGAATCATGACATAAACCGGCAAGGTAATGCCGGGAATCTGATGGTTTGAGGAAGAACCGCCGCGGTTGGCTCTTGCCTGCATGGCAATGCCTTCCTGTTCCGGCGTGCCAAAAACGTCGACGTAAGGAGAATTGGCATCCGCGCTCTCACGAAACATGACGCCGGCTTTGGCCCAATCGAAGGTATCAGCTATGCTTATGACTCTGGCGCTGATTTGCCCATCGCCGGTCCAGTTTTTATATACAAAACTAAACTGATCATTTTTTCCATAAACATCGTGCCCCATGCCTTCAATGGTCCACGTATCCGTATTTTGGTCATAGCCTGCTTTACTTGGTTCAAGAATTGGCACGCCAATGTCCTCTAAATTCCAGTCGCTTGGTAATGTTCCGGAAACGATTGGCGGTTCCTGAACAATAGGTGCAGGCTCTGGCGGTTCAGGCGCCGGCTCCGGTTGATTAGGATAATAACTTATTGGAGGAGTAGTGTTTTGCTGTGGTGTATGTGAACTAAACAGTTGCCATATAGCCACACAGGCAATCGTAAGAACAATCGCGCCAAAAAACACCCCTACGATTAGCGGTTTACTTAAAAAGTTTGTCTGGTCCCCTTTTTGTCCCCGGGTTCGTGGTAAAGCCCCCGACCCGCCGCTTTGCCGAATCGCTGGAGAGGGAATAGGCGGGCTTTGTGGACGCGGGGAGCGGCTAAAGGCTCCGCTGCTGACCGTCGGATCACCGGGACGGCGTTGCAAACCTGAACCACGCATACCGCCGCTGGAAATGCCCGGATCAGAGGCCGCCTTGGGAAGTGGTTGCGGCCTGCTTGGGGCACGTGGACGCCCGGCAACTTCGGTAGTGGCAACATCCTTGGGAACACGCAGCAGCGCCCCGCAATTGCTGCACCGGGCTACACCACCTCGAAATCCATCATCGAGTTCCAGAATCGTGCTGCATTGAAAGCATTGGACCACTATGGCCATCGCCGCCTCCGGTACACTTTATTATAGCAAAAATCTACTTGGAAAAGACTCCTAAGACCGAAATTCCCAGGCGCCTGTGCCCCGTCTTGTTTCGTTAGAGTCCCTAAGGCGCCACTTCCACATGCGAAAAATTAATATTTAATAATCGTACCAATTCGGACGCATCTTCAGTGTTCATGGCCACGTCCGTCGAATTTTTTGGCGGACCGGCAATGGTTAGACGCATCCGCAAATCACCCGAGACCGGCTCAATAACCAGTTCTCCACCGGTTATAGCCCTTTTTCCGGACAATTCACTGTCTCCCAAACGACTCAAAACAATATTATATTCCCCCGGCGAAGGAAGTATGGGCGAAGTAAATTCAACGTTATAGGAAAGAATGAACGTCGCCTGATCATATATCTCAAGTCGTGCGGCATGAAGAATCAGGCGTGCATCAAACGGTCCTGATATAATTTTTAATGACGTTCCCGCTGGCATTTTGTTGGGATTGATCTGCGGATTTAACCATAAGAGTTCGGCGGGGGAAATACGGTAAAGATTGGCCAGATAATCAATGGTATCCCCCTGCCCGACTGTTATCAGTCCGGCCAGCGGATCATTGGGTAATAATCCGCTTGAGAGCAAAGTGCTCCTGTTCATTTGCGTAAGTTCCCGGCGAATGTCATCGGCCTCAGGAATGTCGAAATCCGCGATTTGATCCAGCGCGTTATTAAGGGTTTTGCGCGCCGCCGGGATGTCCCCCTGGTCAATAAATTGATGCGCCAATGTTATTTTGCCATCGGTAGCCGCAATTAATCCGGGATCAATTACTTCTAATGCGCCCGAATGATTCGAATGATCCGGGCCCTGTGCCTCGGACGGATCCGCCTGTTGGGCGGACAAGTAGACTGCCTGCGTTATGACTGGTGGCGAGGGTTCATCTTGCTGGGCTTCCTGAATACTTTGTTCATTAACATTTGATTCGTGCAATATGGTATGGACGTTTGATTCCAGCCGCAGAGCCTGGCTTACGCCCCATATCACAAGTAATGCCACAATTGTCCAAAGCAGCCAATCCCGTGATCGAAATAATCTGGAACCCCTGCTTTTTGCCATTTTTAGAACCTGATTTGTAGCTGGCACGATCCATCGTGCCGTCAATATAGAGTAGCCTCTCTAGCCTGAGCCATACAGCCCCGTGGTGGAAACCCGGGGCCAAATCCCGCAATGTAGCTTAGGCTCTCTAGCCTGAGCATAGCCCCGGGATTTCTTCCCGGGGCCAAATCTCGCAATGTAGCTTAGGCTCTCCAGCCTGAGCATTGCCCCCTATCCCCTATTCCCTGTGCCCTGTCACCTTCGTAGCGGCACCGCCGCCGTGTCAAATCTCCCTTTGAAATCTGAACTATGAAATCTCAAATCGCGGTTCCCCCGCTGTGGTAAATATCCCTTTGAAATCTGAACTATGAAATCTCAAATCGCGGCATCGCTGTTGTGTCAAATATCCCTTTGAAATCTGAACTATGAAATCTCAAATCGCGGCATCGCCATCGTCCCCTATTCCCTGTCACCTGTACCCCATCCCCTATATTCTGTCACCTGTAACCTGTCACCTTCGTAGCGGCTTCGCATCGCCGCCGTGGTAAATATCCCTTTGAAATCTGAACTATGAAATCTCAAATCGCGGCACCGCCGCCGCTCCCCTGTTCCAAATTCACCTATTCTCGGCGTAACCGTGTGGGACAGGCATCTTGCCTGTCATTAGTTAAATGTAGCTTAGGCTCCCTGCCTTGAGCAATGTCGAAAGGTCAGCCTGAGCCATACAGCCCCGTGGTGGAAACCCGGGGCCAAATCCAGCAATGTAGCTTAGGCTCTCTAGCCTGAGCATAGCCCCGGGATTTCTTCCCGGGGCCATCGTCCCCTATTCCCTGTGACCTGTGCCCTATCACCTCCGTTGTCCCCTGTCACCTGTCCCCTTCGTAGCGGCTTCGCATCGCCGCCGTGTCAAATATCCCTTTGAAATCTGAACTATGAAATCTCAAATCGCGGTACCGCCGCCGTGGTAAATCTCCCTTTGAAATCTGAACTATGAAATCTCAAATCGCGTCTACGCTGTCGTGTCAAATATCCCTTTGAAATCTGAACTATGAAATCTCAAATCGCATCGCCGCCGCCTGCCGGCAATGGATAATCTGCTGATCGGTCACAATAATATCCACGGGAACATCATGCACTTCGGGCGTTAAATGTTCATGCAAAAGTTGCTCATGAAAACATAATGCGACGCGCGTCGCCCGAATTTCGCGTTGTGCCAGAAAACGATCATAAAATCCTTTTCCCCGGCCTATACGGTAGCCGCGACGGTCGAATGCCAGGCCGGGTACGGCGATCAGATCGATCCTGCCCAGCGGCACCAGCGTTCCGTGTGTGGGCTCGCGCAAACCCGCTACCGACCGGTGTTCGGTGGTTTCCAGTGATTTAATTTCTACTGGTTCAAGCTTTTTCTCATCCCACAAAACCCGCGGCACCGCGATGCATTTCCCGTCCTTCCAGGCCTGAATGGCCAGTGTGGAAGTTTCCACCTCTTGTTCCATGCTTAAAAATAATAGAACCAGTTGCGCTCGGGCATACTCGCGCGTGCAGGAAAGTTTTTGGCATATTACCAGCGACCTCTCGTGCCGTTGCTGGCTCGATATGGCCGCTAGCACCTCGCGCATCCTGGCTCGAATTTCTTCTTTTTTCATATTTCAACTCATGTAGAGCAGCCTCTCTAGCCTGAGCCGCGTCGAATGGCTCTAGCCTGAGTTTATCGAATGGCTCCAGGCTGCTTAGTAACGGGCAGGTTTACCCTGCCGGAATACAGCCCCGTGGTGGAAACCCGGGGCCATCGTCCCCTATTCCCTGTCCCCTGTCCCCTATCACCTCCGTTGTCTCCTGTTCCCCTGTTCTAAATTCACCTGTTCTCGGCGGCAACGCCGCCGCACCCGGGGCCATCGTCCCCTATTCCCTGTGACCTGTCACCTTCGTAGCGGCATCGCCGCCGTCATTCACCTGTTCTCCGTGATCTCTGTGTTCTCTGTGGCTCAATTTCTCTAAATTAGCCAAAAATTCCCGAAAAATGGCTTCATGACCGCGATCCGTGGGAAAATAATATTGTTTATCCACGCCCAGATATTCCTGCGGCACATATCCTTCCGGATCGTTATGGGCATATTGATATCCTGTATGTCCCAATTTTTTTGCACCCCGATAGCTGGCGTCGCGAAGATGCCGCGGAACCGGAACCGTCCGATTTTCCTTTACGTCACTCATCGCCGCATCCACCGCGGTAATGGCGCTGTTGCTTTTCGGACTGCACGCCAGGTAGATCACCGCCTGGGAAAGAATGATCCGGCATTCCGGCATACCCACAAATTCCGTCATCTGCACCGCCGCCGCCGCGACCAATAGCGCCGTTGGGTCGGCGTTTCCAATGTCTTCCGCTGCGCATATCGCCACCCGGCGGGCGATAAAACGCGGATCTTCTCCCGATGATAACATCCGCGCCAGCCAGTAAACCGCCGCGTCCGGATCGCTGCCGCGCATGGATTTAATCAGCGCGCTGGCGGAATCATAATGCTCGTCGCCCGTGGGATCATAAACCAAAGCCTTGATCTGTATCGACTCACGCGCCACCGCCAGATCAATTTCAATCGGCCGGCCTGCGGGCGTTTTAGGCCGCTGGGAATTTACCGCCAGTTCCAATGCCATCAGCGCCCGCCGTGCGTCGCCGTCGCAGATTCGCGTCCAATGTTCAATGGCCTCATCCGTCACCTTTAAGGTTAATGCGCCAAAACCCCTTTCCTTGTCTTCAATGGCCCACCGCAAAAGCTCCTTGATTTCCTCAGGCGTCAGCGGTTCAAACTGAAAAATCTGGCTGCGCGAAATCAGCGGCGCATTGATCGCGAAAAACGGGTTCAGCGTCGTCGCTCCGATCAAGACGATGATGCCGTCTTCCACGTCCGGCAACAGAATATCCTGTTGTGTACGATTAAAACGATGAATTTCATCCAGAAACAGCACCGTTCTCGTTCCGGCGGTTTCCAGCGAAGCCCGGGCTTCCGTCAGCACGTCACGCACTTCCTTAACGCCCGCGGAAGCGGCGTTTAGTTTTACGAAACGCCGGCGGGTGGTTACGGCGATGATCTCAGCCAGTGTAGTCTTTCCTGTCCCTGGCGGGCCAAAAAACAGCAGGCTCACCAGTTGGTCCGCTTCAATCATTCGGCGTAATAGCTTTCCCGGCCCCAGGATATGGCTTTGTCCGACGAATTCCTCCAGTGTCTGGGGGCGCATGCGTACGGCCAGCGGCCGCGCCGCGGCAAGCTGTTTTTCTCTAATGGGATCAAAAAGATCAGGCATTCAGGGTCTCTATTCAACAGCGAACCCATTATATCACGCCATAGATGTAGCTCAGGCTCCCTGCCTTGAGCAATGTCGAAAGGTCAGCCTGAGCCATTCAGCCCCGTGGTGGAAACCCGGGGCCAAATCCCGCAATGTAGCTTAGGCTCGCTAGCCTGAGTTTTAAATCTCAAATTTTAAATTTGTGTCTCTGCGTTTCTCTGCGCAATCTGCGGATTCGTCGTGGCGTTGTGTCAAATCTCCCTTTGAAATCTGAACTATGAAATCTCAAATCGCGGCATCGCCGCCGCCTGCCCTGAGCCATACAGCCCCGTGGTGGAAACCCGGGGCCAGTTCTTTTTAGAGAGCCGGCAGATTTACTCTGCCGGAATAGCCCCGGGATTTCTTCCCGGGGCCATTTTCCTTTGTTGCTCTCCTGTTCCCCTGTTCTAAATTCACCTGTTCTCGGCGGCATCGCCGCCGCCTGCCCTGAGTAAGATCGAAGGGCGTCCTTCGCACTCGCCAAATTGTCCGAGTAGACGATAGGCTCTAAATCGAAACTGTTCTCCCAATCTCTACCAGCGATTCCGATGGAAGCCGGTAATAATTACTGGCTTGGACACTGTTGCGCTGCATGAAGCTAAAACACGACACGAACCATTTCGGCAATCCTTTGCCATCCTGTCGCGGAAGAACGGTCACGTAACCGGCATAATAGGTGACTTCGGAAACATTCAAGTCACAACCACACTCATTGGCTTGCTTGAGCAGTGCCGGGATATTCGGTCGTTCCATGAAGCCATAACGCGCTTCCGCACGCCAGAAATGCGGCGCAAGTTCGTTGAGAGTAAGGCGCGAAGCATGATCAACCCAGGGAATCGACTCTGTGACTACTCTCAGGACCAACAGGTGTTCATGCAGTGCCCGGCTGTGTTTGAAATACCAACCCATGACCGGAGGGACATCTTGTTCAGTAACGGTAAGAAATACGCCGGTTCCCGGCACGCGCTGAATTTCTCCCTGCGAAAGATCTTTTATGACTGTGCTCACGGGAACGGCCGCCTCTTGAATACGCGCCGCAACCGCCCTCGCTCCGCGATGCCAGATGAGCATGGCGCCGAAGACGAACGCCGCCAAAAGCAGCGGCACATATCCGCCTGAAATAAACTTAGTGAGATTGGAAATAAAGAATGTCGTGTCGACGACCATGAACGCGCCGGCGATTGTCCCAGCGCGGATTATGCCCCACCCCCAGATTTGACGCATGGCCATAAACAACAATGCCGACGTGGCCAACATGGTGCCTGAAACGGCAATGCCGTAAGCCGCCGCAAGATTGTCCGATTTCCTAAAGCCAATAATCAGACCGCATGTGACAATCATCAGCAGCCAGTTGACGGCTCTTATATAAATCTGCCCATATTCCTCGGCTGATGTCTGCTTGATGTAAAGTCTCGGCAGCCAGCCAAGATGGATGGCCTGGCGTGTGATTGAAAAGGTGCCGGTAATGATCGCCTGACTGGCGATAATTGTGGCCACCGTAGCCAGCACAACCAGCGGCATAAGCAGGACGGTCGGGCAAAGCCGATAGAAAATATTGCCGGTCGCGGGCGCACCACTTAAAACCAGCGCCGCCTGTCCTGCATAGTTAAGGATCAGGCTCGGAAATACCAATACCGACCATGCCAGACGGATGGGTCGTGCACCGAGATGTCCCATGTCGGCGTAAAGCGCCTCTGCCCCGGTTACGCAGAGAAATACTCCTCCAAGGACCAGAAATCCCGTCATCCCGGCGCCAAATAGATACCGTATGGCGTATATGGGATTAATCGCAAGAAAGACCGCCGGATGTTGCACGATTCCCCAGATGCCCAGAAGAGCCATTGAAACAAACCAGATCAGCATGATCGGGCCAAACGCCATCCCGATCCGCGCCGTTCCCCTGGACTGAAAAAGAAAAAGACCAACAATAATCAGCAGGGAAATGGGCAAAACATAACGCGCGAAGGAATAAGTCGTCATGTTCAAACCTTCGACCGCCGATAGCACCGAGATTGCGGGCGTAATTGTTCCGTCGCCGTATATCAGCGCCGCGCCCATTAAACCGATGAGGACGATAAGATACCGCGGCTTGACTTTGACGCCGAGCAGCGACATGAGTGCAAGGATTCCTCCTTCGCCGTCATTATCGATGCGCATGGCAAAAGATATATATTTAATGGTCACCACGACGACCAGAGTCCAGATGATCAGCGACAATGCGCCGAGCGTAACGGCGGGACTGCGGGGCGCGCCATTAAGTGCAAGAACCGTTTTAAAGGTGTAGAGAGGACTGGTTCCGATATCGCCAAAAACCACGCCCAAAGCCGACAGGCTTAAAGCCGGCAGGCTTGAGTTTAAAACAGGACGACTATGGGTTTCAGGCGTCGTATCAGACACAGGAATATCCAATCCATCTTAGTTGTGCCATCCGGTTTAATTCTATGCCCTGTTCCCTCAATTGCCTTCTGCGTTAACGGATCTGAAAACTGCCTGCCCTGAGTCTCATCGAAGGGCCTGCGGTGAGCCAAGTCGAACCGAAAACTGAACTATGAAATCTCAAATCGCGGCATCGCCATCGTCCCCTATTCCCTGTGACCTGTCACCTGTCACCTGTCACCTCCGTTGTCCCCTATTCCCTGTGACCTGTGCCCTGTCACCTTCGTAGCGGCATCGCCGCCGTGGTAAATCTCCCTTTGAAATCTGAACTATGAAATCTCAAATCGCGGCACCGCCGCCGTTCGCCTGTTCCCCTGTTCTAAATTCACCTGTTCTCGGCGGCCACGCCGCCGCACCGCTCATTGGCCAATCAATAATTCCCAAGTTATCCTTACAAGCCACATAGGGGTGATTTCGCATGGCAAAAAGCACCGGCAATGGTGCCAATCTCGGCTTCGAAGCCACACTCTGGGCCGCCGCCGATAAACTTCGTGGCCACATGGACGCCGGCGAATACAAACACGTCGTCCTCGGACTGATTTTCCTTAAATATATCTCCGACGCCTTTGAGGAAAAACATACCGCTTTGCAAAAGGAAAAAGGCGCTGACCCCGAAGACCGCGATGAATACCTCGCCAAAGGAATTTTCTGGGTTCCTAAAAAGGCCCGCTGGTCCATGATTCAGGCCAAAGCCAAGCAGCCTGACATCGGCAAACTTCTCGATGACGCCATGGAGGCCATCGAAAAAGACAACATTACACTCCTCGGAGTATTGCCGCGTGATTACGCCCGACCGGCATTGGATAAAACCAAACTTGGCGAAGTCATTGATCTGATCTCCACCATCGGCCTTGGCGATGCGCAAAGCCGTTCCAAAGACATTCTTGGCCGAACTTATGAATATTTCCTGGGCCGCTTTGCCGCCGCCGAAGGTAAATCCGGCGGCGAATTTTATACCACGGTATCCATTGTCAAGGTGCTCGTCGAAATGATTGAACCTTACAAAGGCCGCGTCTTCGATCCCTGCTGCGGTTCCGGCGGCATGTTCGTCCAGTCTGAAAAATTCGTTCTGGCCCATGGCGGGCGCATTGACGACATTTCCATCTACGGCCAGGAATCCAATTCCACTACCTGGCGATTGGCAAAAATGAATCTTGCCATCCGTGGCATTGAGGCCGATTTAGGTCCCAATCATGCCGATTCATTCCATAATGATTTACACAAAAAGCTCAAGGCCGATTTTATTCTCGCCAATCCTCCATTCAACATGAGCGATTGGGGTGGCGATCATTTGCGCGATGATGCCCGTTGGCAATTTGGTCCGCCGCCGGTTAATAATGCCAATTACGCTTGGATTCAGCATTTCATTTTTCATTTGGCTCCTTTCGGCATAGCCGGTTTTGTTATGGCCAACGGCAGCATGTCTACCAATCAATCCGGCGAAGGCGACATCCGCAAGGCCATCATCGAAGCCGATCTTGTCGATTGCATGGTCGCATTGCCC
>Ga0335074_10008114_pt1 | contig 14590 bp, 12 predicted proteins | sample Lox_Sample_23_FD_206715 | JGI IMG/M metagenome (GOLD analysis project Ga0335074, IMG submission 206715) | Soil microbial communities from Loxahatchee National Wildlife Refuge, Florida, United States - Lox_Sample_2.3 | ecosystem: Environmental > Terrestrial > Soil > Wetlands | place: USA...
TCGGTAGATATTATAGAATTAGCAAGCTAAGGTTAGGTTATAGTTGATGCATAGCCCCTTCTAGTTGCATAAGCACCCTAGACGAGACGGGGCGTATTAACAACTATCTAAAGATTTAAGGAATGACCTGTAAGCAGTTTCCTAGAAGGGAAACTGCTCAAACCACAGGCTAACAGATGGATTCGTATCTAAGGTCATGCGATCGCTTTGCTTACTGCTTATACCCAAGCTCCCTTCCAAAAGCCTGCTTTGGCATTAACGCTAATCAAGAATTTTGCGCTAAGATTAGTTGATCTTGTAGAATTTAATGCATAACCCCTTTTAGTTGCATATAGGCTCCTTAGACGAGACGAGGCGTATTTCTAGTAAGGCATTTTTTATGGACATAGCAGCAGTAGAGAACTAGACAAGACAAGGCATATTTTTAGCAAGGCATTTTCGCGGACATAGCGGCATGACAGTAGTAGAGAACAGCATAGCTAGAGATTGCAGTCTATAAGAAGGTTGCTTTGCTTGTAGAACTGCTATGCAGCAAACACAACTATAAACAACTTATACTTCCTCTTAAAATGGCTAACCGCTTTATTCCTTATGTTCTAAAACCGACAAATAAGAAGTACAGTAGTAAACCGCCTTGTAAGAGTGTACCTAAGCAGCTTAGCACTGTTAACAGCAGCTAGCAAATTAAGCGAAATTCTGCGCCTATTAGAGCGCCTACTGTAAATAGTGATTTGCTAATATAAAAGGTGAATAGATATAATAGGATTATAGCTAAAGGTATACGCATATATCCTATTTTATTACGCTTAATATTAATGCGATTAAAATCTTTAATAGAAATCTAGAAAAGTAGCAACAACAGCAACAAGGACAAAGATGACATGTATTTTCCTACTATTTAGGAGCTTATAGCTAGACGATGTGTAAGTAGAAGGCACGCACCTAAAGCTGTTAACAAGCTAGCTTTAAATAACAATTATTCTATTAGTCCTAATTTAAGGGACAGTTAAGGCAAGTGCACTAACTCCTCCTTGTTGTAAATTAGTAATTTAACAATATATAGATAAACCTATTTTTGTAGCTAAGGATAAAGTAGATAACACTATGATTTTATCGAGTTCTAACTGTAAGAGTGAGAGTAAGAGTGATAGTGATAGTAACAGCAACAGCGACGGCGACAGCGAGGTTGATGATAGACTAGCTGTAAGACTGCCAGTCTCATAGGGTCTCTAGTAGGGAATCAACACAGGTTATAGTACGATATACTAGTGTCACATGGGTGATTATGGGATGCAAAGATAGGTCTCTAGAATGACAGTGATATTCAAGGAACTACTTGCTACCTTTTCCATTTCTAGGAATGTTATTCTTTAAGTATGACTAGCGTCAGCCGGCTGGAGAAACCACGCTCTGTAGCGTTCTAACATGTGCAGCGGCTTAAACTATATGCTGTACGTTTTAGCGCCTAACATGATACCTCTCCTTATAGTAGCCTGTCCCTAAGTCACAAAATAAGGGATGTACTTGGCAGTAGCAGCCTTACTACGCCTAATATGATGTTTAGTATGTACTTTATTAAAATAGGACAATTTAGGCGGGAGGAATAAATATGGGTCTCCCAACTTAGGGGCTGCAACAGGGCGCCTGGTATGCATTAGGGATGCATTTTCACATTTGTAGTATACCTGTAGCATCCTTGCTGTTATCTGCTTACTAGCCCTTATACATTCCCATCTACGTCTTAAGCCGCAGCAGGTTACGTAGAGCTGCAAAAATGTTTAACATATTATAAGCCCTTAATTGCTATTTCCTAGTATTAGACTGCAGTCACACTTTCCTATTAGGACTAAGTGGTTATATTAGTGTTCCTGCCTGGTTTCCGTAGTACCTAGCTCGCGTTAAGGTTTGTGTTACTAAAATCACTAATTATAGCGCTAAGCCTATTTAGGCTATTAGAATGGCTTTAGGAATTCCTAATTGTAAATTATAAACATTCTTCTAAATCGGGTAAGGTGTTATAGTAGTAATTGCATGCGCTAGTAATTTTGCGTGCGCGCCTTTCTCCTATTTAAATTACTACTTCTTACTACAACAACCTTCCTTCCTTTTACTATTACTCTTACACCCTTATACCACCCTGCCTGCCCTTACCTGCTCCTACCCCTACTACTTCTTATAGCTTACTTATTGTCTTCTTGTAACTTATAGCTCTTAAAAACACTCTTACACGCGCCCTGCCCCTACCTCTTATAGCACGTCTCATTTAGAACACCTATCTTTAGTGTTTAAAGAAGCTTGTAGTATATGCTTAGAAGCCGACCTTGCTGCGTTATACTCGTATTACCCCCTTACAAGCATGCTTATACTATAACAGCATATACAACAAATATAAGGAAGTAAGTATACGTTTTAGCTTTTACTTCTCCTTCCCCTTTATATAAGAAATACTACTAATATATAATAAGTTCTAGAAAAGTTTAAGAAAACTGTATGCTAGATCTAGGAAGACATTAAAAAATAGATTAGTAATAGGAAGCCTACAAATAACCTTGCAGACCTTATAAGGAAGCACGCAAACCTTATAAGTCTTAAACGTTACTAAAAAATATATATAAAGGAGGTACAGCTATAGTTTTACAAGTATAAGATCCTAACATCTTATAACTAGTAGCATACTGCTATGCTTACATCCTCTTAACGTATTAAGTGTTATCTTAAAAATCTTATTAATATTTTTTGCTTTTAAGTAAGTTATTTATTTCTCCTTTATCCCCCTTCCATTTAGTATCCCTTATATCTTTATTCCTATTTTATTGCAGCTATTTGCTAATAAAATCTTATAAAATAACTTTAACCCTCTTAATAAGAGCAACATTAAAGATTCTTTAAATAATAATTTAAAAAGCAATAATAATACTAATACAAAGTAGATGGTTTAAGGATAAAGGTACTTAGGATAGCTAGGAATAAAAGTTTAAATTTTATATATTAGATATTGCTGCTTAATACAGCTTTTATAAATTTGCAGCTGCAGTCCGCTTGTACTTTAATACTTAATAAAATAATAATTCTCCCTTTTACCCTTCTAACTTTCTATATGACAATTTAAAATGGCTTCTTATAGTTATCATATTCATTTGCCTCTTATAACAATATAGTATTAGATTCCTAGTGTTTTTACAATGTTTCTTAGTTGACTATGTATTTTAATAACACTTATATATAAATAGAAAGGAACTATAATAAAATACTTTTATGTTTCCTCTTCCTTTTATTCTATTATGCTATTATGTTATAAGCAGTTTTATACTCGTTTAAAATGTTTGTAGTATGTTCTAAGAACCCTTTATAAATTTATTTGTTATACTCTTACAACTACCCTTTCTAATATACTAAGTACTACATCTTCTTATAGTATGTCTTATAGTTAACAATTAATTCAATTTCTTATTCCTTACTGCTATCCTTATCTTCTAAAATGGGCAGCGTCTACTATCCTACTAGCTCTCCAGCCTTTCCTTAGTATAGTTCTAATAATAAAACATAGAATACTAGGTAGAAGTAAGAATATAAAGGGGGTAAGGAAAGCTTATACGCTTAATTGCTAATTATTTTAAGGACTTAAAATAAGCTTATAAATAGGGGTGTAAGCTTGTTAGAGTAGAAGTAGATGTTTTTTAATAAGAGTATAACTTATTCTTTTAAAACGAACTTTATTAGTATATGTTTCTTGTTATAGTGTTTCTTTTATAAAATAGTTGTAGCAGTTAGGTTACAGTCTAATACTGCTTTTGCAGTATAAATCTTGTAGATCCTCTTTCAAGTAGAAGGGACGTTATATTTATATACGTCGTTTATAAGTATTAAAGGGAGAGATAGGCTGTAGCCGAATAAGGCTTAAAACAGGCTTATTCTAGTATTAGAATGCTATAAATTGTTATAAGCAAATTTGGCTATAACAAGCATTTCTGCCTAATTATCCTTATTGTTATTGTAGTATGCTTATAGATATACTTTAAGAATCTAGTTCTAACACTCTATTTACCTATTAGTTTGAAGGTGGAATGCTATTAAAAGCTTCCTTTTAATCTTAAAGTAGTAACAAATATTAGACTAGTAGTTACTTGTAAACATACTGCTTCTATCTGTTATTATGCTATTTAAAACATTATAGTACTATATAATCTCTTCAACTAGCTGTACTATAAGGGACTTTACATCTATCTCCTTTATACACTAAAAATAGCATGCTATCTTAGTGTAACAGTTTACAACTATTAGAATCGCATTATAAAGGACCCTTTTAAACTTACTAGGAGGGAGACTTATAATGAAATTTATTGTGATTTCTTTTTATAGTCCTACAAGCTTTAGTAGTAGTAATAACTTGCTGTACAAGCAGTAGCGCTACAGCTTATTATGCTAACATGTAGCACACGTTAACACATACTCTTTAACGTCCTTAAATAGTCCTTTCTAATAAAACTTCTAATAGAAGAGCTTTAAAGTTCTTTTAGGACTAAAGTAGCTAGTTAGGGGATTATTATGATGCGCCTTAAGTAGCTCCTATTATACTACTTCGTCTTCTAAAACAAACACCTTCTTGTTCCAACAAAGTAGTCCTATATCGTTTATGCTCTATAAGCCCTTTATAGGCCTTCTTACTATTCGACTTCTTTCTAGGACCCCCTTCTTATTTGCAACAAAGACGTCTTCTTGTTATAACATTAAGATTAAGTCCTAAATCGAGTTAGACAGATAGGCATATAGCGATTTAAAAGTAGTATAAATTTATATATACATCTTTAAGACAAAGTGATTACTAGTCCTTAATACTGCTATAAATGTCTTATGTCTACTAACCGCAATTGCTCTGCTAAGGGGGTTTATTCCTTTAAGTAGTAGGGGTTTATGCCTACTACGTCTTAGTAGGGTTTTATACCTATTACGCTCTTACTTGCTAAATATAGCTATATAAGTATTAATAATATAAGACACTATTATCTTAGTGCTAGTACGGCTTTATAGAGCTAGGGACATTATGTTTACTATAAAGCTTCCCTTCATCTTATTTTAAAATGTAAGGAGTAAATCATGCAACCTTAATCCTACTAGTAAATTATAATTAGGCTGCTAGCTTAGTGTGTCTATAAGATTCAACTTACTTAGTTTATACTTAATCTTAAAATTAAAAGAATTTAGGTTTATAGCCTATTAGACCTACTTCCCATTTAGCTGCTTTGTAGTTATAAAGTAATAGAGGTTATTGTAGTCTATAAGGACAACAATAAGGTAGCAGTTACCCTCTAAGTAGTATTACTACTATTTAAAGCACTTAACAATTACAAGCAACTTTTAATTGTACGTTTTATAGCGCCTCTTTATATTAGTTATCTTCTTAGACTAATAAGCTATAAGATGCTAGTACTTCTACTTAAGCGCTTTAACGTTAAAGTCAAACTAGGAAATAATCCTAGTAAGAGTAAACTTTAAAGCATCTAACTTAACTATAATATAAAGAGTAAGGTTGAAATGTTATAGCATAAGAGTAGTAGTAAACGCTAACTTAATAGCACTAAAGGCATTTTAAGCTGCTTGTAGAAACATAAAGGGGCCTACTTTCTTCCCTTTAATACTACTAACTAGCAGGTTAGTTAAAGGGGCTACTACCTTTAAATAGTAGTATACAAATCTCTTATAAAAATTTGTAAAGCTAAAGAACTATTATACTTATATAAAGGTCTCTAGCTCTAGTTATTCTACTATTATAACAATCCAATTGGGTTCTACTGCAACTCTAAAAGTGTTTACAATAAACCTTAAGAACTCTACTTTCATAATAGAAAAAGCATACTTCTTTAAGTTAACAAACAGTTTATACTGCTATAGCTGCTTAAGTACTTTGCGTACATACTCTATATAATCTCTATTATTTTGTAAGTAAATTAAGATATCATTTAGATATACTACATAGAAGTTATTAAGGAGTCCTCTTAGCACCTTATTAATATAAGCCTAGAAGGTGGCTAGTGCATTAACTAAGCTGAAGGGTATAACTTAGTACTTAAAGTAGCTGTAACAAGTATAAAACGCCATCTTCTACTTATCTCCTACTTAAATTTGGATGTAGTAATAAGCATCCTTTAAATTAAGCTTGGTATACCATTTAGCACCAACTAGGCGGTTTAAGGTCTTATTAATTAAGGGGAGGGGATAACAGTTCTTAAGAGTCACCTTATTTAAGCCTTAATAGTTAATATATAATTAAAGCCCTTTATCCTTCTTAAAAACAAACAAGATAGGGGCTCCTATTAAACTTGTAGAAGGAGCAATCCAGCTTTAAGCTAGGTTTTTATTTAAGTACTCCTATAAGGCTCTTAGTTGGAGTTCCAACAAGTTATACAACAACCTAAATAGAAGGTCTACTATTATGTTAATAGCATGCTAGGCATTAGCTATATCTAATAGCATTACAGCCTTATTAGTATCACAAACATCTATAAGGTCTTAGTACTCCTTAAAGATAACTAGGGGCAGCTTTATATTCCCTATAAAAGATATTAGAGCTTTAAGTCCTTAAAGGCCTTTTAAGAGTATTACATATACATCCTTATTATCTCTTAAGACATTATTAAAATTGTTAAAAGATACAACCTTAATCCTTACAAACGTATTCCATGTAGGAGCATACTGCTACTACTTTAAGACTTAGTCGTAGTATCCTACTTAGTGCAACTCTAATTAGGGCGTGCTAAGAATAACGTTATACTTAGGGAGACTATATGAATAAAAGTACTAGTTTATTATTTGTTCTTCCCTTATATTATCTCTTACTTGTAAGGTAAGGAGAAACTTTATAATTAGAGGGATATTCCCACTTTTAACGTTATATATGCAAGGCAGTATACAACTTATAAGTAGGAATCCATTTACAAATGCGAATTCCTTTCTTACTAAGTTGAACTGGCTACTTGTATCTAATAGACACTTAGCCTTCACCCTGCTTCTACTATTATAATAGAAGGATGCTTAGACCTCTATTCTCCCTCTTATTCTTAAAGGACCTTTAGCCTTAAAGGGACAAACTATTAGCTTTAGCCTTTTCCTGCTTTTAGTTTAGTAGTAGTTGCAGAACGAACTATAGCACTTAAGCAGTTAGCTTGCATGTAGTTAAACCTTTAGCATCTATAACATTTAACCTTGCTTAAGTCTAGCTTGCTTAAAGGAACTTTTAGTAATACAGGTATATTGTTAGGGGCTGTTGCTAGAATAGTAGTAGTACTATTTTAAGGCTTAAAAGACTAAGAGGAATATAAGAATGTGTTTGAGACCCCTTTCCCCTTACCCTCTATATACTTCTAGCTACTATCTAATACTTGCAGTATCCCTTTATTAGTCTTTAACTGCTTCTTTGCTTCTACTTCTTTTTGTTTTACACAAACATTCTTTTTAATGTAAGAAGCAGCATCTACTAATTCATTTATTATAGTTAGAAACGTCTTTAAAGCAGTAACCTTATAATAAAGCTCCAGCCTTATTTTAACTAGGAGGTGCATCTTCTATTATTCCTTAGTATACCCTAGCAACTCATTTTAAAGTTGTTAGAGGTAGACAGTAAAAGTACAAATGTTTTAACTTAAGCCTTATATAGCCCTTTCATACTTCTTAGTAGTAGAAGTATGCTGATTTGCAGGCGATTGCACCTAGTTTAGTATAAGAGTCTTAAACTTTTCCCATATAGTTTTATCCCTCCTAACAGACTTCTTATAATAATCCTACTGCCTTATAAGCCTTTAATTGAAGTAGGAGGCGCTCTAAGTAACCTTCTTAGTATGTCCTTTATATGTAACAGGTTTAAGTTGGAATACTATCTTATACTATTAAAAGAACTTAGTGTGCTTTATAATTGTCTTGCCTTTATAACGTGATAGGTCAGCAACCTTTATAGCTGCTTCTGCTTTTAAGGCTAAATTATTATGACCTTAAAGCTTCTCTTTGGGTGTTACATCTTCATCAACTTCCTTGTTGATAAAGGGGTTGGAGGGGGTAGTAGGGCGATACCGCTTAAAGCGCTTACTTGCCCTTTAAGTGCAGCCCTAATAATCGTTCTTGTTGTAGGAGTAATTGTTACTACTATTAATATGAGAGGGGGGGATAACGTCTTCCTACTACGTTATAAGGGTTCCTCCCTTCAACCTTGCTTAGAGGGATTAAATCTCCCTTTCTGCTTCCTGCAACTCTATTAAGGCTTAAAGCCGTTTAGCCTTATATCGTACAGCTACAAGGCAGGCGGTTACTGTTGCTAAATCGTTGTTGTCTAAGAGGGGTTGCAACAAGCTACTTAAACCTCTTTGGGTTGTAGCCTCAGCTAGACCCTTAAGCGAAAAAGCTAGTAGTTCTAGTAGTAAGAGCCCCGTCTTAGTGGTAGTACAAGACCGTCTTGCTAGTAGTAGTAAACCTAGGTGGAGCGACAACCCACTTAGAGCCACCTCTCGTCGAGTATCTAGTACTATAGCAACTGCTTGACGAACTACTACCTTAACAAGGCGTAAAGCAAGTAGCTTGTAAGACTGCTAGTCTTATAGGGTCTCTAGTAGGGAATCAATACAGGTTATAGTACGATATACTAGTGTCACATGGGTGATTATGGGATGCAAAGACAGGTCTCTAGAATGACAGTGATATTTAAGGAACTACTTGCTACCTTTTCTATTTCTAGGAATGTCATTCTTTAAGTATGACCAGCGTCAGCCGGCCGGAGAAACCACGCTCCGTAGCGTTCTAACATGTGCAGCAGCTTGAACTATACGCTGTACGTTCTAGCGCCTGACACTAGCATAGAAGAAGCGAAAAATAGACAATCCTCAAGCTCGAACTGTAAAGGATAACCTTCTAGCTGCTAATAATCCTATTTTAAAAGGCTCTAACTGTTAAGACCCTTATAGCAGTTAAGATCCTTACGACAAGTTCATAAAACTCCTTGCTACTACTAGCAATAACGAGCCTATAGATGGTAGGCTTAAAGGGGATAGTAACGCTATAAGTGCACTGCAAAGCTAAGAAAATAATAGGTCTCATTCTCCTCACATAACACTTGCTCTAACAGCTCTAGCAGTTCCTGCAGCTGTAGCACCCTAGGAGTTGGTAACAGCTATAGATAGCCAATCTGCCACTCTTACTGCGACTGCATTAGTAAAATCTGCTTTAGATGACCTTGGAATACCTCAACAGGTAGTTGAAGTGGCAAATGACAAGTAGGAATAGGAGATCTGTGGTATCATTGACGATGAAGACGTTGATGGTGTACCGCATTATTAGGTACAATGGAGTCCCATGTTGGTATCCGAATCTGAAATAGGGAAGGCGAGGGCTTTGGTGGCTAGATACAAAGCACGGCTCCAAGCACAGCATAAGCAGAAGGGTGGAAAAGAACGAGGCAGACTATGTCCATTAAAGGCGGGCAAGCAAGCAGCTGCAGGAGTTTGCGCAACAGGCTAGACGCAGGAGAGGAAACGGCGTGGTAGACCTCGCAAGCAGGTGTAAGGGCGGCTACTAGTGTGGCCAACTGGACGTGGATAATTAACGTGGATCACTTACGAGTCAGACACCAAAACCAGATAGCAGAAACTAAATCAGCAAGTCACTACGCATCCTCCACCGCAGTATCCAAAGCTTTGTCCTCTACATATGAAGCGTTCGTATCGCAAAATAAGGCTAATCAAAGATCGCTATAGAAGCCTCGAAGTGAACCTCGAAGTTTCATTGGCGACCCTAGGCTGATAAGCGTGATGCAAAAGCTGTTCAATTCAACAGGGGAGATGCCGTAATGCCCAAGGCATCAAGTCCAGATGGCGGCACTCGAGATCACGGGACGGGCTCGGCTAGGTTATTTCGTAGGGAACTTCCTGATAAAAGTTACCATTCGTGAACTATTTCGCTACCAAGTACACATTCACCAATTGCGAACTACAATATTATCATGTTAAATGAGAACTATCTAAAGAAGCTGGATGACCATTCGCACAATTGTACTAGTGGCCAGAGTGAGTAGCAATTCCGTCAGGACCGTTAACCATCGCAGCTTTGATGCGGCGAGCTCCTCTGCAGTGACTTGTTTGTACCACTCTTTCCTAAATAGCTTCGACGACTCTTTAACAGCCTTGGCAAAATGTCCGCATTTCTAAATCCGCGAGCACAAATGCCCTTCGCAGCCTCTAAAAATCCTTTGGCAATACCCACATGTTCAGAAGCATTCTCAATGTTAGTTTTTTGCGAACGACAATATGACTTATAAAGCCTCGCATAGTAAAGTGTTCCTTCGACGCTAAGCTTCCATAGGTTGATGCCCTAAATAATGCCACGATACTTAAAATCTCAAACAATTTGTCTTGGAGTGTTAAGTGATCCTCACCTAATCAGATTTTAGTTCGATGGTGGCAGTGCATGCTAACGGAGAGTTCCGCTTGCCACCACAAGGCTTTCTTTGCAAACACAGACAAAAAGCTCTGCCTCTACAAGTGAAAGCGTGGTTTTCTACACTGCAAATTGTGCACTGCCTCATTAGGACGCCTTGCGTGACGCTAAAAGCCGTAGAGCCAAGCCACATTTACAACAATAGAGATGAGCCTTCCCACCTTGCCTCGAAACATCACTAGTATCTAAGATCTCACCAGAATTGGAAGAAAACAAGTCTAGCTTTGAATGTTTATTGTAGCCGTCAATATCGACTATTAGTAAGTAGGTCTTGTAACACACTAACATCAGCTTCCCGTAATTTTTCGACGATTCTCCGCGTGCGTCATGAGTATCCCGCAACCTCCTCTAACAACTCGCTGGTTGAGATAAAATAAAGCTATTAACAGCGATTGGGCTAGCGGGAAATATACTTTAATTTGTCGACTTTAGTACAACGGTTGTCCTGCGTCTTTAAAAGTTCCTAAAGCATCTAAATAAACGTCTCGAGCTCTTTGGCGATATTAGTGAGCGTTTACCCTTAATAATCGATACTCTAGGTCGTATGCGTATACAGATCATCCAAGGCAATGTTAGAAAATCAACTTAAGAAGCTCTTATCCTAGTGGTTAGCAGTTGCTTTAAACAGATATCACAACTAAAGAAGATACTGGACAAGACAGTCCCTAACTTGACGGATTCCAATCTCGATAGGGGCTTGAAGGCACTCCGAAGCATCTGTAAGGATAAAAGCGTCGAGAGCATATCTTTGAAGCTAGACAAGTATATATTAATCTTGACATTCCATTTTACTATTTTAGGATATATGGAATTTACACCCGCTCAAGTCTTGAAAATCGATGCTATAGGCAGTCTCCTATATGAGATCTCTAAAGATCCGATGTCAAGTAATTTATAGGACTACAACCGTGGCATTTATGATAAATCTAAACGTAGAGATATTTTGGGCGGAACGGTTGTTGGATTCGCTAGACTAGCAAGTCTTTTTAGCACTTGCCTTGACGTCATCGATAAAGTCGATTCTTATAGAGACTACGCCTTTGAATCGCAGTCCATTGTCGCTCAGTTTGAGGCTAACAAGCTTCTATTCCAAAAGTGGGCACAGAACGTCGGTATTGATACAAGAAAATCGAAGGACACGCACCATAGAGATCTAGACAATCCCAAGACAGGCTTGATGGTAGAAAGGATCCTGTTAAGCATTCAGGAAATCTTCAGCAAGACAAAGGGTACCATATTACATCTGCAGCCTGTATCCGAAACTGGACCGAAATCTTTTCAGGAAAATTCTCCTTTTCCCTACGGAAGTACTCAAAATCAAAAGTTCCAGGTACCTATGTCAAGAAGACACAGGATCGGATAGGCTCTAAAGGGCAAAGCAAAATTTATAGCGCAAATTTAGCAGTTTGGGGCCTTGGTTTAGAGATTGCACAGCTTGGTTCCACCAGATGCAATTAAGGGAGCAGTCGGTATGAAAACAGATATAGCATTAGATGGCCTTAGGAATTCCTCAAATGGTATATACTCCGCCATGTTGACTAGCGAATGTCGCTCACTTTTCTTAGAGGATTATATTCATAACGCTAAGTGGTTTTCTGAATCTCAACGTATTCTAACTGAAATTTCTAAGCGGCTTGAAGGTATAATTGCAAACTACTTCGTACAGAGATTTACTGACAGGCAAAGTCGAGGCAAAGAAAGATATCAACTGTTGGCTTAGTACAACTTAGACTAATGATCTTTACGACAACTTCGTTCGAAGAAGACTGGACGGTACGTGTGACTGGATCATGAGTCGAGCTGTTTTTCTGGATTAGATATCCTCCGATTTTCCGTTTAATACTGCAAAGATGCTATGGATCAACGGGCTAGCAGGATATAGCAAGACAATCATATATGCGAGAGTGATCCAATATCTGTCAACGACGCTAGAATCTCTGCTTGCATATTACTTCTTTTCGTCTAACTCAAAGAGTCGAGATGACCTGTTTGTTATCATCCGATCCTGGATATCATAGGTGGTGGCCTATAGCCAAAACGCATTTGAGTTAGCGTACGAGAGATGGCAAATAAAAGATGGACATATGGCGTCGCAGACTGATGTTATAGAACTCTTTAGACTGATAGTTCAAAGTACACCAAATTGTACATTCGTGGTGAATAGGCTTGATGAGTATGTTAGTCAGAAAGACGGTTAGGGAGCTGAAGACGACGACAGTCGAGTAGGGTTTCTTACATTTCTCAAGCATGCTATTGCGCACACTGCTTCTCGGATCATGATCATCAGCCGCGATGAGGTCGATATTCGCTCTGGGATTAATGCCATGCCAGCGAATGACCCTAATCGGACTTTGTATGAATACAGGATTTCTCTAGATGACGTTCAATCCGATGTCAAACTATTTGCTAAGAGTATCGTCGACAAGAAGTTAGCCAACAAAAGCGAATCGCTTAGGGATGACCTCTCGCGGAGGATGGTCGAACGGTGTAATAGGATGTTCTTATGGTTGAAAATGCAAGGGGATAATCTGCGCGGCGGGAAAGGCAGACAGAAACTGGAAGAAATGATTGATTGCGCACCAACCGGCCTTGACCACCTTTACGACCGGAACTGGATGAGAATTTCCAAGCTTCCGGACTGTGATAGAACTCGCGCATTTTCAATTCTGCGATAGGCTGCGTTTGCCTTGCGTCCGCTCACTATTCTTGAAATTACAGAAGCTCTCCTTGTTGTGGATGAGGAGAGCTGTGACGATCTCTTAGTTGGCGAACTCTCAGACGATGTTGACGAGGAGTATGTCAATAGTAAGATTGTAGAACTCTGTGCATCCCTTGTAGAGATCCAAGGATCAGCTACCAAACACAACCTAGGCTTTATAATTGTTTATTTAGCCTATTTTTTAGTTAAACAGTATATCCTTTATAATATATATGCACCTAGGCTGTTAAACATGAATTAGCTCTTACATTTTAAAAAGGCAATTTAATATAATAAGCTTGCTAAAGTTTGTCTTTGCTATCTTAATTTTCAGAAAGTTTAGTTGCTTATTTTATTAACAGACAGTCTAGCCGGCCAGCCTTTCTAAGACTATGCTGCTAAGTCATAGCACTAGTATGCTACTATAAGTAGTATAAACTACTAAAGAGTAGTTTGCCTTATAAATATATTATTTCATCTTACAAATGCTAATTAAAAATTATAGCAAATATAGTTTAACACTATTTACTTTAATATAACTAATGTAAGCTAAATACTACTACTGTAAGCTAAGCACATAAACTTATTTATTTTAAGCTATAGCTTTGATCTTAATGTGTATTTGTTATTAACAATTCTAAACCTTAAGCTAAAGTTTAACTTTCTTTGATTCTTTGGAATTCTAATTTCAACTTTGAAATTTACAACGATTTATTACGTGTTTAAATTCTTTTAATAAAAAAGAGAATAATGTAGTAATTGTTCTAAAATATATTTAAAGATACAATAGTTTTGATTTTTAGTATCTAAATATAGCTTACCTTTATATATAATTTTTTAATAATATATGTAACTTAAAGTAGTTTTAAAAGCTACTAAATTTTTATATTGTATAATAACTTTTGTTGCTTTTATAACGTATAATATTTGTTTACTAAACGTTTATACTATATATTCTTAAGATTTATAAATAATTTAACTAATGTTGATTGATTGATTACTTATACACTAGCCTAGCTAAGTAGCTATATGTAAGGACATGTCACGTGATTAGCCGGAGAACAGCCTTCTAACTAAGTCACGGGAAATGACGCAATATGGCCTTACAATCGCCGGGTTATCCCCGGCGACTATGACGTGTATTTATAGTCTGACGCATCCCATACTTGGAGGGCCAGAGAGTAGTCTCTTGTTACTTCCTAGCTAAGCTCCAGTAAACCTATAAACCTCATACTCGTTCTCTCATAGTGACAGTGAACCCTAGCCGGTAATACTCTGGACACTAGCTCTACAAGCGAGGTGGTTTTAGTCCCGGAGTTCCTCGAGGTTTCCATCTTGTAGCAGATTAGCAATGCTCTTTATAGCTACTTTGGCGTGGCCTTCATGGCCGAAGCAATAAATGACGAAATCAATCAATCA
>Ga0335074_10008116_pt1 | contig 14588 bp, 13 predicted proteins | sample Lox_Sample_23_FD_206715 | JGI IMG/M metagenome (GOLD analysis project Ga0335074, IMG submission 206715) | Soil microbial communities from Loxahatchee National Wildlife Refuge, Florida, United States - Lox_Sample_2.3 | ecosystem: Environmental > Terrestrial > Soil > Wetlands | place: USA...
CGCCACGCGCGCCGGCATTTCGATCGGCATCGATGACATGGTGGTGCCGGCCGAGAAGGCCGGCCTCGTCCGTGAGGCCGAACGCGAAGTGGTCAACGTGGAAAGCCAGTATCAGGATGGCGCCATCACCCACGGCGAGCGCTACAACAAGATCATCGAAATCTGGTCTAAGGTGACCGAGCGCGTTTCCGACGAAATGATGGCCGCCATGGAAGAGGACGACCGCACCGGCCGCTACCTCAATCCCATTTACATCATGGCCGACTCGGGCGCCCGCGGTTCCAAACAGCAGATCCGCCAGCTTTCCGGTATGCGCGGCCTGATGGCCAAGCCCTCGGGCGAGATCATCGAGACCCCCATCACCGCCAACTTCCGCGAAGGCCTCAACGTGCTGCAGTACTTCATCTCCACCCACGGCGCCCGCAAGGGTCTGGCCGATACGGCGCTGAAGACCGCCGATTCCGGCTACCTGACGCGCCGCCTGGTGGACGTGGCGCAGGACGTGATCGTGACCGAAAACGATTGCGGCACCACCGAGGGCATTTACGTGGAGCCGATCATCGAATCCGGCGAAATCATCGAGCCCCTGCGCGATCGTATTGTGGGCCGCGTGGCCCTCGAAGACCAGAAGGATTACGAAGGCAACGTGATTGTGGCCGTCAATCAGGAAATTACCGAAGACCTGGCGGCGCACATTCAATCGGCCGGCATCGAGCGCGTCAAAATCCGCTCGGTGCTCACCTGCGAATCCAAGCGCGGCGTGTGCGTGGCGTGCTACGGCCGTAACCTGGCCACCGGACGGCTGGTGGAGCGCGGCGAAGCGGTCGGCGTGATCGCGGCGCAGTCCATCGGCGAACCCGGCACCCAGTTGACTATGCGTACGTTCCACATCGGCGGAACGGCCACCCGCGTCAGCGAGCAATCCACGCAGGACGCCAAGAGCGACGGCTTCGCCCGCTACATCGGTATCCAGACCGTGCGCAGCAAGGCCGGCGAGTTGATCGCCATGAACCGCGCCGGCATCATGGCGGTGGTGGACGATAAGGGCCGCGAAAAGGAACGCTACCCGGTGGTTTACGGCGCGCGCATCCTGGTGGAAAGCGGAGCGCCCGTGAAGAGCAACCAGATCCTGCTCGAATGGGATCCGTACACTTTCTCCATCCTCACCGAAGTTTCGGGCGTGGTGCACTTCAAAGACCTGATCGACGGCCTCACCTTGCAGGAACAGGTGGATGAAGTGACCGGCATGTCGCAGCTTGTGGTGACCGACTCGCCCGACGAGAAGCGCCAGCCGCAAGTGGTGGTCCGGCCGGAAGGCGCCGGACAATCGCGCTCGGAAGCCAAGAAGTACCTCATGCCGACGCATGCCCACCTGATGGTGCGCGACGGCGAAGATGCCCACGCGGGCGACGTGATCGCCAAGATCCCCCGCGAAACGACCAAAACCAAGGACATCACCGGCGGTCTGCCGCGCGTGGTGGAGCTGTTCGAAGCGCGCAAGCCGCGCGAGACGGCCATCATTGCCGAGATCAACGGCCAGGTCAAATACGGCGAGGTCAGCAAGGGACAGCGCAAGATCTTCGTCATCGGCGACGATGGCGAACAGCGCGAGTATTCCCTGCCCCGCGGCGTGCACATCAACGTTCAGGAAGGCGAGCGGGTGAAGGCGGGCGAGCCCCTCATGGATGGCCCGCGCAATCCCCACGACATCCTGGACGTCCTCGGCGAGAAGGAACTGCAGAAGTACCTGGTCAACGAAATCCAGGAAGTCTACCGTCTGCAGGGCGTCAACATCAACGACAAGCACCTGGAAGTGATCTCCCGTCAGATGATGCGCTGGGTCAAGGTGGAGGATATCGGCGACACCGAATTCCTGCCTGAAGAGGTGGTGGACAAGTTCAAGTTCCGCTCCGAAAACCAGCGCGTGCTCGATGCGGGCGGGCGCCCCGCGCAGGGCAAAGCCGTCCTGCTCGGCATCACCAAGGCCTCGCTTTCGACCGATTCGTTCATCTCCGCGGCCAGCTTCCAGGAGACCACCCGCGTCCTCACCGAAGCCGCCATCAACGGCAAGGTGGACTATCTCCGCGGCCTCAAGGAGAACGTCATCATGGGCCGCCTGGTCCCTGCCGGCACCGGCATGGAGTATTACCGCCAGGTGAAGATCGCCGGTGAAGACGTGGTCGAAGAGCCGGTGGTCGAACCCGCGCTCGACGCCATCCCCGGCTACGACGAAGAGACCCGCTTGCAGTACGCCGGCGGCCTGCCGGAAGAAACGTCCGGCGAGGAATCGCTGGCAGAGTAGTCTGTTACCATGGAGGCCGGCGTCCGCCAATCCGCGGGCGCCGGCTTTTTCGTTTATGGCGGCCACGAATCTGATCAGCGTGCACGAATACCTGTCGACGGCCTATCGTCCCGATTGCGATTACGTGGATGGCGCCGTAGTGGAGCGGAATGTGGGAGAAAAGGATCATGGAAAGCTGCAGCGCTCTCTGCTCATCTACTTCCATGAGCGGCGAACGAGGTGGGGAATCAACGTCTTTCCGGAGCAACGGGTTCAAGTGTCCGCCGCGCGTTTCCGCATCCCGGATATATGCGTGGTGCTCGGGCCGGAGCCTGAGGAACAGATCTTTACCAAGCCCCCATTCATCGGCATCGAGATCCTCTCCCCCGAAGACCGCCTCTCCGCGATGCAGGAGAGAGTTCGCGATTTTCTGGGAATGGGCGTGCCCTACGTGTGGATCATCGATCCCCAAAGCCGGGAAGCGTTTCGATGCACCCTCGAAGGTCTATGGAAGGTCACCGAACTCCGCACCGAGAACCCCGAAATCGTCGTCCCGACCGAAGCGCTCTTCGAGGAGTAGCGCGTCTCGGCCCGCTCTCTCCGCCGTGAAACTCGTTACACTGCGGCTATCATGAACCGCCGCGCGTTTCTTGAATCCGCCGCGTGCCTGGCTTCCGCGGCCTGCCTCTCGGGCGCCGAAGGCCCGCTCCGCACCCATGCCGCCGCGCATGGCCTGCTCTATGGCGCCGCCACCGCTTACGGTCCCCTTCAGAACGACCCGGATTACAGCGCCCACCTCGCCGCCGAGTGCAACTTGCTGGTCCCCGAAAACGTGCTCAAATGGACCACCGTTCACCCCGCGCCGGAGCGCTTCGATTTCGTCCCCGGCGATTTCCTGGCGCACTTCGCTGCTGCCCACGATATGCGGATGCGCGGTCACACCCTGGTCTGGCATGAGCAGCTTCCGCGCTGGTTCGCCTCCACCGTCACCAAACAAAATGCCCGCGCCCGCCTGGAAGAACATATTCGCACCGTGATGGGCCACTACCGCGGCCGCATGCATTCCTGGGACGTGGTCAATGAAGCCATCCGTCCGCAGGACGGCCGCGCGGATGGCTTGCGCCAGACGCCCTGGCTGGATTTGCTGGGGCCGGAATACCTGGAGATCGCCTACGCCACGGCCGCCGAAGCCGACCCGCAGGCGCTGGCGGGCTACAACGATTACGGCCTGGATTACCACACGCCGGAAGACGAGGCAAAGCGCAATGCCGTCCTGGGCCTGCTGCGCCGCCTGAAGAAGCAAAACGTGCCGGTGCAGGCGTTCGGCATGCAAGCCCATCTCTCGGCCGGGCGGCAGCCCACTTTCCAGCCCGAGACGCTGCGCCGTTTTCTGGGCGAAGTCGCCGGCTTGGGCTTGAAAATTCTGATCACCGAACTGGACGTCTCCGACGCCGGGCTGCCCGACGACGCCGAATCGCGCGACCGCGCGGTCGCCGCCGTGTACGAGAATTACCTGACGGCCGCGCTGGCCGAACCCGCCGTCGTCGCCGTGCTTACCTGGGGCCTGACCGACAAGTACACCTGGCTGGCCAGCCGCAACCGCCGCCCCGATGGCAGCCCCGTGCGGGTCCTCCCGCTCGATCACGAGTTCCATCGCAAGCCCGCCTGGTACGCCATCGCCAAAGCGCTGGATACACGCAGATAACCCTTACGGCCGGAAGGGGCACGGGTGCCGCCTTGGCCGGCAGAGCGGCCAGCCGATGATTCCTCAGGTCCAACCCGCGCAGGGCGACAATCGGCCGATGAGGCTCTCCGTGCCGCAAACCGCTTCCGGAATCACCGGTAAGCCCCGTCAGAAGGCTGTGGCCGATCCGGCATGGGGGCCATCTTCAACGAATCAGGGGCTCTTCCTAAGCCCCTACTCGCAGCCTGCGCCCGACCGCAAGCAGCAGAACTCCGCCAGCGCCGAAAACCATCGCCGTCGCCAGCGCCTCTCCGGCCGTATTGAACTGGTGCACGGCCGGCTCGTTCCATAAAGCGATTTCGCCAGGCTTCGAAGGGTTCACTTTCACGGTCACCACCGCGCCGGGCCGGTGCCGTGCCACCCAATCCTCGATGCGCCAGCGCGTCTCCTGAGACCTGCCGCTGGTGCTGTGCACTTGCGTCTCGTAATCCTGCGAGCCGAAGTCGTAATCCAGGCGGCAGCGCAGCGAAAACAAAGTGTCGCGGCCGTTTCTGATAAACGGGTGATAAACGTCGAGCCAACATCTCTTGACCGTCGCCGAGGTGCCCACCCAGCGCGATTCGATCGTGTGCATCCGGTAGGCCCGCCAACCCGCGGCCAGCAGCATCACCCCGGCGCAGAACAGCAGAAAGGCGCCCACCAGAGCCATCCCCGCTCCAGCCTGGCGGCGAGGTTTACCCGCGATTTGCATTGGCTCCATCCGCGCGCTCACCGCTATTGTCGCCCGAAATGCAGCGTTCGGATGCGCCGTGAGCCGCCCCAACCGCACCGGGCTAGCGAATCTCGATCGGAGCATTGGAAGCCGACAGGCGGTTGTGTACGGCTTCCCGGATCACCTCGCGGACCCGATACGACCCCTTGGCAACCACAAACGAAGTCGCCGCGTGGATGCCCTTCTCCTCCAGCCGGGCGCGCGTGGCGTCCGTGAGAATCATATCCATCACGGCTTGCCTGCCCTCCATGTACTTGCCGCCCGCACGGTCGCCAACGCCATCACCGGAGCATACAATCTGCGGCCCCGCCAGCGCAAGCCGCACGCTATACGTGCCAGGTCCGCCAGATGCCTCTTCCGCGGCAGCAACGGCGCTCGGGCCAGCTTCCCAAGCGGCCGGCGATCCGCCGGGCCAGAGCGGGATGTGATGCCTCCTGAAAGGGCCCCGATAGGGCAATCCATTAATTGGCGATTCAGGCCGCTCTCGGCCCGACCCAAACCCGGCAGTTTGTACCGGTGGCTCCCGGGAGAGCCGGGGATCTCCCGACTGTGTAGCCCGACCCCAGCCCTCAGCCGCCGTGCAGCGCACTGAAGATGACCTTGGTCCCCAGGTAGCTCCAGTCGCTCATGATGGCGCCCAGGCGGGTCACCGAAATCAGCACGATCAGCAGCATGAAGCCGAATCTGGCCAGTTCCACATACACCACCGCCGGCACGCGCGCGGCCAGCAGCAGCTTGGAGCCATCGAGCGGCGGCACCGGCAGCAGATTGAAGAGCGCCAGGTACAGGCTGAGTTCCACTCCGTGGGCCAGGAATTGCGCCAGCGCCGGGACCGCGCTCAGGGTAGCCACCGCCCCGAGCGCCAGAATCACTGCCATGATCACGTTGCTGAATGGGCCCGCCAGGGACACAATCGCCAAGCCGTTCAATCCGCCGCGCAGTTTGGCCGGGTTGGTGTTCACCGGCCGGCCCCAACCCAGAAAGCCGGCGCCCAAAAGCGAGGTCGCAAATGGCAGAATGGCGGTGCCCATCCAGTCCACGTGCGCCAGCGGGTTGAGAGTCACGCGGCCCTGCTTCCGTGGCGTGTCGTCCCCCAGCCGGGTGGCCACCCAGGCGTGCGCAAACTCGTGCGGGGCCGTCAGCATCCAGAGCAGCAGCACGTTCAGCAAGGCGGTTTGAAAGTCGAGCGAATGCATGGTTACAGACGGTCCGTGAGGCGGGTTGGGAAGCCGGGGCCCTGGGCCCCCTGGAGGCGCCCCCAGCGGGAACCCCGATAGGGCCATTGTACGTGGTATCCTGGTACTGAAACCAGTCATTTTCTTTCCCGAGGAAAATTCCATTTGGCTCTTGTAGAAGGTTGCAGGCACGCGCTCGAAATCTCCGTCCCTGCCGATGAAGTGGAAAGCGAAACCGTTCGGGTGGTTGGGGATGTGCAGAAGCGGGCCAAACTGCCGGGTTTCCGGCCGGGCAAAGTCCCGGCTTCCCTGGTCCGCAAGACTTTCGCCGGCGACGTTCGGCAAAAGGTCCTGGAAACCCTGGTTCCCAAGTTCTTGCAGCAGCGCCTGGAGGCCGATGGCCTCACCGTGGTCGGGCGTCCCGATGTCAGCGACGTGCACCTCCACGAGGGCGAGCCGCTGACCTTTAAGGCCACTTTCGAGGTCGAGCCGACCATCGAGCTGGGCGATTACACCGATGTGGAGGTACCCTACCACGACCCGGTGGTCACCGATGAGGACTTGGAGAAGCGGATTGGTGAACTCCAGGAGCAGAAGGCCCAATTCGTCAATGTGGACCCGCGCCCGGCCGAAACCGGCGATTACGCCGTGCTGGCGCTCGAAAGCCTCGCGGGACTTGAAGGGCCGCCCATCAAGCAGGAAGAGATGTCCATCGAGCTGGGCGGTCCCGACACCCTGCCCGGGTTCACCGAAAACCTGGTGGGCGTCACCCCGGGCGAGGAGCGCGAGTTTGACGTGGCCTACCCCGAGGATTATGGGTCGGAGCGCGTAGCGGGCAAAACCGTGCGCTTCCGGGTAAACTTAAAGGGGATCCGCCGCAAGGAGTTACCGGAGATCAACGACGAATTCGCGCAAGACTTGGGGGACTATCGCGACCTGGGCGAGTTGCGCGAAGCCATTCGCCGCGGAATCTTCGGCCAGCGCCAGTTCGAGGCCCAGCGCGAGGCCAAGAACCGGATCGTCGAAAAGCTGGTGGATGCCCATGATTTTGCGGTGCCTGACGAATATGTGGGGCGGCAGGTGCGCAACCGGCTGGAGCAGCGGCTGCATGAGATGGCCGAAGCCGGCATGGACGTCGGCAAAGCCAAGATCGACTGGGAAAAAGCCGCCGAATCGCAGCGCGAGCCCGCCCGCCGCGAGGTGAAGGCTTCGCTGCTGCTGTCCCGGATTGCCGACCGCGAGTCCATCCACGCTACCCAGGCCGAAGTGGATCGCGAAGTGGAGAAGATCGCTCGCCAGCGCAAGGAGCCTCTGGCGGCGGCGCAGAGGCGCCTGGAAAAGGATGGTACTATGGGGCGGATTGCCAACCACATCCGCACCGAGAAGACATTGAATTTCCTGTTTGAGAGAGCCCGGAAAACGGTAGAAGGTTAGGTTCGGGTAATCCCCGGTACTACCGGCACTGTAGGAATATCCATTGCACTTTCGGATAGATTGCTTGCGAGAGCAGGTTCAGGTGATAATAGAGACGAATTGGAGAAGTCCCCTTCCTCCGGCGGCCCTAGGGAATGCGCGGCTCCCCGGCTTGAGCCTTGAGAGGAACAGGAGAAAAAGCGCGTGAAGCGTACCGGATCGGATGAGGCTTTACGGTGTTCGTTTTGTCATAAGAGTCAGGACGTAGTCGGAAAGCTGATCTCCTCCCCTAGCGACTACCCCCGGGCGTACATTTGTGACGAATGTATCGCCGTCTGCAACTCGATTCTTGAGGATGACAAGGTCGAACCCCCTTCAGGAACTCCCAACAAAATCCCCAAGCCCCTGGAAGTAAAAGAGTTCCTGGATCAGTACGTGATCGGGCAGGATCCCACCAAGAAAAAGCTGGCGGTCGCGGTGTACAACCATTGCAAGCGGATTCATATGAATCGCATGCGCAACAGCGAGGTGGAGCTGCAAAAATCCAATATCCTGCTGATCGGGCCCACGGGAACCGGCAAGACGCTGCTGGCGCAGACTCTGGCCAAAATCTTGGATGTACCCTTCGCCATCGTGGACGCCACCACCCTCACCGAAGCCGGCTACGTGGGCGAAGACGTGGAGAACATCATCCTGAAGCTGCTTCAGGCGGCTGACGGCGATGTACAGAAGTGCCAGCAGGGTATCATCTATATAGACGAGATCGACAAAATCTGCAGGAAAGACGAAAATCCGTCCATCACTCGCGATGTCTCCGGCGAAGGGGTGCAGCAGGCCCTTTTGAAAATCCTGGAAGGCACGGTTGCCAACGTCCCGCCCCAGGGCGGGCGCAAGCACCCGCACCAGGAATTTACGCCCGTGGATACGACCAACATCCTGTTTATCTGCGGCGGGGCCTTCGTAGGTCTGGAAAAGGTGATTGCCCGGCGAACCGGCAAGAAATCCATTGGTTTCCTGCAGGAGGAGGAAAAGGGCGGACGCGTTTCGGGCATCAGCGGGCGGCGCGATATCGACCTGCTCTCACAGGCCCAGCCTATCGACTTAATTAAATTCGGGTTCATCCCCGAATTCATCGGACGCCTGCCGGTTTCGGCAGTGCTGGAAGATCTGGACCGTTCGGCGTTGATCCAGATCCTCACCAGACCCAAGAACGCCATCATCAAGCAGTATCAGAAGCTGTTCGAATTCGAGAATGTGCGGCTGAAATTCAGCGACGAGGCCCTGGAAGCCATCGCCGACCTGGCCATGGAACGTAAGGTGGGCGCGCGCGGGCTGCGCATGATTCTCGAAGACCTGATGCTGGATCTAATGTATTACCTGCCTTCTTATAAGAAGGTCAGAGAGTTCCAGGTCACCAAAGAGATGGTGCTGGCTCAAAAAATCAGTCTTACAATATTGGAAAAGGCTGGTTAGTCCGCGCCAGCACAACGGCGGCCGGTTGCCGCAACCGCGCACGCTGGAGGGAAACCAGGGGTGGGAGTGCTTACCTCTGGGGAGAGCAATGCTTACTTCTAAGGAAAAATCCGACACAAAACGTCTGCCGATGATGCCCATTCGGGACGTTGTTATCTTTCCGTATATGATGACCCCGTTCGTGGTGGGCCGGGAATCGAGCGTCCGGGCCCTCGAAGAGGCCATGGCGGGCGACAAGAAAATCTTTCTCGCAACCCAGCACGACGCTTCCATCGACGAACCCAAGCCCAACGAAATCTATAGCGTAGGCACCATCGTCAATATCGTCCAAAGCCTCAAGCTGCCGGATGGCAACATCAAGGTGCTGGTGGAGGGGGTGGAGCGCGCGCGAGTGGTTTCGGTGGCCGACGACGAAGGCTTTTTCCGCGCCACGGTGCGGACTTCCAGCTTCAAAGTCGAAGTCGGGCCGCAACTGGATGCCCTGGTGAGCCGCGTCACCGGCCTCTTTGAGCAGTACGTCAAGCTTAGCCAGAATCTCAATTACGAGACCATGATCGCCGCCATCCGGGTGGATGAGCCGGGCAAGCTGGCCGATACCGTGGGCGCCAATCTGCAGCTCACCATCGAGGAAAAGCAGGAGCTGCTGGAAATTTTCGATCCCATCGACCGCCTCACGCGGGTGGCCGAGATGCTGGATATCGAGATCGAAAAGCTCAACGTGGACCGCACCATTCAGGGCCGCGTCAAGCGCCAGATGGAGAAGGCCCAGAAAGAGTATTACCTCAACGAGAAAATCAAGGCCATCCAGAAGGAATTGGGCCGCGGCGAAAAAAGCGAGATCGACGAGCTGAAAAAGCGCATCGAAACCGCCGGCATGACCACGGACGCCCAGGAAAAGGCCATGGCCGAGTTGAAGCGGCTCGAGAATATGCCGCCCATGTCGGCCGAATCCACGGTCTCGCGCAACTACCTGGACTGGCTGCTGGCCGTGCCGTGGAAGAAGCGCACCAAGGAAATCCGCGATCTGCGCTTCGCCGAAAAGGTCCTGGAAGCGGACCATTACGGCCTGGAGAAGATCAAGGAGCGCATCCTGGAGTTCCTGGCGGTGCGCCGCCTGGTAAAGAATCCCAAGGGGTCCATTCTGTGTTTCGTAGGGCCTCCGGGAGTGGGCAAGACTTCGCTAGGCATGTCGATCGCCCGGGCTACCGGCCGCAAGTTTGTGCGCATGTCGCTCGGCGGGGTGCGCGATGAGGCCGAAATCCGCGGCCACCGCCGCACGTACATCGGCGCCCTGCCCGGCCAGGTGATCCAGATGATGAAGAAGGCCGGCACGCGCAATCCGGTCTTCATGCTCGACGAAGTGGACAAGATGTCCATGGATTTCCGCGGCGATCCCTCGGCGGCGCTGCTCGAAGTGCTCGATCCGGAGCAGAACTTCATGTTCGTGGACCACTACCTGGATGTCGAGTACGACCTCAGCCAGGTATTCTTCATCGCCACTGCCAACGTGCTCCACACGGTTCCCCCGGCGCTGCAGGACCGCATGGAAGTGATCCGCCTCTCCGGTTATACCGAACTGGAGAAAATGGAGATCGCCAAGCGTTTCCTGGTGCGCAAGCAGATGGAGGCCACCGGGCTTTCCAAGGAACAGATCGATTTCGCCGATTCCGGCATCAACCGCCTGATCCTGAACTACACCCGCGAAGCCGGCGTGCGCAACCTGGAGCGCGAAATCGGCAACGTCTGCCGCAAAGTGGCGCGCCAGGTGGTGAATAACTCCGGCCGCGACCGTAAGAAGCTGCCGCAATCGGTAATCAACTCCGAGGTGCTGCCGGACCTTCTGGGGCCGTGGAAATTCCGCGACCTGGAAAACGAGAAGAAGAACGAGGTGGGCGCCGCCACTGGCTTGGCCTGGACCGAGGTGGGAGGGCAGATCCTCACCGTGGAATGTACCCTGATGGAGGGCAAAGGCAAGCTGACCATCACCGGCAAGCTGGGCGAGGTAATGCAGGAATCCGCGCAGGCGGCCATGAGCTACATCCGCTCACGCGCCCACATGTTCGGGCTTCCGCGCGATTTCTACCGCAACCTGGACGTGCATATCCATATTCCGGAGGGCGCCATTCCCAAGGACGGCCCCTCGGCCGGTATCACACTGGCCACCACCATCTGCAGCGCGCTCACCCGCATTCCAGTGCGCGCCGACCTGGCCATGACCGGCGAAATTACCCTGCGCGGCAAAGTGCTGCCGATTGGCGGCCTCAAGGAGAAACTGATGGCGGCGCACCGCCACGGCATCATGGAAGCCATCGTGCCGCGGGAGAATGAAAAGGACCTGCCGGATATTCCGGATGCCATCAAACAGGTAATGAAATTGAACTTCGTGGATTCCATGGATCAGGTCTTGAAAATCGCTCTGGAGCGGGAAGTCACAGCCCTGGTGATTCCGCCGGGTGCGCCGGGCGTGGATGTGCTGCCCGTGGAAGAAATCCGGGCGGCGCATTAAGAGATCGCGTTGGTGGGGCGGGCTTCCGGCCTGCCGGCACCCTTCCCCACCACAAAGACTTTGCAGGCTGAATTTGTAACCAGTTCGGGCAGCCCGGAAAGCTTCCCTTCCGAAGGGCTGCCGGAGATTGCTTTTTTAGGGAGAAGTAACGTAGGGAAGTCCAGCCTCATCAATGCTCTGATCGGGCGGAAAGGGCTGGCTTTCACCAGCAGTACCCCGGGACGCACACAAACGATTAACTTTTACCGCATCGACGGGAGTATGTACTTCGTCGATTTACCCGGGTACGGTTACGCGCGGGTGCCCGCCGCGCATCTGGTGGAATGGAAAAAGCTGATTGAGCAGTATTTGACCGGGAGGGAGACCCTGATTTGTTCCTGTCTGATCCTGGACGCCCGCCGCGGATGGATGGATAAAGACCTGGACCTGAAACGCTGGCTCGAGCATCACGCGAGACCATATCTGGTAGTCGCCACCAAGACCGATAAGATGAACCAATCCGATTTAGAACACGGCTTGCGCGCCATCCGCAAGGAAGGCGTGGAGCCGCTGCCGTTCTCGGCCCTGACCGGCCGGGGAGTGAGGGAAATTTGGCAAGCAATAACGAGAACACTGCAACCACGGTAGGAACTACCCCGCCGCAGGAAAAACCCACCGATTCAACGCCCGCTCCATCCACTGGAGTGCCCGCCGGAACCGCCCCAACGGAAAAGCCGGAGAAAGCCGAAAAGCCGGAACGGCCGCCGCGAGCCGAGCGCGCGGAAAGGCCCCATGGCGAACGCGCCGAGCGAGCCAACCGCGCGGTGGCGCCACCCCTGGCGCCGCCGCTGCAAAACACCGCCAACTCCGAGGCCAAGCCGGTTGAGCCACGCCCCGAAAGCAAGCCCGTGGAGGTCCGGCCGCCGCTCGCCGAACCGAAACCGCCCGCCGAGCCGAAACTGCCTGTCGAGGCCAAACCGCCCGTCGAGCCGAAACCGGCCGTTGCGCCGCCCCCGGCCGCGGTGGAGCCGAAGCCGCCCGCCGAGCCGCCCGCCGCAGCCGTTCCGCTCATCGATGGCGGCGGCCTCCATGGCGGCCATCGCCGCAAAGCCGCCGGCGCCCAGGGCGTCAAAAACGGAACCCCCACCCTCGACCTGGTCGAGCTGAAGGATATGAGTATCCAGAAGCTCAACGACATTGCCAAAGGCATGAACATCGCCGGCGCCGCCGGACTGCGCAAGCAGGAGCTGATCTTCAAAATCCTGCAAACCCAGGCCGAAAAGAGCGGCCTGATTTTCTCCGAAGGCGTGCTGGAGTGCCTGCCCGATGGCTTCGGCTTCCTGCGCGCGCCGGAGTACAACTACCTGCCCGGCCCCGACGACGTCTACGTTTCCCCCTCCCAAATCCGCCGCTTCGATCTGCGCACCGGCGACACCATCTCCGGGCAGATCCGCCCGCCCAAGGAAGGCGAGCGGTACTTCGCCCTCATCAAGGTGGACGCCATCAACTTCGAGCCGCCCGAGGAAGCCCGCAATAAGATCTTCTTCGACAACCTCACGCCGCTCTATCCCAATGAGCGGCTGAAGCTGGAGACCATCAAGGACAACTACTCCGGCCGCGTCATGGACCTGCTGGCCCCCATCGGCAAAGGCCAGCGCGGGCTGATCGTTTCCCCGCCCCGCACCGGCAAGACCATGCTCTTGCAGTCGATCGCCAACTCCATCACCACCAACCACCCCGAAGTGACCCTGATCGTGCTGCTGATCGACGAGCGTCCCGAGGAAGTCACCGACATGCAGCGCAGCGTGCGCGGCGAAGTCATTAGCTCCACTTTCGATGAGCCGGCCACGCGCCACGTGCAGGTGGCCGAGATGGTCATCGAGAAGGCCAAGCGGCTGGTGGAGCACAAGCGCGATGTGGTGATTCTGCTCGATTCCATCACCCGCCTGGCGCGCGCCTATAACACCATCGTGCCGCCTTCCGGCAAAGTGCTTTCGGGCGGCGTGGATTCCAATGCGCTGCAGCGCCCCAAGCGCTTCTTCGGCGCCGCGCGCAACATTGAGGAAGGCGGTTCGCTGACCATCATCGCCACCGCCCTGATCGACACCGGCAGCCGCATGGATGACGTCATTTTCGAGGAATTCAAAGGCACCGGCAACATGGAAATCCACCTGGAGCGCAAACTGGTGGACAAGCGCGTCTTCCCGGCCATCGACATCAACAAGAGCGGCACCCGCAAAGAAGAGCTGCTGCTGCCCAAGGACGAGCTCAACCGCGTGTGGATTCTCCGCAAGGTGCTCAATCCTCTGTCCCCGGTGGAAACCATGGAACTGCTGCTCGACAAGCTGAGCAAGACCCGCAGCAACGGCGAGTTCCTGGCGTCCATGAGCGGGTAGAATATCAGGCATGGCCACAACCACCACCCACCTGACCATCGACGATTTCGAACGGCTTCCGCAGGAGCAGGCCGAGAACCACGAGCTGGTCGATGGAGAACTGGTTGCGATGTCCGGAAATACTCCAGAAAGCAATTCAATTCGGGATCTGCTGGTCACACTGCTGTACCCGATCGTTCGTGAGGGGCGCCTGGGCGTGGTGATTGCCGAGCAGGAATACGATTTCAACGGCAACGCCCACGCGCCGGACGTGAGCTTTTTCGGCCCCACCAAAAAGGCGCAGCTGAACCGCCGCAAGCGCGTCCAGCGATTTGTCCCCGACCTGGCTATTGAGGTCGTCTCCGAGAACGACAGTTTCTCCTGGCTCATGCGGAAAAAGGAGCGTTACTTGAGCGGCGGAACCCTGGAAGTCTGGATCGTTTCACCCGTAGACCGTGAAGTGCTGGTCTATTCCGCAAATGGCGACCGCATCCTTCGCGGAGACGCGGAACTTTCCACCGGTCTCCTGCCGGGCTTCCGCATTTCCGTTCAGCGTCTTTTCGAGGACGCCAACGACTGAGTCTTGGACCCCGGAAAACGTGTGCACCGATTTCGCCCCCGGTCTAAAATAATTCTCAAATGAATTAGAATTTGTCGCCGCTCCCACACTACTGATACTTAAGGTGTATTTCAACACGTCGCCGTTCTGAAGGGTTGATTTTTTCATTGTGTCCCGAGAATCGGGAAGGTACCATGCGGAGTGGGAGAACCCGGCGCTTCTTCCTTCGTTTTTCCAAGTCAGAATCGGCGAAATGGTTTGAAATCCCGAAAGAGAGGAGTGTGCCATGACCAATTCGACGCGCGATGACTGCGTTTCGGCCCTATTGGTAGGTGAATATGAGAACGACCGCATGTTCTTGCACGGCATTT
>Ga0335074_10008117_pt1 | contig 14587 bp, 10 predicted proteins | sample Lox_Sample_23_FD_206715 | JGI IMG/M metagenome (GOLD analysis project Ga0335074, IMG submission 206715) | Soil microbial communities from Loxahatchee National Wildlife Refuge, Florida, United States - Lox_Sample_2.3 | ecosystem: Environmental > Terrestrial > Soil > Wetlands | place: USA...
ATCGTCGCCATCATTTCCGCCGTCGAAGCCGGCCTGGGCGCCGGCTTTGTTTCCGAGTGGGCCATCCAGAAGGAGCTGCGGCTCGGCACCCTCCGTGTCATTCCCGTCGACGGCCTCGACATTCGCCGCGACATGCACCTCATCCGCCCCTTCGGCCCCATGCCCGCCGGCTCTGCCGGCGCCTTCGAAAGCTTCGCCCTCGCCAGCGCTCCCTGATCTGCTTCCGACTCCCAGCGCCCAGCTCCCGGCTCCCAGCTCCTGGCTCCCAGCTCCCAGCTCCTGGCTCCCAGCTCCTGGCTGCTCATAAGTTTTTCTTATCGCCCATCCACAAATCCGTCTGGCCCGTCACGGACAAGCCCGTCATCCTGAAGCTAATGACGAAGAACCTGTTCTTCCTGGGCATCATCCTCGCTGCCAGCGGAATCCTCTCTCCGCCCCTTGCCCTCGCTGCCGGCCTGGTCTACGGGCTCTCCGTCGCCCACGGATATCACCTCGAAGCGCGCCGCCTCTCCAAATTCCTCCTTCAGGCCTCGGTGGTTTGCCTCGGCTTCGGTATGAACCTCGGTGAGGTGGTTCGCGTCGGCCGCTCCGGTTTCCTCTACACCGCCCTCGGCATTACCTTCGCTATGCTCCTCGGCATCGGCCTCGCTTACCTGCTCCGCGTCGGCAAGATTCCCGGCTTCCTCATCTCCGCCGGAACCGCCATCTGCGGCGGCAGCGCCATCGCCGCCCTCGCTCCCGTCACCGGCGCCAGCGACGAAGCCATGGCCGTCTCCATGGGCACCGTCTTCGTCCTCAATTCCATCGCGCTCTTCATCTTCCCCGCCATCGGCCACAGCCTGCACCTCACCCAAACCCAGTTCGGCCTCTGGTCCGCCCTTGCCATCCACGACACCAGTTCCGTCGTCGGTGCCGCCGCCCGCTACGGAGCCGTCGCCCTCGCCATCGCCACCACCGTCAAGCTCGCCCGCGCCCTCTGGATCGTCCCCGTCTCCGTCGGCACCGCCATCGTTCGCCGCAGCAACGCCAAAATCCAGCTGCCCTGGTTCATCCTCTTTTTCTGTCTCGCCGCCGTCGCCGCCAGCTACCTGCCCCTCCTTCATCCGGCATACACACAGCTGGCTCGCCTCGGGCGCATCGGTCTTGGCGTTACTCTGTTTCTGATCGGCACGACCATCTCCCGCCAGACCCTCAAAGACGTCGGCGCCCGCCCCCTGGTCCAGGGCGTCCTCCTCTGGGTTGTGGTGGGCAGCGTCTCTCTGCTGATGATTCTCAAGGGCTGGATCCACCTCTGAGCACGACGCATCTCTCTCCGCTCATCGCTTTCTATCGCGACGGCGCGCACGACGACGCCGGGCGCACCCTCGAGGAGGTCCTCGCCTGGGACGACGACCGCCTCGAAGCCGTCCACGACTTCATCCAGTGGCTCTTCCCCCTCCCCGAACCCAGCGGCGTCAACCCCTCCGCGCCCATCCTCAACCCCGCCACCATTGACGCCTTCCGCGTCTCGATCGCCATGCAGGGCCGCCTCCGCCAGTCCTTCCACCGCATGCTGCGCTTCTACGGATTCGCCGCCGTTTCCAGCCCCTCCGGCCTGCGCGTCGACCGCGCCGCCAATTTCGCCGCGCGCTCTCAGATATGGCTCTGGCCCATGAACCACAATCATCTCCGCCTCACGCGCATCCTCCGCTCCACCCTCCTGCTCGGCCTCGAAGCCGAATCGAAGGCCCTCTTCCAGGCGCTCAACGCCGTCTATCGCGAATTCCCCAACCGCATCCCCGCCCGCACCCACGCTTTCTGGAGCAATGCAGCCCAGAGCAGCTAAATGCCGCCCAGAGCAGCTAAAGCGAACCCAGCGAAGCTGTATCCAAAGCCGCATGTCTCAACGGGCGCCGTATCGCTGGGTTCGCTATAAACTGTCTCTTCCTTTCGAATCCCCGCTCCACCGTCGGAGAAAAACCGTATGCCCATCGGACCCCGCCCCTTCGCCGCGCCCTCCCTTCTCGCCCTCGCCCTCGCCCTGGCTGCCGGTGCGCTTCCCCTCGCCGCCCAGCCTCCGCAACCCGGCGCGCCTGCCCCGTCCGCCGCCATTCACGGCGAAAACGGCATCACCCTCCCCGGGCCTCCCGTCGCGGCCATCAAAATCGTCACCGACGACTACGACGGCATCAAAATCGAAGACCCCTACCGCTGGCTCGAGGACGCCAAATCCCCCGAAACCCGCGCCTGGATCGATCAGGAGAACGCCTACACCCAGGATTACTTCTCCCAGCTGACGACCCTGCCGAAAATCTCCGCCGAACTCACCGCCCTCATGCGCGTCGACCAGTACTCCATGCCCGTCTTCCGCGCCGGCAAATACTTCTTCAAAAAGCGCCTCGCCGACGAGAACCAGGGCTCCATCTACATGCGCGTCGGCTGGCATGGCCCGGATCGGAAGGTAATCGATGCCTCCACTCTCAGCGCCGACCAGAACACCTCCGTCAACCTGGCTGACGTCTCCGACGACGGCAACCTCCTCGTTTACGAAGTCCGCGTAGGCGGCGCCGACGAAGGTTCCGTTCATATCCGCAATGTCAAAACCGGCAGCGACCTGCCTGACGTTCTGCCCTCGGCCCGCTACTCCGGCCTGTCGCTCAGCCCCGACAACGGCGGCCTCTATTACTCCAAATTCACCCACCAGGGCACCAATGTCTGGTTCCACAAATTCGGCACGCCGGTCGACGCCGACGCAAAAATCTTCGGCGGCGAATACCGCGGCCAGCACCTCGGCGAGCTCGACCTCGTCGGCGTGCGCATCACCGACAATCACCACTTCCTCGTCGTCTCCATCGCCCACGGCGTCCCCGCCACCAGCCAGGACTACCTCGTCAAGGACCTCCGCAAGCCGGACTCCGATTTCGTGCCGCTGGTCTACAACGTCGAAGCCCACATTCGGCTCATCTCCGCCGAAGACCGATTCTTCCTCCTCACCGACTACCAGGCGCCCAACTCCCGCATCGTCGAAGCCACCCCCGGCGCCGACGCCTCCTCGTGGAAAACCATCGTTCCCGAAGGCAAAGAGGTCATCTCCAGCTACTCGATCGTCGGCGGCAAGCTTTTTGTCTCGCGCCTCCACGACGTCAAAACAGAAACCACCCTCTACTCGCTCGAGGGCAAAGCCATCGGCACCCTCCCCTATCCCGGCATCGGCACCGGCACCGTGGTCTACGGCCGTTCCGATCAAACCCAGGGCTTCTATACCTTCGAGTCCTTCATCCTCCCGCCCACCATCTATCGCTACGACACCAAAACCGGCCGTTCCGACGTCTTCGCCGCCCCCAAAGTTCCTTTCGACTCCTCGCAGTACCAGGTCACCCAGGTCTTCTACCGCTCCAAAGACGGCACCCGCGTCCCCATGTTCATCGCCGGCAGGAAAGGCCTTCCGCGCGACGGCTCCACGCGCCTGCTCATGACCGGCTACGGCGGCTTTGACCTTCCCATGCTTTCCGAGTGGAACCCCGAGTACGCCTGGTGGATGGAGCAGGGCTGCTGGTTCGCCTTACCCAACCTGCGCGGCGGCGACGAGTACGGCGAGGCCTGGCATAAGGCGGCCATGTTCCAGAACAAGCAGAACGTCTTCGACGACTTCTACGCCGCTGCCGAATATCTCATCGCCAACAAATACACTTCGCCAGAGCACTTCGCCATCCGCGGCCGCTCCAACGGCGGCCTGCTCATGGGCGCCGCCATGACCCAGCGCCCCGACCTGTTCGGCGCCATCTGGTGCGGCTATCCCCTCCTCGATATGCTTCGCTATCAGAAATTCGAATTCGGCCGCCTCTGGACCACCGAATACGGCGACGCCGAAAACCCGAAAGACTTTGCTTATCTCCTGAAGTATTCGCCTTACCAGAACGTGCACCCGGGCGCCAAATACCCGGCCATCCTGTTCTTCACCGGCGACAACGACACGCGCGTGGATCCGATGAACGCCCGCAAGATGACCGCGCTCATGCAGGCTTCCAGCGGCAGCGACCGCCCCATCCTGCTCCACTACTCCGTCAAAGGCGGACACTCGAACGGCGTCTCGATGACCCAGCTCGCCCAGGACTACACCGACGAAATGGGCTTCCTCTGGAACGAAACCGCCGGAAAATGATCTCGAAACAGCTGGAAGGTGAACCGACCTGATTGTGACAGACAAGTCAGGAGGACTTCTGGTGCTTACCCCAGCGTCTAAGCCCGGAGCCATTGACGGTCGCAGAGACATATCCGGCAACTTACGAATGGCTCACCGCATTCAGGGATTTCTGCAGAGAGTCGGGGGGATTCGAAGTCTTCTGACTTTGACGCTTCCCAGGGGTCGAACAGAAGCGCCACAAGGCACACAAATACATCCAGCCTCGCGCAGCGAGGCGACGGTAGAAGCCATAGCCTTCAGGCTATGGAATAAGAGCCCAAAAGAAGAAACGGCTTAAGCCGCGGGCCTTTCGCCTGTCCTCATAAGCAGACTCAATAAAGGCAGACCCGATTCTCAGCACGCCCCCAAAAAACAAAGCCGACCCCCAACGGGTCGGCTCGTTCTTCAATTCAGCGCTTTACGCTGCAGGCGCGATCAGCAACGCCTCAATCGTCGGCGCAGGCTTCACCACCGGCATCTCGACACTCACAAACTCCCCGCCCGCCACCTTCGCGAACACCTGGTTCGTCGTATCCTCGGTCCGTGTCGAGTCGATGTGCAGCTTCCGCACCGCCCTCATCACCACCGTCGCCAGCAAAAAACGGTTCTCAATCTTCTGCCCGGCGGAGTACACCAGATTCGATCGCATCGTGTCGCCTCATTTCCCGGTTGTGGAACGTGAACTGCTAAAGCCAGGGCTCGAGGCAACAAGGGTCGCTGAACGGGGGCGTGGGGTACTCACAAAGCAGCGATCGAGGACAGGCCAGAAAATCCGTGGGGAGCATTCTGAGGACTCCCCTGACTTGAGCATACCTTGCCGGAGCCGTTTTCCCTAATTACCAGTATTGCCGGTCGTGGATCGGGGTGAGTTTAGAGGCCCTCCGAGACACAAAAGCCCTGTACGCCGGTCGGGCGCACAGGGCTTTCCCTTGTATTTAAGGATAGGTTTTTGCCGCTTTCGGGGCAAGGAGAATCGAACGGGGAGACGGTACGAAGGTCACGCGTGGAGCGGGGATCAGCGCTGGGGCAGCGAATCGCCGGTGGCGGCGAGGATTTTAGCGGTGGTGACGAGCTGACCGGCGTGGCGCTGGGTATGGTCGGCGCAGTGGACGAGAAGGCCGCCGACGGTGGTGGGCAGGGCCTTGCGGCCGACGGCGCGGGGCTGCTCGAGGTCGGCGGAGGCGAAGGCGGAGATGCGGCGGAGGGCAGCGTCGAGGCCGGTGTGGAATTCGGCGAGGAGGACGTCTTTGGAAGCCGGATCCGTGTTGGGGGAGTCGAGTTCGAAGCGGAGCGCCTCGAGCTGGGTGGGGGTCAGGTCGGCGCCCTCGGCATAGGTGAGCAGGCGGTCGAGGCTGCGGGGGATGTGGCGCAGATGGAAGGCAACAGGGGCGACGCCACCGGATCCCAGGCGGGCGTGGAAGGCGGCGGCGGGCAGGGGGGCGCAGGCGGCGTCGATGTCCTCGCGGGCAAGCTCGAGGGCGTGGACGACGGCGCGGAGGACGGCGGGAAGGCCAGTGTGTGTACCGCGGAGCCAGGGTTCGGGCATAGAGACAGGGTACAAGGATGGGCCTGGCAGTCGGCGGATAGTGGGAGTCTGGGCGGTAGGGAACCGGCGGGGGCCGGCAGGGAACCGATGCCCCGCCGCCGCGCAACAGTACATAAGTAATGAAGCCAGATTGAAATGAAATCCCGCACCTGCAGCGACCCTCGCCCGCGGCGTTAGAGTGGGCGCATGAGTATCTCGCGAAGAGGTTTCGTCCAGCTTGCAGGCGCCAGTGTGCTGCTGCGGTCGCAGCTTCTGAAGGCAGAGTCCATCGCCCGTCAGAGTGCGCCCGGACTCGAGGGGCACGTCCCAACCCCCGCCCGGGGATCGAGGGTCGCTCTCATCCACGGCGACGACCGCCGCACCAATGTTCGCCAGGCTCTCACCGCCATCAACGACGACATCGAGGCCAACCTGCGCCACAAGAAATACGTCGTCATCAAACCCAACAACGTCTCCACGACCAACCAGCTTGCGGCCACTCATCTCGACGCCCTCAACGGCATTCTCGACTACCTGGAGCCCCGCTTCCACGGCCCCGTCGTGATCGCCGAATCCTCTGCCGGCGATACCCTGGAGGGTTTCGAGCATTTCCACTACAACCAGCTGGCCTCTGAGCGCCGCGCTCAGCGCGTGAGGCTGGTCGATCTGAATCGCGAGGCCAAGTTCCAGACCATCGAACTGCTCGACGCCGATCTCCACATCACGCCTGTGCGCCTGGCCGCGCGCGTCCTCGACCCCGAGGCCTTTGTCATTTCCAGCGCCATGCTGAAAACGCACAACACCGTCGTCGCCACCATGGCGGTGAAAAACATGGTGCTCGGCTCGCCGCTGCACAGCGCGCCCGGCGATCTGCCCTGGAACGACAAGCGCAAGTATCACGTCGGCCTGCGCCAAACCCACTACAACATGCTGGTGACCGCGCAGAAACTCAGCGCCAACTGGGGTGTGGCGCTCATCGACGGCTTTGAAGGGATGGAAGGCGACGGCCCGAGCAACGGCTCACCGGTGCCCTCGCATGTGGCCATCGCGTCCACCGACTTCATCGCCGCGGATCGGGTCGCCCTCGGAGTGATGGGCATCGATCCGGCCTGGGTCGGCTACCTCGGCTACTGCGGCCAGGCCGGCGTCGGCCAGTACGATCTCGGCAGGATTGCCGTCCTCGGCGCCTCTATCGAGTCGGTCGCGAAGAAATACCAGCTTCACCCCGACATCCAGCGCGAATTGCAGTGGATGGGTCCCATTCAGGAGCTCTCGCCTAAAGTGGGCGGCCTCCTCCATCCCGGCGAATCCGCCTACGGCGTCTAGGGCTCTGGCCGGATGATTCGGGGTTTTTCGCGAAGCGGTCCCGCGAGCGGCACGGCGGTAGAAGCCCTGGCCTTTAGGCCAGGGAACAAGCAACTCGAAAATCTCCGGCCTTTAGGATCGGAAAACTTCAGGCGCTCACGGAACCAGGGTCGTGACTCTGAAGTCGTCAAATAATTGCTCTTTGGCTTTGTATCAGGGCATGACTTCAGTCGTGCCGCAAAATGGGCCAAATCAACTGGGCTTCAGCCCCTGAGGGGGTCTACCCGGCCCCTCTGCCCTAAAGCCTGTGCCGCGGCCCGGGAGCCATCGCTACAGCCACCAGCGAATCCGCGCAGCCGTAATACAGAAACCACTGGCCGCGAAAGAAAACCAGTCCCTCGGCAAACGTCGTCCCTGCGGCGTACTGCCCGGTCCTTTCGTAAGGAAGCGTCGGCTCCAGAACTGGGTTCTCCGTTTGCGTCAGCAAATGCGCCGGGTTCGTTCCATCGAACAGCGCCTCACCGGCAGCGTAGGTGCCCGCCGGCAGGTTCGCATCGCCGCCCGACGCCGCATTCTTGCCGTTGTAAATCACGACGATGCCGCGCGAGGTCAGCACTGGCGGAGGCCCCGTTTCCGGAAAGCTGCTGTCGAAGTGTCCTGGCCGCGGCCGCAGCACCTCAACCGGCTCGCCATGCGCATCTTCGACGGGCGTCCAGTGCACAAGATCGGAAGAAGTGGCCAGGTGAATCGCGCCCTCGCCCCAGTACATCCAGTATTTCCCCTGAATACGCACCGCCTTCAGCCTGCCATCGCGCACGGCGGTCACGATCCCGGCGGACTTGTACTTCAGATGCGCGTACTTGCCGCCCTCCGCGTCGAGAAATGCCGGCCCGTGTTTCGTCCAGTGCTCTAAGTCGGTTGACGTAGCGATCCCCACCGAGTAAATCACCCGATTCCACTGCGTGTAAGTCAGCACATAGCTTCCGTCCTCCGACTCCACGATGCGCGGATCCTCGACACCGCCCGGCCATTCACGCTGCTCCTGATCGTCCTCCGCCGGATAAAAGACCGGCGTGTCGCCCCGCGTGAAATGAACGCCGTCGTCGCTCACCGCCAGGCCCAGCCGCGAAGTGTGCATGCCGATCTGCATCGGCCCCGTATCGTCTTCGGCGCGATACAGCACGTAGATCTTCCCGTCGCGCACAATGGCCGCGGGATTGAAAGTGTGCAGCGCCTCCCAGTGCACCGGCGCTTTCCGGATCGGATCCATGAATACCGACTCAGGCTTCGGCGTGATGACCGGGTTCCCGCTCGCCGGCCGCGTGAACGGCCCGATCTGCCAGGCCCGGTGACTTGCCTGTCCGCCGGCCAGCGCCGCGGCCAGAACGACAGCCAGCGCGGCAACCCCCTGCCCGGCCACCGTCGGGCGTTTCTCCCAAAGCATCATCAAGGCCGCCCGCATACCTGCGTCCCCGCTGCGATCGCCAGCGCCAGCTTTCTCGCTGCATCATTGTCAGGAGAAAAAAGCAGAACCCGCCGCAGCGTTTGTGTCGCAGCTCCCGCATTCCCCGCGCGGCACTGCGCCACTGCCAGGTCGATCCCCGCCGCGCTGGCGCCCGGATCATGCTCAAAGACCCGCTCCCACAACGGCGTCGCCGCCGCAAAATCCCCCTGCTCCGCATCGAGCACCGCCAGATCGCCCGCCGCAGTTTCATTGAACGCATCCGCCCGCAGCGCCTCTTCATACTCGATCCGCGCTTTGGCCGCATCGCCGCTGGCCTGCTCCAGAAAACCCAGCTCCATGTGCAACGCCGCGTCCGAGGCCTGCTTCGGATCGGAACTCTCCGCTTCAAGCAGCAGCTGCATCGCCCGCTCGCCCGCTGTACGGTCGCCGCGCAAGGCCAGCTCCGCCCACGCGATCCCCTCATCGCGCGCTCCCGGATGCTCATCCCCGATCGGCGCCAGCTCCTGGCCCGCCAGCGGATTCACGAACGGCTTCCCCACAATCTGGATGTGATGATCCGTCACCTGTTCGTGCGCGATGTCCTCGGTCTCCTGGCGCGGCATGTGGCACGACGTGCAGTCAGGATTCTCGTCGTGATGGCCCGTCGCGAGGCCCGCATGACAGGCCAGGCATTTCTGCCGATAGAAGCTAACCCGCTCGTCCGCCGCCGGAGACGAATGCGGATCGTGACACGTGGTGCACGTCAGCCGATCGCCGCTGGCCCGCCTGCACGCGCTCTCCAGCAACGATTCCCACTGGCTGGTGGCGCGCCCCCCCGGCCCAATCTTGCGCCCGTCCTCAAAGTACACGGCCTCGTCAAAAAGATTGTCACCCGGCCGGAACGCCCCCAGCTGCTGCCCCTGCTTCACCACCACCTCGGCGCCCTCCAGATGGCACTCCAGACACACCGAGTCGCGCTGCACCGGGCCGAGCTTCGCCGGATTCAGGATTGGGCCTTTTCCCTGGTTTGCCAGGTGGTGTGACGCATCGCCGTGGCACGCCGAGCACGCGATGCCTCCATGCGGAAATGGCGGCCCATCGAAATGATTGCGCGCATCCGGCAGCGACGCCTCCACGCCGCTCGCATGGCAGTGCAGGCAGCCGGGATCGACCGGCAACGTGAAGGGCATCTCGTGCGCGTTGAGATAATGCGGCGTCATGTCCCAAAGGTGCTTCTTCGCGTACCAGTTGATCGGAATCTCGTACCAGTAGCCCTCGCGCTCGTAGATCCATGTGCGCCCCCGCCGGCCCGACCCGAGATAATACTGCAGCAGTTGCCGTCCCTTCAGCGCGCGGTCAGGTGGAGCATTGGGCCGCTCGTACTCGAGCCACACCTGGCCGTTCTCCAGCGCCATGCGGTAATGCACGCCCGACCCGGCATGCGTGAAATCCGCGGGAATGAATCCCTCCGCCGCCGGTCCGCTGGCCTTCGCCATCGGCGTCTGCTTCCACGATTCGTAAATCTGCCGGTGGCAGCTCGCGCAGACGGCGTCCGGGTCCTGAATTTGAGCCGGGACCGGCACGCGTCGCGGCTGCGCACCAGCTACCGAGCACGCCGCCAGCAGAACGACACCGACCCGCAGCCGCACCTTACACCTTCCTCATCGCGGGCAGCCGATAGGCCTCGGCTTCCTTTGTGCCTTCGTGAATGACGTAGAGCCGGTCTGCCGCCAGGTCCTGATAGCTATCCACCTGCCCCGACGGCCAGCGCACCTCCACCCGATCGACGCGCGTTGCCTGATCCAGCCCGAAATGCAGCCGCAGATCGCTCTGCGAGTAGTAGCTGCCTCCGCTGCGCACCTCATCGATCTGCACCAGCGGCTTTTCGCTCCCCGCCTCTGTCTTCGCTACCACCCGCACTCGTGCGCCGATCGCCGTGCGGTTCGAACGAACCCCGACCAGCTTCAATTTGATCCAGTGCCGTCGCCACGTCGAATCGCACCGCAGCAGCTGGGGCAGGCTGTTCACGCAGTTCACCGCAACGCCAATCGTTCCGTTGTTCAGAAAATCGCCGAACGCGCAGCCCCGCGCCGGCACTGCGGCCGTGATCCCAGGCCCTCCCAGGGCGCTCACGTCCTCAAAACGCCCGTTGCGCAGATTGCGATAGAGATACTTGTGCTCCGCGTAAGGCGCCTCGGTCTTCGCGCTGTTCACCTCGGGATAGACATGCCCGTTCGCCACCAGCAGATCGAGCCAGCCGTCATTATCCATATCGAAAAAACCGATGCCCCATCCCAGATAGCGCGTGTTGATGCCCAAACCCGCCTGGTAGGTGCGATCCTCGAAATTAAACCCGCCCAGCCCCGCGTACAGCGAGTCCGTGTCGCCCGCAAAATTCGTTTTGGCAATGTCCAGCCAGCCGTCGCGATTGTAGTCGCCAATCGTCACGCCCATGCCCGCCTGTGGCTTGCCGTCCGGAGACAGCGCCACCCCGGCCTCGATGGCCACATCGCGAAACGTCCCGTCCTTCTGATTCTGGTACAGCGTCGCCGCTGTCGAATCGTTCGCAACATAAATATCCGGCCAGCCATCGTTGTCGAAATCCGCCACCCCCACGCTCAGCGCATAATTCCCGTAGGTATTCCACATCCCGGCCTTCTCCGAGACGTCGGTGAACGTGCCGTTTCCGTTGTTGTGGTAGAGAATGTTCTTCCCCGGTGCGAGCCCCGGCGGCCCGCACGCCACCAGGATGCCTTTGTACAGACACGGCCCGGATTCCGGCAGCGGCGCGGTCTTCAGATCGAAATCGATGTAATTCGCCACGAAAAGATCGAGATGCCCGTCGCGATCGTAGTCGAGAAACGCGCAGCCGGAATTCCACCGCGTCTGCGGCTGCAGCAGCCCCGCTTTCTCCGTCACATCGGTAAACGTCCCGTTGCCGTTATTGCGGAAGAGCGCATTCTGCCCGTAATAGCTGACGAAAAGATCGTCCCAGCCATCGTTGTTGTAGTCGCCGACGCAGCACGCCTGGCCCCATCCGCTGCGCCGCAGCCCGGCCTTATCGGTCACGTCGGTAAATGTTCCGTCGCGATTGTTGCGGAAAAGATGGCAGTGTGGCTCGGCTCCCTTCGCAAACCCCTCCAGACGCCAGCCATTCACCAGAAAAATGTCCACCCAGCCGTCCTGATCGTAGTCATAAAACGCGACGCCGCAGCCGGTCGTCTCCAGCAGATATTTGTTCGTCCCTTCGCCGCCATAAATCGTCTTCGCGTTCAGCCCCGCCTGGGCAGCCACGTCGACAAACTGCACTCCCAGCGGAGTTCCCGCGATCGGCGAGGCCGGCCCTGGCGGCGGCGGCATCGGTTTGGCATCGTACGACTGCTGCGCGCCCGGCTTCGTCTGCGCCCCTTCCTGCCCGCCCGCCAGTGTCTCGCGTTCCCACGGCGGCAGGGCCAGCCGCAGCACATTCTCAAGCGGCAACACCAGCGCGGTCCGGCTCAGCGACTGGACAAAATCCCGCCGGTTCATCTTCCGCACTTCGCCCTCATCACTGCTGGGGATTCTTCGCCGCAAGCGCCTCCGCCTTCTGCCGCTCCGCGGCCGCCTCCACCATACGCCCCTGCTCGGTCAGCGCCGCGGCCAGCTGGCGGTGCGCATCGGAGTAGCCCGCATCGCTGCTGATCGCCTCTTCATAGCGCGAAATGGCTTCGGTAATCTCGCCCTTCGCCAGCAGGGCATTGCCCGCATTGGTCGCAAAGACCGCGCGCTGGTGGTTCACCGCCACGCGCGTCAGGTCCGCCGCCTTCTTGCGCTCCGCCATGGCCTCGTCCTGCTTGCCTTCCTCCTGCAGCACGCTGGCCAGCATGATGTGCGGCCCGGGCTGGTTCGGCAGCAGCTCGATGGCCTTCTGCAGCGCCGCTGTCGCGTCGTCATACTTGCCCTGCTCCTTATACACGCTGCCCAGCACCGACCATCCGTCCCCGTTTTGCGGACGAGCCGCAAGAGCGGCCTTCAAATTCCGCACCGCGTCGTCAAATCGCCCTGCCTGCATATAAATGATGCCCAGCGTGTACGGCGCATCCGGCGATCCAGGGTCAAGACGGATGGCTGTCTCCAGTTCCGTGATCGCATCCGGCAGATCGTCCTTCAGCTTCAGAGCCAGCCCCAGGTTGTAATGCAGATGCGGATCGTCCGGCGCGTACTTGAGGCCGGTTCGGAACTCGCGAACCGCGTCGTCCATATCGCTCTCCTGCAGATACGCCACCCCCAGGTCCTGATGAACCGTGGGATTCTCGGGCGTCAGCGCAGCCGCACGCAGATACAGCGGAATCGCTTCCTTCGCATTCCCCGTTTGCACCATCGCCAGACCGTAGTTCGTGAGCGCCTCCGCCTGCTGGGGCCGCGCCACCGTCACCTTCTCGAACAGCGGAAGCGCCTCCTTCTCCCGCCCCAGGCGCTGCAGCGCCAGCGCCAGCTGATACTCCGCATCCAGAAACCCCGCATCAAGCGCCAAAGCCTGCTGAAAATGCCCGACGGCGTCATCGTCCGCGCCGGCCGTTGCCAGTGCATCCCCCCATTGGTACTGAATCATGGCGTTCCTCGGATCCAGCTGCGCCGCCAGGCTCATCTCTGCCTGAGCGCGATCCGGCCGCTGCTCGTGGCTCAGCACCACCCCCAGATGCATGTGTGCCGAGGCCAGCTTCGGATTGAGCGCGATCGCCTGCTCGAACGCCGTCTGCGCCTCCGCCCACCGCTCCGCCTGTGCATACAGCGAGCCCAGCTGATCCAGCGCCTCGGCGTTCTCCGGATTCGCGGCCACCACCCTCTGCATCAGCTCGATGGCGGCCTTCGCATTTGACATCGCCGCCAGGTCCCGCGCCCACATCGCCAGCAACTCAGTATCGAGCGGCGACGCCTGATCCATCGCCGCAAACAGAGCCGCGCCTTTGTCCGGCGAGCCGCTCTCGCTGTAGGCCCGGGCCAGATTCTCCTGCGCGGTGCGGTCGTCGGGCTTCAGCTTGATTGCTGTCTCCAGCTCCGCAATCGCCTGCGAATACTCGCCCAGCGCGTACAGCACCACCCCCAGCGCGCTGTGGCCCTCCTCAACCTGCGGCTCCAGCTGCACGGCCCGGCTGAATTGTGCGCGCGCTGCGTTCAGATCGCCCTTGTTGTACGCGTCGGTTCCCGCCTGAAAGGCAGCTCGCGCCTGGTCGATCGCCGCCTGGTCGGCCGCGGCCTGCTGCGCATCGGCAAGCCCGCATGCCCCCAGCAGAATCGCCGGCAAGGCCACACGTCGCAGCGTCGGAATGGAAAACATGCCCAGGCGCTCCTGCTACTGTGTGGCGGGTGAGTTCATCTTCGATTCCTGAAGCCTCTGGAGTACCTTCGCCTCGCGCTCCGCATCGTCTTTCCGGCCTGTCGCCTCATAGGCGCGCGCCAGCAGCATGTGCGTCATCGAATTCGCCGGATCCATCTTCGCCGCGCGTTCCAGATACATCGTAGCGGTCAGCGGATCCTTCTGCTCCAGCAGCACCCGGCCCAGCAAAATATAAGGTCCGGTGGAGTTCGGTTCCAGCAGCACCGCCCGATCCAGCACCTGCTGCGCCTGCGCATATTGCCCGCTGCGCAGATACGCATCCCCCAGCCGATCGTAGGTCTCGCCCTCCAGCGGATTCAGTGCCCGCTCCCTTTCAAGCTCCGCAATCGCCCCCGGCACATCCCCGCGCCCCAGCGCTATTTCTCCCAGCAGCAGGTGGGCCAGCGGTATCCCTGGCTCGAGCTGCAGCGCCTTCCGCGCGTCCGCTTCCGCCGGCGCCGTCTGCTCCTGCCGGAAGAGCATCCGCGCCGTCAGCAGCCAGGCTGCGGCCGAATCAGGCTCAAATCCATACTGCGCGGCGAACGCATGACGCGCATCGTCGTAGCGGCTGGTATCGATATAGCAGAGCGCCAGAACATAATTCGGATCGGCGTTCGCAATCGACCCCGAACCATGCGCCTTCTCCAGCAGCGGAATGGCCTCTGCCGGTTTCCCCAGCCTGAACAGCACCACCCCCTGCATCTGCATCGATACCTGATCGCCCGGATCCTCAGTGACCGCCCGCGCAAACGCTGCTTCCGCCTCCGGCATTTCGCCCTTCTCGTAACTCACCAT
>Ga0335074_10008118_pt1 | contig 14585 bp, 12 predicted proteins | sample Lox_Sample_23_FD_206715 | JGI IMG/M metagenome (GOLD analysis project Ga0335074, IMG submission 206715) | Soil microbial communities from Loxahatchee National Wildlife Refuge, Florida, United States - Lox_Sample_2.3 | ecosystem: Environmental > Terrestrial > Soil > Wetlands | place: USA...
CCCTGCTGCGCACGTCGAATGGCACGATCGTCGCCGCCGCGTGCGGGATCCGGCTGATAACAGCGGCCATCTTGTCTGCCGTACGGTCGTGCAGCAGGCGGCTGACGATCGGCGCGTAGGTGCGCCTCGGCAGGATCGCGGTCACGCCGACACCTGCGAGCGCCGCGTCGGCGGCGACGAGGTCAGCTGCCGCTTTGGCGAGCCTGCGGTCCGGGCAGTCCACGAAGTCCAGCGGCATACCCGGGTTGGCCCGGACCCACTCCTGGCGCAGCTTGTCGGCCTGGACGTTGTCGATCACGAAGTGGACGGCGCGCAGCGAGGTGGGCCGCAGGCTGCGGGCGTACCGGAGCGCGGCGATCGTCGCCAGGTCGTAGTCGTCGATGAAGACAAAGACGGTCCGCCGGGCGTACGTGGGGGGCTCCGGCGGCTTGCCGCGGCTCTCGATGTTCTCCAGGACCTGGGCTTCGGTCCGGTACTGGCGGTTCAGCCTGATCAGTGCCGGGACGCCGATCGCGAAGAGCACGATGACCAGCCAGGCGCCCTCGGTGAACTTGACCACCGCAAAGATGACCACCACGATCAGCGAAGTAACCCCCGCCGAGAAGTTGATCACGAACTTGTAGCGCCAGTGCGGCTCGCGTTCCCGATGGTGATATCTGGCCATCCCGAAGCCGGCCATGGTGAACGCGGTGAACACGCCGAGTGCATAGAACGGCACCAGGTTGTTGACGTTGGAGCCGACGACGGCGAGCAGCGTGATCGACACGATCGCGAGCACGATGATCCCGTTGGAAAAGACCAGGCGATGCCCGCGCTTGGTCAGCCACCGCGGCAGGAAGGCGTCCTCAGCCACGAAGTTGGCCAGGAACGGGAAGCCATTGAAGCTGGTGTTGCCGCCGGTATAGAGGATGAGCGCGGTGGCAGCCTGCACGATGGCGTACATGATGTGCCCGAGCAACGAAGGCCCGAAGATGAGCCTGGCCTCCTGGGACAGCACGGTTGGCACGCCCAGCTTGTACGGGGTGGCGTGGGTGACGTGCGCGAGCCACGAGATTCCGGCCACCAGCGTGCCGAGGATGAGGCCCTCGATCACCAGCACGCGCCGGGCGTTCCTGCCTTCGGGTGGCCGGAAGGCGCTGACGGCGTTCGACACCGCCTCGATGCCGGTCAGCGACGAGCCGCCGTTGGCGAACGCGCGCATCAGCACGAAGATCATCGCGAACGTGATCAGGCTGCTATGGCTCGGGGCCACCCCGGAGCCGTAGACCGCCGCGTGCGGCGCGATCGGCACCCGCGGCAGCGACCCGAAGATCTCCCGGCCGAGGCCGATCGCGATCATCAGGATGACCACGCTGGAGAACAGGTAGGTGGGCACCGCGAACGCGCGGCCCGCCTCGCGGATGCCGCGCAGGTTCCCGTACAGCATCAGCAGCACAACGCCGATCGAAATCAGCGTGATGATCGTCGCGTTGTTGATCGCGCTGTTCGGGAATGCCGACGCGACAGCGGCAGTCCCGGCCGCCACCTGGACCGCGACGGTAACCACGTAGTCGATCAGCAGGGCAACGGCGGCGATCTGGGCGACCCGCGGGCCGAAGTTGTCCCTGGCGACGACGTATGACCCGCCGGCCCTGGTGTAGATCGTCACGACCTCGCGGTAGGACAGCACTACCAGGGCCATCACGAACAGGACCACGCCGGTCAGCGGCAGGATCAGCGTGAATGCGGTGACCGCCAGGCCGCCCTTGAGCAACTCGATCAGGATCTCCTCGGTGCCGTAGGCCGAGGAGGAGATGCCGTCGGGTGATAGCACCCCCAGGGCGAGCCGCTTGGACAGACGCTGCTCGCCGAGCTGCTCGTTGATCAGGGGTTTGCCAAGGAACCTGCGCTTCAGGTTGTAGCCGAGACCCTCGGCCAGGTCGTCCGGCCGTTTCAGCGAGCCGATGGCTCGTCTCATGGCCACAGCCCTGCGCCCTCCCCTCCGAAGCACCCGACGTGGCCTTCATACCATTGCGGCTGCTGCGCAGGGAGCCTGGGCGCAGTCACGCCAGGAATCCGCGCGAGGCCCGGTCCAGTCGGTGCCCGGGCAGGCCGCGAGACCGGGGGTGCGGCCAACAGCGTATCCGGGCTGCCGGAGTTGTAGATCCCTGTGCTATCTGTCGAGGTTGGCCAGGCTCGCGCAGCGCGCCGAAATCCGGCATCAGTGGACCTTCGCCGCAGCGGCCGTGGCAGGCTGGGCGGACGGCGGCTGGCCAGCCCGTGCCTGCGAGCCTGGCGGGCCGCCAGGCGGAAAGGCAGCCTTCGATGAGTTCCACACCCGCCCGGGAGGGCGGCGAATCCGGCGTTCGCACGCTGCGCCTCTCAAAGCTGCTGCATCAGCCGGTCACCGACAAGGACGGCGGGTCCATCGGCCGGCTCTCCGATGTGATCGTCCGCCTGCGCGGTGCTGATTACCCGGTGCTGACCGGCCTCGTGGCCTCGGTGGGCGGGCGCTCGTTGTTCGTGCCGATTGAGCAGGCGGCCGGCCTGGAGGGCGCCGAACTGCGGCTGACCAGCGCCCGGCTCGACCTGCGGCAGTTCGAGCGGCGCGAGGGCGAGGTGCTGCTACGGGCTGACGTGCTCGGCCACCGGCTGATCGACGTCCATACAGCTCAGCTGGTCAGGGCCGGGGATCTCGAGCTGGCGCAGCGGCACGGCGAGTGGGTCGTCACCGGCGTCGATACCCGGCGGCGGCCGCGGCGGCTGCTTGGCGCGCTCGCGGTCGGCCAGCCGGCCCGGCCGGCGGTGAGCGCGCCTTTTGCGTTCCGGGAGTGGACAACGTTCGAGCCGCTCATCGGCCACACCGGCAGCGCGCAGTCGAGGCGGCCGTTCGGCGGGATCCGCAGGCTGCGGCCGGCCCAGATCGCCGACCTGCTGGAGGGCGCGTCCAGGGCGGAGGAGAGCGAGATCCTCGGTCAGGTGCGGGCGGACCCTGAGCTCGAAGCTGACGTATTCGAGGAACTGGACGAGGACCTGGCCGCGAGGCTGCTCGGCGCGCGAACCGACGACGAGATCGCCGAGGTGCTCGGCCGCATGCGCGCCGACGACGCTGCGGACGCGATCGCCGAGCTGCCGCAGCGGCGCCGCAAGCCGGTACTGGACCTGCTGCCGCCAGTCCAGCAGGCCAAGGTCCGGATCCTGATGGGATTCAACCCGGCGAGCGCGGGCGGCCTCATGGGAGTGGACTTCGTCACGGTCAGCCCGGCCGCAAGCGTTGCCAGCGCGCTCGCCGCAGTTGCCGACGCGGCCGGGCTGCAGCCCGAGGCACTGACCAGCGTTCACGTCATCGACGACGATGGGCGGCTGCGCGGAGTCGCGCGGCTGGTCACGCTCGTGCAGGCCAGCCAGGGCGTGACAGTCAGCGATGTCTCCGACGCCGACCCGGTGCGAGTCAGCGCGGCGACCGACATCGTCGACGTCGCGGTGCTCATGAGCGACTACAACCTCATCACGATCCCGGTCGTCGACGAGCGCCAGCGGATGATCGGCGTGATCACGGTGGATGACGTGCTCGAAGTGGCACTGCCAGTGGACTGGCGGCGCCGGGAGGCGGCCGAGCCGCCGGACGCTCGCGGCGGCGGCCAGCAGTGACCTGGCTTGACATGGCCGCCCGAGTCCGGGCATCCTCAAGAAGCCTTGTAAATCGGACACCTTGTTCGGTGAGGCGTCGTCACGGACACAGGCCACTGATCCCACCCGTCGAGAGACGCTCCGGATCAGGACACCTCTCCCCGGAGTAAGGGGTGAGGCCAGGTGGCTGCGCGAGCCCGCTAGCGCGCGCTACGCCGTGACGTGCCAAAGCTCTAACGAGGAGGTGCCTGGCCATGCGGATCCTGCACGGTCGCCGTTTCTCCTTGAGGTGTCCGGTACTGAGCATGCCCGCCGGGCGGTACGCCCGACGGGCTGGGTAGCTGGAACCAGCCGGCTGAAGCAGGCGCTCCCGCGCCGCCGCAGGAAGGAGGCGAGTAATGGACCCCGATAGTCCGGGCCGAAAACGGCCCCTCGCCACTCGTCCTGCCCGCCCCGGGCACGCGTGCCCGCCTGCTGGCGCGGCCCCGGCTTACCGGCGCGTTCATCGCATCCGGCGAGCCTGAGGCTGCCCCACCCGGCTAACGCGTGCCCCTGATCCACCCGCCGGCCTTTGTGCGGTGGTGAGAGGGGTGATCCGCCGTGACCTCAGCGACATCCAGCCGCGACAGTGCTGCGCTCGACTCTGCCCATGTAGGCGACATCCGGGGCGCACTCGGCACGATAGCCATCGACGACGTCGCCCCGCGCAAGTCCGCCTCGGCCAAGCTCAAGACATTGCTGGCGATCGTGGGCCCGGGCCTCATCGTCATGGTCGGCGACAACGACGCGGGCGCCTTCTCCACCTACGGCCAGGCGGGCCAGAACTACGGGACGCACCTGCTCTGGACGTTTGTGCTGCTGATCCCGGTGCTGTATGTCAACCAGGAGATGGTGCTGCGGCTCGGCGCCGTGTCCGGCGTCGGGCACGCACGGCTGATCCTGGAGCGGTTCGGCAGGTTCTGGGGCGCGTTCAGCGTCATTGACCTGTTCCTGCTCAACGCGCTGACCATCATCACCGAGTTCATCGGGATCGCACTGGCAGCCAGCTATCTCGGCCTGCCGAAGATCGCCGCCGTGGTACTCGCCGCGCTGGTGATCGTGGCCTCGGCAATGACCGGCAGCTTCCGGCGCTTCGAGCGGATCGCGATGATCTTCTGTGCTGGCTCACTGCTGCTGATCCCCGTGTACGTGCTTGCGCACCCGCCGGCTGCGCAGATGGCGGCCGGCTTCGTCCTGCCGTCGGTGCCGGGCGGCAGCGGCCAGCTGGGCACGGTGATGCTGCTGATCATCGGGATCGTCGGCACGACGGTGGCGCCCTGGCAGCTGTTCTTCCAGCAGTCCTACGTGATCGACAAGCGGATCACGCCGCGGTTCATCCCGTACGAGAAAGCGGATCTTGTTATCGGCATCGCCGTGGTCATCGTCGGCGGCGGCGCGCTGATGGGGGCGGCGGCCGCGGCGTTCGCCGGAACCCATGCGGCCGGGCACTACACCGACGCCGCGGGGCTGGCGGCCGGCCTGGCCGCGTACGCCGGGAAGGCTGCCGGAGCGATCTTCGCCGTGGCACTGCTGGACGCCGCGATGATCGGCGCGTTCGCGGTGTCGCTGTCGACCGCGTATGCGCTCGGTGACGTCCTCGGCCTCAAGCACTCGCTGCACCGCGGCGTGAAGCAGGCCAAGGGCTTCTACGTCATGTACGGGGCACTGATCGTCGGCGCGGCGACGATCGTGCTCATCCCCGGCTCACCGCTCGGCCTGTTCACCGAGGGCGTTCAGGTGCTGGCCGGGGTGCTGCTGCCGAGCGCGACGGTCTTCCTGCTGATGCTGTGCAACGACAAGGCAGTGCTCGGCCCGTGGGTCAACGGCCGCTGGACGAACGCTTTCACCGGCGCGGTCATCGCCGTGCTGATCATGCTGTCGCTCATCCTCATTGCCTCGGTGACGTTCCCGCACATCACCGCGCACCAGATCGTCGCGATCATGGCGGTCTTCGCGGTGGTCGCCGCGGTCGCCGTCGTCGCCCTCGTCGCGCGTGGTCACCGGCCGGCGCCGGCTCCGGCTGCCGGCGCCGGCTCCACCGAGCCCTCGGAGGGGAACGACAGCGCAGGCGCCAGTGCCGTCAGCAAGGAGAACTGGCGGATGCCGGCCCTGACCATGCTCGCTCCGGTGCCGATGTCGCGAGTCCGCCGCATCGGGATGCTGGGCATGTGGGTGTACCTGGTCATCGCGATCGGCGCGGTGGTCTTCCGGATCATCGAGGTGGCGACCGGCCACTGAGTGGCTGCGATAGCCGTCGCCGCTGTTACCGGATCGCGCCGGTGACGAGCCAGCGCGACGTGCGGCTGCGCAGCGTCAGGGTGGCGAACCTCGCCAGCATCCACGCCGCGTACGCCAGCCAGAGCCCGACCAGGCCCGCATCGGCCCGCACGGCAATGGCCGCAGCGCCGCCGAACACGGCGAGCGTGGCGAGGCCGGCCAGCGCCAGGTAGTCCTGGTCGCCCGCACCGATCAGCACGCCGTCGAGCACGAAGACCACCCCCGCAGCGGGCTGCTGCACGATGATCACGAGCAGCACGGCCAGCAGCAGGCTCCGCACATCCGGCGCGACGCCGAACAAGCCGGGCAGCGCCGGCCGCAGCGCGAGAAGCAGGAGCGAGAAAAGGGCGCCGTATGCCGCACCCCAGGCGATCATGCGGCGGTTTGCCGCCCGCGCGCCGGCCACGTCGCCGGCACCGAGGAAGCGGCCGGTGATGGCCTGCGCGGCTATCGCGATGGCATCGAGCGCGAACACGAACAGGTTCCAGATGCGCATCGCGACCTGGCTGGCGGCGATCGCGGCGTTCGACTCCCGAGCCGCGATCGCGGTCATCAGCACCAGGACGGCCTGCAGGGCCAGCGTGCGCAGCACCAGCGACGCTCCGGCAACCGCAGCCGTGGTGATGCCGCCCCGGTCGGGCCGCAGGCCGACGCCCGCGCGGCGCGCCCCGCGGGCGACGACCCACAGGTACGCAGCGGCGGTGCCGGTCTGGGCGATGAAGGTGCCCCAGGCAGAGCCCGCGATACCCCAGTGCAGCCCGAGCACGAAGGTCGCGTTCAGCGCGATGTTAACAGCGTTCGCGGCGACCGCGACGACGAGGGGTGTCCGCATGTCCTGCAGCCCCCGCAGCACGCCGGTGCCAGCGAGCACAGCCAGCATGGCCGGTGCGCCCAGCAGGCTGATCCGCAGGTACGTCACGCCCTGATGGCTGACCGCGGCCGTGCCGCCGAAGGCCGCGACGAGTTGCGAGGCGAGCGGCCAGCCGACCGCGAGCACGACCAGGCCGATGCCAGCGGCGAGCCAGAGCCCGTCAATGCCATGCCGGATGGCGGCGTCCCGGTTGCCTGCGCCGAGCTGGCGGGCGACCGTCGCCGTGGTGCCGTAGGCGAGGAAGATCGAGACGCCGACAAGGGTCGCGAGGACCTGGCTGGCGATGCCGAGGCCGCCGAGCGGTATCGTGCCGAGCCGCCCCACGATCGCGGAGTCGGCCAGCAGGAACAGCGGCTCGGCCACCAGCGCGCCGAAGGCAGGGACTGCCAGCCGGAGAATTTCCGCGTCCTGCGGGCTGCGCAGCCGACTCAGCAGCCGACGCGGCCCATGCTTAGCCACATCGGGCTTGTTGCTGCCGGGCTTGTTCCCGCTGTGGTTGCTGCCGCTGTGGTTGCTGCCGCTGTGGTTGCTACCGCTGTGCTCGTCCACACCGCTGTCAGCCAATCACGCCCCTGGCGCGCAGGCCGGCGATGTCATCGGCGGACAGGCCGAGGTCCGCGAGCACCGCATCCGTATCGGCGCCAGGCCGGGGCGGCGCGGCCGGCTGACCGGCTGCTGTCCGTCCGAACCGCGGAGCTGGCGCTGGCTGGGTGACGCCAGCCACGCTGACGAACGCGTCCCTGGCGACAGCGTGCGGGTGCTCTGGTGCCTCGGCAAGGCCGAGCACCGGCGACACGCAGGCGTCGGTGCCCGCGAATACCCGCTCCCACTCTGCCCTGGTGCGCCGGGAGAATGTCTCTGCGAAGCGCTGGCGTAGCTCCGGCCAGCGCTGCCGGTCATGCTGCCCCGGCAGGCCCGCGTCGGTCAGTTCGAGACCCCGCAGCAGAGCCGCGTAGAACTGTGGCTCGAGCGCGCCGACTGCCATGTACTGACCGTCAGCGGTGGCGTAGGTGTCGTAGAACGGCGCGCCGCCGTCCAGCAGGTTGGTGCCGCGCCTGTCCTGCCAGACTCCGGTCGAGAGCAGGCCGTAGACGAACGACGTGAGCAGCGCCGAGCCGTCCACCATCGCTGCGTCCACCACCTGGCCGAGACCGCTGCCTGCCCGCTCGACGAGCGCTGCCAGGATGCCGAGGGCCAGCAGCATGCCGCCGCCGCCGAAGTCACCAATCAGGTTGACCGGCGGTACCGGAGACTCACCGGCACGGCCGACCATGCTGAGGGCACCCGAGATCGCGATGTAGTCGATGTCGTGCCCGGCCGTCGGCGACAGCGGCCCGTCCTGCCCCCAGCCGGTCATGCGCGCGAAGATCAGCCTCGGGTTGCGCTCGGCGCATACCTGCGGTCCGAAGCCGAGCCGCTCGGCGACGCCTGGCCGGAAACCCTCGACCAGCACGTCGGCGCCCTCAGCCAGCTGGAGCAGCACGTCAATCGCCGCCGGGTCCTTCAGGTTGAGGCCGATCGAACGACGGCCGCGGACGAGCGGGTCGGTCGGCTGCCGCGCAGCGGGGCCGCACTGGTCCGCGCGGTCGATGCGAAGCACGTCGGCGCCGAGATCGGCAAGGATCATGCAGCCGAACGGTGCCGGAGCCAGGCTCGCAATCTCGATCACGCGTATGCCGCTGAGTGGACCCATCTGCTGCCCTCCGACATCTAGCCCGGTGTACCGGGATCGTAACGGCCCTGCATACCGCCGGTGCACGCGGTGCTTTGACAGCGCGGCGCCGCACAGCGCGGCGCCGCGGGCGTGAGAACTTGACAACCGGCATGCTGACGTGGGGCCATCACGTCTCTTGTTCGTGTTGCCGTCCAACTGGTATGCAGTGATAACGGTCGCACGGCCGAAGTCCGGATTTGTAAGGAGCGTGGTTCATGCCCAAGTACCGCTATCTCGCGCTAGCAGCAGCCGGCGTCATGGTGCTCGCACCAGGAAGTGTGGCCTTCGCTGCGAGCGCGCATCAGGCGGCCAAGCACGACGTGCTGACCATCAAGAAAGTGAATGGCACAGCCGTCAAGAAGGGCGCCAAGCTGACGGCCGGCCTGGCGAAGGGCGCCAAGCTGACCGTCTCGTTCCCCACGCTCGGCTCAGGGGCCGGGGCGTCCTGCGCCACGTCTGAGATCACTACCAAGGTCACGTCTAACACCACCAGCAAGGCCACGCTGTCACTCACGGGACAGACCACGGCCAAATGCAAGCTCACGGGTGCCATCGCCAGCGAGGCCACTCTGAAGAGCGTGACGGCGGTTAACCTTCCGGCCGATGTGACGGTGAAGGCGGCGAAGGGTGGCGGCACCGTCACCGTGTCCGAGTCCAAGTCGTCGAAGCCGTTCGGGCTGGAGGCGACCGTCGCTATCGGCAGCACCTCCCTGACCTGCGCCTTCGAGGCGAAGAGCGTCACCGCTAAGGCGACGAACAGCAATAACTCGATTAAGGTCACCAACGCGACGCTCACGTCCGCCAAGTCGAACAGTTCTACCTGCGCCGCTGTTGGCAGCACCGTCAAGGTGTCGGTCACGTACGGACCGCTCAGGGACTCCAGCGCGAAGGGAGCGAAGGTCTTCGTCAGCTAACGAAGACGCAGCTTTTCCTGAGCCGGGCCCGGTCTTGCCAGTCGGCAGGGACTGGGCCCGGTTCCTGTTTCAGTCCGGCGTGACGAGCCGCAGTGCGAGCGTCGGGCAGTCGGCAACCGCGCGGCGCGCGAGATCCTGCAGATGCAGCGGCACCGGGCCTGGCCGCAGCACCGGATAGCCCCACGGATCCGTGGTGATGAGCTCGGGGAGAAGCTCGATGCAGATCCCGTGCGCCTCGCAGGCGATCGGGTTGACCTGTAGCTCGGGGCGCCGCAGGCGGCCCACGCTCTGCTGGCTCTGGCTCTCGTGGCGCTGGCTCATGGAGCGCTCCGGTCCACTACGAGGCCGGCCGCGGGAACCGGCAGCACCGGCCCGGCTGCGACGTGCGCGCACGGGCCGGACCCGGTGTGCTTGGCCAGGTCCGCGGCAAAAACGCGCAGCGCACTCGCCACCAGGCCGGCCGCGCCGTCGGGCAGATGGCAGGCACCCCGCCGGGGGAGCAGGACGGTTAGCTGCTGTACCCAGCGAATCACTTCTGGGCTCGGCTGGCCGAATGCGATGTGGTGCATTGCCTCGGCAAGTGCTGGCAGGCCGTTGCGGCACGGGCCGCACTGGCCAGCGCTCTGCCGGGCCAGGAATCCGGTGATCCGGGCAGTCTCGGCCAGCCCGCAGGCCGCGTCAGGTAGCACGGCGAGGACTCCGGCGCCGAGCGCCGCTCCCGCGGTGCGCAGCCCCGGCTCGCTGACTGGCACGCTGCTCGCGGCTGGCAGCTCGACCCAGGTGCCGAAGTAGCCGCCGGTCAGCACGGCCTGCGCCGACCGGGTCAGGCCCGACCTGCGCAGCACTTCACCGAGAGGAGTTCCGAGCGGGATCTCCCGCACGCCGGGCCGGTCAACCGGCCCGGTAACCGTGACGAGCGCCGTGCCTGGAGCGTCCGGCGCCCCGACTGACCGGAACCACGGCGCACCGTAGCGGGCGATCAGCGCTACGTGCGCGAGCGTCTCGACATTCAGCACCAGAGTCGGTCGGCGGTGCGCGCCCTTCTCGGCTGGGCGCGGCGGCACGAACGTCGGCAGTGCCGGACCGCCGTTCAGCACGTTGATCAGCGCGGTCTCCTGGCCGGACAGGTAGCCGGCCGGTGTCTCCGTCACCTGAACCCGCAGGAGCGACGAGCGAGCGCTGCTGCGCTCGGTGATCGCGGCGGCCAGTGCCTGAGTGCTCGACCCGTTGTGAGCCCAGAGGTAAGCGCGGTCAGCGCCGACCGCTTCCGCGCACAGCGCAATGCCGTCCAGTACCAGGTGCGGGGCGAGTCTGAGCAGCACGGCGTCCTTGCTGCTGAGCGGCTCCGACTCCGACCCGTTCGCGACGACGACGGCGGCCCCGGCCCTGCCCGGTCGCGACCGACGCCGTGCCTCCGCCACCGCGCGCAGCTTGCGGCCGGCCGGGAAGGCGCCGCCGCCACGGCCAGTAAGGCCGGACTGCTCGACTTCGGCGATCAGCTCGGTCGGCGCGCCAAACCGCGGAAGCGGTCCATAGCGATGGATGTGGGCGGCAAGCGACAGCGGCTCGCCACCCGCAATCAGCCGCAGTTCATCCGGCGGCGGGGGCTGAGCAGTTTCCGCTGCGGCAAACTCTGGCGCGGTCACTCGCGGACCCCGTAGCCAGCCGCGCTCGCTCCCGCGCTGTGCGCCGTCGTGGTCCCCGAGCGAGTGCTCCAGTGCGGGGACAGCGGTCCGGCGCGCAGCCATGCGCCGCCTGCGATCACGGTGATGACGACCAGGACAACGGCCACGGTGCTGGCTACCGGCCGGGCTGGCCAGGCTCGGGCCAGTCGCCACAGTGTCAGCGCTGCTATCACCAGCACACAGCAGGCGGTCAGCACAAGCACCCAGGTGGTGGGCGTGTCCGTGCCGGTACCGAGGCCGTGCAGCACCGCAACCGGCCAGCACAAGTAGGCGGTCCAGTGCACCAGCCGCCAGCTGCGCAGCCCGATCCTGGTCCGGAGCAGACTGGTGACGATCAGGGCGAGCATGAGGTCGAAGGCGATGGCGCCGAGGCCCACCCAGATCGGCCGGTAAGACGAGATGAAGGGTATGAACGCGTCAGGCAGCGGAATCGACACGAAGCTGTCGAGCACGGTGGTCAGGACGTGCGCGACCGTGAACGCCAGCGCGAGCAGTGTCAGATTCCGGTGCAGCCCGAGCGTGACGAACCTGGGCCAGTTCGGCCGCTCGAAGCGCACCGATGACAGCAGCCCGAGCGCCATGCTGGCGGTCAGCAGCACAAGGGCCACCAGGCCTGTCGCCCTGGTGGCGTACCACAGCGGGGTGGACGAGTTCACCACGATCGCGGCCGCATGCGTCGTTGCCATCATGCCGCGTCCCCGGGGGTGCCATCCTCCGGCCAGCCGGCCACTGTCTCGGCAGTGCCGTCCTGCCGGACCAGCCGGGCGGGCAGACCGAGGGCGCGTAGCCAGTCGAGCGCCGCGCCGCCGCGGATAATCGCCGCGGTGCTGGCCGTATTCGCGTCGATGCAGGTGCCTGCCGCGACGCTGACCGTCCGCCAGCATGACCGGGCTGGCTCGCCGGTAGCCGGATCGATGATGTGATGCACCTGGCGGCCACCCACCGTCCAGGTGCGCACCGTCGTGCTGGAGGTCGCCAGCCCGCCTGCCGTGATGGTGACCGTCTGGCCGGGCACGGAGGCCGGAGCTGTATGGTCATCGGTTACCCGGATCTGCCAGCCGTCGGACGGCGTGCTCCCGCCGACGGCCACGTCGCCGCCGAGGCTGACCAGGACACCGCAGCCAAGCTGCTCGCCGATGAGCTCAGCGCACTTGTCGGCGGCCCAGGCCTTCGCCGTGGCACCCAGGTCGAGTTGTGCGCCACGGTCCAGGCGCACCCGCCGGGCGGTGCGGTCGAGGTGCACGCTGCGCCAGCCTGGCACCGGGCCGACCGGGCCGGTGAGCCGCGGGGCCAGCGGTCCGGCTGCACGGATGTCAGCAAAGTCACGGTCGTAGCCAAGCCGGGTCAGGGCACGCGCGCAGGTCGGGTCGACATCACCGCCGGTCAGCCTGGCTGCCCGCAGGGCGGCCGTCAGCAGCTCGGCGAAGGTGAGACTGACAGGGACCGGCCGGCCGGCCGCCGCGTTCACTTTTGTCAGCTCCGAGTCGGTCCGGAAGCGACTCGCCGCCCGGTCGACGTCCGCGAGCACGTCGTCGGCGATCCCGCGCGCCAGGCTGGCAGCGCCTGGGTCGGTGACAAGCAGGACAGCCGTGGTTCCGAATACCTCGAAACTGTCCCTGGTGACGCTGCTAGCGGTCATCGCCGGCCAGTCGCAGCGCGGGCGAGGCTAGCTGTGCCGTGCCCTCCGGCGAGCGCTGAATGGTGCTGGCGGGCCTGGCGCAAACAGGGCTTGCAGTCACGATGCGCCCGACGTTACCTGGCCGCTGCCGCTGGTCGGCGCGGGCGGCTGCCCAGGGATCACGATCGTGCCGGGATCCTCGGAGTGCCGAGATGACGGAGTGCTGGCCTCAGCGTGGTGCCCGAAGGCTACGGCGAGCACGGCTGCGCACGCGAGCCCGGCGAGGCCGGCCCGCCAGGTCAGCTTCCCGACCCGCCGCAGCCCAAGATCGCGGTCGTGCGCGGCTGCGCGCGGATCCTGCTGCGGCATGACAGCCCCTCGCGTCGGTGGCCTTGCAGGTCAAGGTGTCCATACTGATTGTGCTCGATACTGAGTCTTCCGTCCCTGTCCTAAGAATCGCTGACTGCCCGCGCAGCGTTCGCGCAGTTCTCGCTGTCTGTTAGCTACCCGCCTGCTAGGCGGCAGCAGACCAGCGAGCGCGCCAGGCAGGGATTGCCACGCCGACAGCCGACCGATCCGGTAGGAAGTGCTGTCAGGGCGGCTGCCGGGCCTGCCGGGGGCGTGTACTGTCAGAACGTGCACGGTTATACGCAGGACAAGGACGCCTACCTCAAGCGCCTTCGCCGGATTGAAGGGCAGATCCGCGGCCTGCAGCGGATGGTCGAGGACGACACGTACTGCATCGACGTGCTGACTCAGATCTCGGCAGCCACGAGGGCGCTTCAGGCGGTGGCCATCGGCCTGCTTGAAGACCATCTCGGCCACTGTGTGACGCAGGCTGTCGAGCAGGGCGGCCCGGAAGCCCAGGCCAAGGTAAAGGAAGCCGCGGAGGCCGTCTCTCGCCTCGTCAGGTCCTGAGAAGCCGACCAACGACCGCGGGATCAGCCGGTGCGCACGAGCTTGCCGATCGCTGAGAGCGAGGCCGCGCGCCAACAGCACCGTCAGGAAGACGGCGTGCTGAATCGCGGGCCTTCGGGTCCGCCTTCTGCGCTATCGTCGCCGGTGATCCGGCCGAATGCCTGCAGGTTCGCCAGGCTCTCGCCGCGCTTGACCCGCCAGGCGTACTCCTTTCTGATGGCAGAGGCGAAGCCGAGCATCAGCGCCTGATCGAAAAGGTCGTCCGCGTAGCTCAGCACGCAGCCGAGCACCCGGTCGATCTCCTCAGCGGTGATGGCCGTCAGCGGCAGCCGCCCGACCAGGTAGATGTCGCCGATCGGGTCAAGCGCGAAATGGACCGCGTACATGCTGGAGTTGTGCTCGAGCAGGAACCGGTAGAACTCCGCGTGGTTCTCGTCCGGCTGCCGGCAGAAGAACGCCTCCACGTGGAGGCTGTGCGCGCCTGCGACCAGCCATGCCAGCGTCTGCAGCTTGTGCTGGCCAGGCAGCCTGACCAGGTAGCTGCCCGGCTGCGGCGACTCGTATGTCACGCCGATCTCGTCAAGGATCTGGCCGAGCGCCGCCCCAGGGTCTGTTCGCGCGCCAGACCCGACTGCCCCGCCGGGACCCGGCCCGCCGGCCCTGCCGGGCGAGCTCATGCGTCGACCGCTGCGGCCGCCTCTGCGGTCACGGCTGCGTACAACTGGAGCAGGGAGTCGACGGTTGCCGACCAGCCGAACCGCGAGGCGTGCTCGCGCGCGCCGTCTGCCAGCCGGCCGAGAGTCCGCGGCGCCGCGATGAGCTCACGCACCGCCCTGGCGTAGTGGCCCGGATCATGCGAGTCCACCAGGACGCCGGAGTAGCCGTGCCGGACGGCCGTGCGCAGGCCGCCAACAGCTGCGGCGACGACCGGCGTGCCGCA
>Ga0335074_10008119_pt1 | contig 14584 bp, 12 predicted proteins | sample Lox_Sample_23_FD_206715 | JGI IMG/M metagenome (GOLD analysis project Ga0335074, IMG submission 206715) | Soil microbial communities from Loxahatchee National Wildlife Refuge, Florida, United States - Lox_Sample_2.3 | ecosystem: Environmental > Terrestrial > Soil > Wetlands | place: USA...
TTGCGCAGCACGCTCATGTGCGGGAACAGGTTAAACGACTGGAAGACGATCCCGACGTACTTGCGCACCAGGTTCTGGTCGACCCCGGCCCCGGTGATCTCCTGCCCCCACAGGCTGATCCGGCCGGTACCGATCGGCTCGAGCAGGTTGAGGCAGCGCAGCAACGTCGACTTGCCGGAGCCGGACGCGCCGATCAGGCAGATGACCTCGTGCGTGGCCACCGACAGGTCGATGCCGCGCAGCACTTCGCTGGCGCCGAACGACTTGCGCAAGCCCTCGATCCTGATGGCCTCGCCCTCGGCCGGCGGGGTACCAGAGCCGGGCCCGGCGGCTTCCGGCGCGCTCACGGGGCCGACCCGGCCAGGCGCCGCCTGCGGTCCCGGTCGATCACCCGGTCGGTGAAGCGGGCCAGCGGGATGGTGAGGATGAGGAACAGCGCGGCCGCCACCGCGTAGCTGGAGTAGTTGAAGACCGTGCTGCTGTAGATCTGGGCGGCCTCGTTCGCCTCGATCGCGCCGAGCACCCCGACCAGCGCGGTGTCTTTCTGCAGGCTGATGAAGTCGTTGAGCAGCGGCGGGATGACGTTCCGTATGGCCTGCGGCAGGATCACGTAGCGCAGCGCCGTCGCCTGGGACAGCCCGAGCGACCGAGCCGCGGCCGCCTGGCTCTGGTGCACCGAGTTCAGGCCCGCCCGGTAGACCTCGGACACGTAAGCCGAGTACGAGAGCACCAGCGCGGCCACCCCGTAGACCGCGGCCGACTGGGCCGACACAAACGGCAGCCGGAGCGCGGGAACGCCAAACCCGATCGCCAGGATCACCAGCAGCAACGGCACGCCGCGGAAGAAGTCCACGTAGATCATGGACAGGACCCGGAACGGGAACGTGACCGGCCCGGTCGACAGCCGAACCAGCGCGATGGCCAGCGCCACGATCAGGATCAGCACCTCGGCGGCCAGGAACATCCTGATGTTCAGCCAGATGGCCGCGCCGACCGAGTAGTAACCCTTCTTCGGGTCGCCACGGAACGCCTGCCACATGTCGGTCGGGTTGAAGAACGTGTGCCGCACCTGGGCACTGCCCGGGGCGAGCAGGAAGATCAGGGCGAGCGCGGCCAGCACGACCAGGGTGCTGACCGTCGAGATCGCGGTCGCCCGCCGGCCGCCGCCGCTGAGCAGTCGCGGCCCGCGCCCGGTGGTCCCGAAAGACCCGGGGGCCGGGCCGCCCGCGCCCAGGCTCATGACCGGCTGCCGGGCAGCCCGGTCATGGCTGGATCGTCGGGACGGTGAGGTAGATCTGCAGGTACTGCTTCTGCAGCGCCTGTAGCGTCCCGTTCGCCTTCAGCGTCCCAATGGCCTTGTTCACGCAGGTGACCAGCGGGTCCCCGAGGCTGAACAGCAGGCCGTAGTGCTCGCCGGCGGGTGGGAACTGGGCCACCATTTCCGAGCCGGGGATCTCCGAGGAGGAAATGTACTGGGCCGTCGGCGTGTCCGTCACGAGCGCCGCGATCTGGTGCGTCTGCAGCGCCGACTTCACGTCATTCAGCGTCTGGAATACCTTGGGCTGCGCCGTGGGCTGGATCTGGCTGGTGATGAAGGCCAGGCTGGTGGTCCCCACCTGGTCGCCGTAGACGTACGTCTTCAGCTCAGCCGGGGTGTGCTTGGTCGCGATCGGGGTGTTCTTCAGCGCCACCAGCGACTGGGTCACGTCGTAGTAGCTGGCCGAAAACGTGACCGCCGTGGCCCGCTGCGGCGTGTAGGAGATCTCGTTGATGTCGAAGTCGAACTTCTTCGGTCCCGGCGCGTACGAGGCGTCGAATGGCTCGTACGCCCAGTGCACCTGCGAGGTCTTGAACCCGAGCTGCTTGGCGATGGCGTAGGCGACGGCGCTCTCGAAGCCCTTGCCGTTGGCCGGGTCGTTGTTCTCGAACCACGGCGGATAAGCCGGGCTGTCCGTGGCCACAGTCAGCTGGCCCTTCTTGTAGAGGTACTTCTGAATCGACGCGCTGGTGCAGCTGGCCGCCGTGCCGCTGCTGGACGGCGGACTGCCGGACGAGCTGCCGCAGGCCACCACTCCGACGCTGATAGCCACGGCAGCGACCGCCGACATAATCCGCCGCATCGCAAGCACCCCCACATCAAGCCGGACAGGCCGCGCCTGTCGGTCGTAACCGGCGATTTTACTGGTTCTGCCCACCAGGTCCAGGCCGCAGGCCAGCGCGGGTTGCAGCCCGCGCTCTAAATTGCCGATGGTTCCTGCGCGGCGGATGGCTGGTCTGATAGTGGCCGAGGGCGCCGAGCGGCCAACCGGAGCAAGTAGAGCGTCGACAGGCTCACGAGTGACCACTGCGCCCAGTCCATGACCAGGGCCAATTGGTTGATCACCGGAGTCCCCTGATAAGCGGCCAGGAACCGCATGGGATAGCCCCGGGCCAGCCCGAAGCACCCGCCTGGCAGCTGAGCCACCGTCATTCCGGCTGGGCCGCAGCCCGGTATCGCCGCAATGCCCATGCTGCCGAGGAACAAGAGCGTGACGACCAGCCCCGCCAGCAGGGCTGACAGGAGCATCCATAGCGGAGACATGAATTGCATCGATGTGACGACGCGCGGGTCGGGCTGAGTTTTTGGCCCAGTGCGCTGGTAGACAGCCGGGCTGACCAGCACCGCGATCTGGGTCGCGTAGATAGCGAGCAGGACCAGCACGGAGGGGCTCCACGAGGAGGAACTGATGTGCATGGCCGCGGCAAAGGACAGCACGCTCACGATGATCAGGATGACCCGGGCGACCCGTCCGCCACGCGACACACGCCAGGTGAGGAATACCGCGACCGGCAGCCAGGACGCCTCGGTGCTGTGGGCCCGAGCGAGATGGGCGACGGCGGCGCACATCACCGCGATCACATCGAGGATGAGATACAGGGCGAGTAGCTGGGCGACTCTGCTGCGCCAGGTCCGCGGCATGCCACGCCCCGTCTCTGCTGGTGGGTGCGATGAGTATAAGCATGGCGTAGTCCGACCGTGCACGCGGCCTGCGGGTACCGGGCCCATGAAAGGGCGGCAGAAAGAGGGCGGCTCGCCACGGAAAGGGAGCCGCCGGAGCCGGAAAGCTTAGTTCCTGATGTAGATGGGCGTGCCAGGGACTTTGATGAGCTTATGGAAGAAGTTCGCGGTGTCGTAAGGAATCCGGACGCAGCCGTGCGAATCGGCGTACCAGGGAACGTTGGCGTTCCATTCTCCGTGAATGGCGAACTGTGTGCCGATGAAGAAAACCGGGTTGTACATTTCCCCGAGCGGCACGGTCAGCCAGCCGTTGTCGAACGACAGGGCGTGGTAATTTCCGGTCGGCGTGTCCCAGCCGCAGCCCTGCCCGGGCAGGCAGCCGGCCCCGGTGGAGACGTGGCTGATCAGGTCCACCTTGTCGTGCTTGTACAGGACCAGAACCTCGTCGCCCATGTTCACCTCGATCCGCATGCGGCCGCCATGGGGCACGAGAATCTTCGGCGCGCGCGGATGCATCAGGGCACGCTCGGTGGCCCGGGACACCAGATCCTGGTTCGCGTTGTTGATCGGGAGTCCCTGGGTCTCCTTGAACGCCCACACCGCCTCGATCGTGTCCTGGCCGAACTGGCCATCGACCGGGCCCGGGTAGTACTTCAGCGCGGCCAGCCGCTCCTGCAGGCGCCGCACGGCCGAGCCGCTCATCCCCATGCTGAGCAGTTGCCTGGGCGGTACGTACGGAGCTGATCCGTGCGCGGACGCCCAGGACCGCGCCGGGCTGGCTCCCGCCGCTCCGCTCTGACTCAGTAGCAAGGCCCCAGCCCCGGCCAGAGCTCCCAGGGTGAACAGCCAGCGCAGCGTCGCGTGCCTCATGTTGCTCTCCCCATCGTGCCCACGGCACCCAATGCCCCGATGGAGAGAGCATTGTGGCGGCCGCCATTCCTGCTCGTGCTTCGTAGCGTTTTACCCAGGCCCGGGGTTGCGGCACCTGCGTAGCTAGGCGGACCGCAGCCTACGCGCGACCGCCCGTGACGCTGGGTAGCCACGCCGGCGGCCCGTGACCCGATCCACCGAACCGGCCGGCGGCCGGAGCCGTTCTCGAGCCTGGAAGCATCGATCACGACGGGGAGGAGCGCATCCCATGAAGAGCAGCTTGCTCATCGGCGCTGGCGTGCTGATCACCGTGGCCGGGATCGTCTTCGCCCTGCAGGGCCTCGGCTATATCGGTGGCAGCGTGATGTCGGGCGTCACGTTGTGGGCAGTCGCCGGGCCTCTGATCGCGCTGGCCGGGATCGCCATGGCCGTGTTCGGCGTGCGCACCCGGCGCTCGGCTTCGTAGCTCACCGCGCCGCGTCCGCAGGCCATACCGCGCGTCAACCAGCAGGTCCCGGCCCGGATGGGCCCGGGGGCATGGCCCAGGTGTGCCCGCCCGGCGTCTGGGTACTAACGCCGAATGTTCGCCCGCGCCGGCCGCGCATCCGGCCCGGGCGAGCTTCCGGCTAGTCCGATCGGGGGGTCGGGTGGTGAGTTTCGTCCGCAAGATCCGGCAGGCCGTTGATGAGCTGCTGCGCGCCGGCCGGGGTATCGCGGGATGGCTCGGTGCTGGGCGGCCGTGACCGGGACGCCGACAAGATTCTGGAGCGGCTCGCGGACCAGCTCGGCCTGCGCATCGAGTACAAGAAGAACAGCAAGGTGGCGCTGGTCAGCCCGGACGACGAGATCGTGCAGACGTGGCGCGAGGACTATCCCTATGCCAGGCTGATGGGCCGCAGCCGGTATGAGAAGGAAAAGCGCTTGCTGCAGATCGAGTTGCTCAAGCTGCAGCGGTCGGTGAGATCGCAGCAGAAGCGGCTGGCCATCCTGTTCGAGGGCCGCGACGCGGCGGGCAAGGGCGGCACAATCAAGCGCTTCGCCGAGAACCTCAACCCCCGCGGCGCCCACGTGATAGCCCTCGATAAGCCGACCGAGCGTGAGCAGACCGAGTGGTATCTGCAGCGCTACATCGCGTGCCTGCCCGCGGCCGGCGAGATCGCCATGTTCGACCGGTCCTGGTACAACCGGGCCGGCGTCGAGCGGGTGATGGGCTTCATCGGCCAGGAAGAGGTCATGGAGTTCCTCCGGGAGGCCCCGGAGTTCGAGCGGATGCTGGCCAGGGACGGGATCATCCTGATCAAGTTCTGGTTCTCGGTGTCCAGGAGCGAGCAGCTGCGGAGGTTCGCGCGCCGCCAGGTGGACCCGGTCAAGCGGTGGAAGCTCAGCCCGATCGACCTCGCATCCCTGGACAAGTGGGATGAGTACACCAAAGCCAAGGAGTCCATGTTCTTCTACACCGACCTGCCGGATGCCCCGTGGACCGTGGTGAAGAGCAACGACAAGAAGCGGGCCAGGATCGAGGCCATGCGCTATGTCCTGTCGCGGATCCCGTACGAGGACCGGGACGAGTCCGTCGTCGGCCGTCCTGACCCGCTGATCGTTGGCCCGGCACCGCTTCTGCACGAAACCGGCGAGCGCCGCTAGCCCCGGTCTCTGCCTGGCTAGTCCCGCTAGCTGGCATCCCGTCTGTTACCCATGTGACCCGTGAGCCGCGGTAATAGCCAGTCGGCACTCCGCGACCTCCGGGACGGCACGCATTTCCATGATCACGGTAGCTGGGGTGTGCTATTTGGTCCTCATCTACCGGGATCATGAAAACAGTGGCGACGATCAAGGACACTGTGACAGTCCCGCGGGGCCGACAGTCGCGGGCTACGAGGCCGGCCGGGGCGGCCAGGTCAGCACCAGGCGGGTGTGCGGGCGGTCCAGGATCACCTGCCCGGGTCGGGTAGGGAGCGCGGGTGCCTCCTGGCCAGGGCTTTCACGAGGGTAAGCGCTTACCGTGAGGGCCGATGCCAGGGGTCCGCCGGACGCCCGCCAGGCGGCGACCCGGCCGGCCACGCGCTCGGCCAAGGCCGCGCCCCCGGGCCCGAACCCCCGGACGGCGACCTCGTACTCCCAGCGCCTGTGCCCGGCCGGGGACGGCGGCCTGGCCGGAAGCAGGCCCGCCACCCCGAAGCCACCCGCCACCCCGAAGCCACCCGCCACCCCGAAGCCACCCGCCACCCCGGACACTCCGCCCGCTCCAGCTCCACTCGCCGCCCCGGAGCCACCAGCCACCTCAGAGCCACCAGCCACCTCAGAGCCACCAGCCACCTCAGAGCCACCAGCCACCTCAGAGCCACCAGCCACCTCAGAGCCACCAGCCACCTCAGAGCCACCAGCCACCTCAGAGGCGCTGGCCGGGCCGGAGCCGGAAGTGGCCAGCATCCCGAACGGCAGCAGCGGCAGAATCTCGGCTCGCAGCGGTCCTCCGCCGGTGATCGTCAGGCGGGCCAGTCCCGGCTCCATGACCGTGACCCACAGATCCGCCTCACCCAGCCCGGCCAGGCCAGCGACCCGCACGCCGGACAGCACGTCGACGTGGGGGCCGGTCAGCGCCGCGTAGAGCGCGTCCGCGGCCGGCGGCCGGCCGTCCTCGGTCTGTACGTGCAATCCGGGCTGCGGCCCGAGCGGCGCGTACGCCTCCGGGCCGGCCAGGCTGCCCACCATGCGGATGAAGCCGCAACGGCAGGCCGAGCGGCTTGCCCAGTGCCCGGCCGAGCGTTCCAGCGCGACGCACAGCTGGATGCCGCGCAGCGACAGCGGGAGCGCGATGCGCCCGCCCGGGCCGAGCTGCGCCAGCCATGGCGGCGCCAGGTCCGACGCGCCCGCGGTCACGATGATCCGGTCGTACGGTGCCTGCTCAGGTGCCCCGAATCCACCATCGCCGCAGGTCACCATCACATCGGGGTACCCGGCGGTGCCCAGGTTGGCCCGGGCCCTGGCCACCAGGTCCGGGTCGATGTCCACCGTGACAACTGAGCCTTCCGGCCCTACCAGGTGCGCCAGCAGGGCGGCGTTGTAGCCGGTTCCGGTGCCGATCTCGAGCACCCGCTGGCCACGGGCCACGCCGAGCTGCTCCAGCATGATCGCCATGATCGCGGGCTGGGACGAGGAACTGGCCGGCAGACCGTCCTCGCCGGTCTTGATCACGAAGGCTTCGTCCTGATACGCCTGGCTGGCGGCCATCCCGGGCAGGAACACGTGCCTGGGCACGGCGCGGAACGCGGCCTCGACGGCCGGGCTGGTCAGCCGGCCGCGGTCACGGAGCTCATCGACCAGCCTGGTCCTGGCGGCATCGGGCGCGGCGGGAACATGGGGCCGGCCCGCTCCGTCGGGCCCGCTCGCTGCGCCGGGCCCGCCTGCCATCCGCGACCACCTCCCGGCTCACATCCCGGCCGCAGCCCGCCTCCTGGCCACCTCGTACAGCGCGATCCCGGCGGCGACGCCCGCGTTCAGCGACTCGGCGGTCCCCGGCATCGGGATCCGGGCCAGGACGTCGCACCGCTGTGCGATCAGCCGTGACAGCCCCCGGCCTTCGGAACCGACGACGAGCACCAGCGGCCCGTCGGCCAGGTCCATGTTGCTGACCGGCGAGGATCCGCTCACGGTCAGCCCGACGGCGAACAGCCCCGCCTCCTGGTAGCCGGTCAGCACCGAGGCCAGGTTGCTGGCCTGGGCCACCGCCACCCGGGCCAGCGCGCCGGCGGACGCCTTCCACGCCCCGGCGGTCACCCCGGCCGACCGCCGCGCCGGGACCAGCACGCCGTGCCCGCCGAACGCGGCCACCGAGCGCGCCACCGCGCCCAGGTTCCTCGGGTCGGTGACCCCATCGAGCGCGACGATCAGCGGCGGCTGGCCCGCCGCGGCGGCCCGGGCGAGCAGGTCATCGGGATGCGCGTAGGCATACGGCCTGACCCGCAACACGAGCCCCTGGTGCACCGCTCCCCCGCTGAGCCGGTCCAGCTCGGCGCGCCCCGCCTCGACCACGGGTATCCCCGCGTCGGTGGCCAGCATGACGGCCTCGCCGATCCGCTCGTCGGGGTCCAGCCGCGGCCCGACGTGCAGGGCGGTGGCCGGGACGGATGCCCGCAGCGATTCCAGCACCGCGTTTCTTCCGGCGACGACCTCGGCCGACCCGGCTCCCCGGGGTTTTGATCCTGAACGTTTAGTCCCGGCCCCGCCTGGCTCGCCCGCCCGCTTACCGTTCTCGGTACTCAATGAGGACCGGGCAGCGGCCAATCTGCGCTGCGCCGGATGGCCGGGCCGCAGGTGCGCGGGCGGCGTGGGGCCCTTGCCCTCGAGCCGGCGCTTGCCGTAGCCGCCGGTACCGGGGCGGGGCTTGCCGGACTTGGTTCGCCCGCCCGGGCCTGGCCGAGACTGCCGCTCGCTCACCGGCGCAACTCCCATCTTGGCCCGCGTGGGGTGTCTTCAACACCGATGCCCGCATCGAGCAGGTCAGCCCGGATCGCATCGGCCGCGGCATAGTCCTTGCGCTCGCGGGCCGCCTGGCGCTCCCGCAACGCCACGCTGACCAGCGCGTCGATCACTGGCCGCAGGCCCTCGCCGGCGCCCGTTCCGGCCCAGTGGGCGTCCAGCGGATCAAGCCCGAGCACGGACATCATCCCGCGGACGGACGCCGCCTGCTTGCCCGCGCCGGCCACGTCGCCGGCGGCGAGCGCGCTGTTGCCTTCGGTCACCGCCTCGTGCACCACGGCGAGGGCCTGTGGCACGGCGAGGTCGTCGTCCAGCGCAGCCGCGAAGCTGGCGGGCAGCGTCCCGGAGCTGGCGGTGACCGGCCCGGTGACGGCGGGATGGCCGGCCTCGGCCGCCCTGGTCACGAAGCCCTCGATCCGCCGGTACGCCGCAACGGCCTCGGCCAGCGCGTCCGGCGAGTAGTCGATCTCCGACCGGTAGTGCGCCTGGCCCAGGTAGTACCGCAGCTCGGCCGGGCGGATCTGGGTGATCATCGTGTCGACCAGCAGCGAGTTGCCCAGCGACTTGCTCATCTTCTCGCCGGCCAGGCCGAGGAGCCCGTTGTGCACCCAGTACCGGGCGAAGCCGTCGCCGGCCGCCGAGGACTGGGCCAGCTCGTTCTCGTGGTGCGGGAAGACCAGGTCCAGGCCGCCACCGTGGATGTCGAAGGTCCCGCCGAGGTACTTGGTGGACATCGCCGAGCATTCCAGGTGCCAGCCGGGGCGCCCCGGGCCCCACGGGGTCTCCCAGGACGGCTCGCCCGGCTTGGCGCCCTTCCACAGCGCGAAGTCACGCGGGTCGCGCTTGTGGCTCTCGTCGACATCCTCGGCCGCCCGCATGTGCTCAAGCCGCTGACCGGACAGCTGGCCGTAGCGGTCATAGGAGAGGACGTCGAAGTAGACGTCCCCGCCTGCCGCATAGGCGTGGCCGCTCTCGATCAGCCGCCGCATCAGCACGATCATCTCGGGCACGTGCCCGGTCGCCCGGGGCTCGACGTCCGGCGGCAGGCAGCCGAGCGCCTCGTAGGCCCGGATGAACGCGCGCTGGTTGCGCTCGGCCACCGCCCACCAGGCGACGCCCTCGCTGGCGGCGGTCCGCAGGATCTTGTCGTCTATGTCGGTCACGTTCCGGCAGAACGTCACCTGGTACCCGCTCGCGGCCAGCCACCGGACCAGGATGTCGAAGTTGACGCCGGACCTGATGTGGCCGATGTGCGGAGGCGCCTGCACGGTGGCCCCGCACAGGTACAGCGAGGCCCTCCCCGGCGTGACCGGGATGAACTCGCGTACCGCACGGGTGGCGGTGTCGTGGAGGCGCAGCGTCATGGTGCCCAGGCTACGGGACGTTGTGACCCGCTCGCGGGCCGCGCCCGCCGAGCGTTGGTGTTACGTGGCGGAACCGGTGCCCGCGCGAGTAGTGTCCCGGAGCGTGACAGTCAAACTCGTCGTCCTTTACACCCAGCCGAGTGACCCTGAAGCCTTCGACCGGCACTATCTGGGCACCCACATGCCGCTGGCCAACGCGATCCCGGGGCTGCAGCGGGCCGAGACCGGCCGGCTCGCGTCGGCGCTCGACGGCGGCGAGCAGACGTACTACCGGATCGCGGAGCTGTACTTCGCCGATGAGGCCGCCATGCAGGCCGGGTTCGCGTCGAATGAGGGAGGGGCGACCGCGGCCGACTACCAGCAGATCGCCCCGCCCGGCTCGCGGATGTTCGTCGAGATCCTGGACGACTGACGCTCTCACACCGGCCGCCCTGGGCGGGTCAGGCCGGGCGGACCCCACCGAGAGCCACGTCGACGGCGTCGTCGAAGCCGAGCGCCATCCCCTCGGCGTAGGCCAGCTCGAACTGGTCATCCCCGAGCTGCGCCCGGATCTGGCCGATACTGTCACGGCGGTAACCCCCCTCGGGTTCTTGCCACCAGTCCCCGACATGGTCAAGGAGAGCCTGCGCGACCCCGTGCAGCACCACCGCCCGGTGCCAGTCGCCCAGGTCACCGGCCAGGCACGCCAGGCCGACGCAGGCGTAGGCCAGAATGTAACGCTGCCCGCGCCGGCGGCCCATCCGCAGCGCGGTCTCGAACATCGCCCGCGAGGCGCCGGGATCGTTCTCGGCCCGCAGCACCCAGCCGAGGTTGATCGAGACCACGCTGTACTCATCGCCGATCGTCTTGTTGGCCTCCACCGCCTGTTCCAGGTGCGCCCGGGCGGCCGGCATATCCCCGGTCAGCAGCGCCTGGACACCGGCGTTGTTGTGCAGGTGGTAGGCGATGAGCTGATCGCCGGACCGGTTGCCACACGCGATGGCCTCGGCAAACAGCTGCCCGGAGTGGTCGGGGTCGCAGATGTAGCCGGTCATCAGCAGCGACATGATGGCGCTGCCCAGGATCACATCGTCGCCGAGCTGCCGGGCGCGGCGAACCGCCTCCTGCCCGAGCGCAAATCCTTTCTTGTACTGGCCGAGGAAGTAATAGGTGGAGCACTGCGCGGTCAGGGCCTCGATGAGCAGCCGGTCGTCACCGAGCTGGCGGGCCAGCTGCACCGCCTGCTCCCCAAAGCGCTGCGCCGCGGCTGCGTCATTGGTGTGAGCGAAAAAGGTGACTGTGACCAGCGCCCCCGCGAACAGCGCGGGGCCGGCGCGCGCCTCGGGCCGCTGCAGCACCGACGTGAGCAGCTCGAGGGCCTCGGCTTCCCGGCGGCCGCCCCAGTACCGCCGCAGCGCGACGCCGAAGCGGAGCACCAGGGCGAGGCCGGCCGGGCTGCGCGCGGCGTACTCGGCGGCGCGCCACAGGTTGAGCTGGTCGGCGTCCAGGCGGGCGAACCAGGTTCCCTGCTGCGGGCCGGTCAGCTGCGGGTTTGCCGTCTCGGCGAGGCGCAGAAAGTGCTCGCAGTGCGCGGCGGCGAGCGCGGCCACCTGGTCTTCGCCGGACTCGATGAGCCGCTCGGCGGCGAACTGGCGGATGGTTTCCAGCAGCCGGTAGCGGACCGCCGTCCCGGCCGATTCGGCCACGACCAGGCTCTTGTCCGCGAGCGAGCCGAGCAGATCGGCGACTTCGATCGGCTCGATTTCACCGAAGCCGCACACCGCCTCGGCCGCCGCCAGGTCGAAGGTCTCGGGAAACACCGACAGGCGCCGCAGCAGCAGCTGCTCGGCGGTGTTCAGCAGCGAATACGACCAGTCGACCATGGCGTGCAGGGTCCGCTGCCGCTCCATGGCGGTGCGGCTGCCCCCGGTGAGCAGCCGAAACCGCTGATCCAGGCGGTCGCGCAGGTCGCCGAGCGACATCGAGCGCAAACGGGCCGCGGCGAGCTCGATGGCCAGGGGCATCCCGTCCAGCCGGCGGCAGACCGACGCCAGGAGCCGCCCGGTCTCCTCGTCATGGGGCAGCGCGACACCGGAATCCCGCGCCCGCTGCACCAGCAACGCGACCGCATCTGACGATTCCTGGCTGGACGGGCCGGCCTCGCTGTCGCTGTCCGGCCCGGGAAGCGACAGCGACGGCACACGGTAGATGGCCTCCCCGCCGATGCCGAGCGGTTCACGGCTGGTGGCGATGACATGTACCCGCGGGCAGCGCCGCAAGATGGAGTCCGCCACCTTGGCGCACGCGCCGATCAGATGCTCGCAGTTATCGAGCACGATCAGGACGTTCTGAGGGACGAGCGCATCGGCCAGGGTCTCCAGGATCGGCCGCCCCGGCTGCCCGGCGATGGCCAGGACCGCGGCAATGGCCGGCGCCACCTGGTCCTCGTCGGCGACCGGGGCCAGCTCCACCAGCCATACCCCGTCGCCGGACCCGTCGAGCATCTCGGCCGCCACCTGAAGGCTCAGCCTGGTCTTGCCGCACCCGCCGGCCCCGGTCAGGGTGACCAGGCGGGACGTCTCGGCCAGGGCCCTGACTTCCGCCAGTTCCCGCACACGGCCGATGAACGTCGCGAGCTGGCTCGGCAGGTTGTTCGGCAGCGCCGGGTTGCCCAGCGAGCGCAGCGGCGGGAAATCGGCCTGCAGGCCCGGCGCGTCGAGCTGGAAGATCTGCTCGGGGCGGCCCAGGTCCCTCAGCCGGTGCAGGCCAAGGTCGGCCAGGGCCGCTCCCGGCGGAAGCCGGTCGCGCACCAGAGCGGCCGCCGTCTCCGAAAGCAGGACCTGCCCCCCGTGCGCCAGGGCGCCCACCCGTGCGGCGCGGTGGACGTCCAGCCCCATCAGGTCGGCGGCGCCGGTCGCAGCAGCCTCGCCGGTGTGCACGCCCATGCGCACCCGGACCCGCTCCCCGGCGGGCCAGTCATGAGCCTCCAGGGCCTGCTGCATCTCCAGCACGGCCGCCACGCAGGCGCTGGGCAAGGCGAACACGGCGAAGAACCCGTCTCCCATGGTCTTCACCTCCCGGCCGCCATGAGCGGCCAGGGCCGACCGGATGAGCGAGTGATGGTCGTCAAGCACCTGCGCGTAGGCGTCCTGCCCGATTCGCCGGAGCAGTGAGGTTGAGCCCTCGATGTCCGTGAAGAGAAATGTGAGCGTCTCCACGAGCAAAGCGTAGGAGACCGGCGGGCCACAGGCGTACTAGCTGAGGCCCGCGCGCCTGTGGCCGCGGCAAATGCCTGTGGCCTGGACCAAATCCAGGTGCGTGGCCAGCACCGGTCCTGGCAGCCTGGCCGGGTGGACCAGAGAACTCACGACGGAGCGGAACATGGCTGAGCCCTGGATGCTGGACGAACTCGCCCATGCCGGGCCGGAACATCTCGAGCAGGCCTTCGTCGCCGGATTCGACCGCAAGCAGGGATACCCCGACTTCTCGGCCGACGTCGGCGCACTCCGCGGAGCCGGGCTGGGCCCGTCCGGGACCGTGGTGGACATGGGGGCCGGGACGGGGCGGTTCGCGCTGGCCGCTGCCCCGTTCGCGGCCCGGGTGGTGGCGGTGGACGTCTCCCCGGCCATGCTCGGCGTGGTGCGTTCCCGCGCCGCGGAGGCCGGGCTCGGCAATATCGAGTGCGTGCAAGCCGGGTTCCTGTCCTACCAGCACGCCGGCCCGGACGCCGACGCGGTCTACACCCGCAACGCCCTGCACCAGTTGCCCGATTTCTGGAAGGCGCTCGCCCTTGACCGGATCGCCCGGATGCTGCGGCCCGGCGGAATCCTGCGTCTGCACGACCTGATATTCGACTGCCAGCCCGCCGAGACCGGCGCCGTCGTCGGCCGCTGGCTCAGGGGCGCCACCCGCAGCCCGGCGGACGGCTATACCAGCGAGGACTACGCCGAGCACCTCCGGACCGAGTTCAGCACGTTCCGCTGGCTGCTTGAGCCCATGCTGGACGCCGCCGGGTTTGACATCGTGACCAGCGAATTCGACCGCTCGGTCTACGGTGCGTACACCTGCCTCAGGCGCTGATCGCGGTCTCCTGGTCAACGGCGGGCGGCCCTGGCCCAGCTCCAGGCGTATTCCGGGTCCTCGGCGCGCCGGCCGGCCGGGCCGAGCAGCAGCGGCCGGAACGTGTCGATCATCACCGCCGTCTCATCGGTGGTGGCCCGCCCCTCGTCGAGGCCGCGGATCGCCGCCTCGACCGCGCCCGGCTGCGGCCCGTGCGTGAACCCCGACGGATGCAGGGTGATCGACCCGATGGCGACCCCCGAGCCCTTGCGCGCGGTGTAGTCCCCGGCCACATAGAACATCATCTCGTCGGAGTCCACGTTGTGGTGGTTGTACGGGATCGGCACGGCTTCCGGGTCGAAGTCGAGCGGCCGCGGGCAGAACGAGCAGATCACGAAGTTGGGGCCCTCGAAGGTCTGGTGCACCGGGGGCGGGGCGTGGGTCCGCTTCACGATCGGCTCGAAGTCGGCGATGTTGAACGCGTACGGGTACAGGTAGCCATCCCAGCCGACGACGTCGAACGGATGGAACGCGTAGCTCAGCCGGGTCAGCCCGGCCCGGTTGCGGACGATGACCGGGACATCCTCGCCCTCGGCGACCAGAGGACCGTCCGGGCCGCGCAGGTCCCGTTCGCAGTAGGGCGCGTGCTCGAGAAACTGGCCGCTGGCCGACAGGTATCGCCGTGGCGGCCTGATGTGCCCGCGCGCCTCGATCACCAGCGCGTGCACCGGTTCGCCCGGCGCCGGAATCCAGCGATGAATTGTTCCGCGGGGAACCACGATGTAATCTCCGGCCGCGGCGTCGATCGAGCCGTAGACGGACTCGAATGTGGCCG
>Ga0335074_10008120_pt1 | contig 14584 bp, 12 predicted proteins | sample Lox_Sample_23_FD_206715 | JGI IMG/M metagenome (GOLD analysis project Ga0335074, IMG submission 206715) | Soil microbial communities from Loxahatchee National Wildlife Refuge, Florida, United States - Lox_Sample_2.3 | ecosystem: Environmental > Terrestrial > Soil > Wetlands | place: USA...
CGCGTTCGCCGAGCTCGTCGGCCAGGATCGTGCCCCGCTCCGCGTTCTGATCAGCGATTACGACGTGGGCGCCGTGCGCATGCAGCCGCCGCGCCGTCGCGGCACCCAGCCCCGACGCGCCACCACCGACGATCGCCCCGCTTTCGGCAATCCGCATGCAGCCGCTAAGGCTACTGCGGCCCCGCCAGCGACAGTGCAAACCGGCTGTCGCTGTCGGTGAACCACTGCTCGAGGCGCAGGCCGGCGGCGTGCAAGTCTTCTTGCACGCGCGCGCGCGTGAACTTGGCGCTGATCTCGGTCCGCAGCTCCTCGCCGGCGGCGAACTCGACCCGTAGCCCGAGCGCCGCCACGAGCACGCTGCACGGCCGCCGTGCGCGCAGCCGCATCTCGATCCACTCGTGTCGGCGATCGAAGAACGCGATGTGCTCGAACGCGTCGGGCGCGAAGTCCGCGTCGAGCTCGCGGTTGAGCACGTGCAGCACGTTGCGGTTGAACTCGGCGGTGACCCCGGAAGAGTCGTCGTAGGCGGCCTCGAGCACGGCGGGGTCCTTGACCAGGTCGGTGCCGAGCAGCAGGTGATCGTCGGGACCGAGCAGGGTGCCGATCGAGCGCAGCAGGCGGCGCCGCGTCCCGGGTAGGAAGTTTCCAATCGTGCCGCCGAGCAGGGCGACGATGCGCGGCGTTCCGTCCGCTCGCTTGGGTACGCGGTCCAGATGTCGCTCGAAGTCGCCGACCACGCCGTGCACGGTCAGGTCGTCGAACTCGTCGACGAGCTCGATCGACGCCGCTTCGAGCGCGCTCTCGGAGACGTCGAGCGGCACGTAGCGCTGCAGCGTTCCCACGCTCGACATCGCGCCCAGGAGGATGCGCGCCTTCTCGGCCGACCCCGAGCCGAGCTCGACGAGCTCGCCGGCGCCGGTGCAGCGCACGATCTCCTCGGCGTTGGCGATCAGGATCTCGCGCTCGGTGCGGGTCGGGTAGTACTCCGGGAGCTCGCAGATGCGCTCGAACAGCTCCGAGCCCCGCGCGTCGTAGAAGTGCTTGGGCGGGATCTCCTTGAACGGGCGGGTCAGCCCGTCGAGCACGTCGTAGGCGAGCGATCGCTCATCCCCGTCTGCGAGATAGGAGTCGATCCTGATCTCGGGGCTGCGAGTGACGGTCTTCACGCGTCGCTCGCGACCCGGAAGCCCGCGAAGATCTGGCGCCGCTGGGGGTAGTCCCAGTTGCGGAACGTCGTGGTGGCGACGCTCGTCCGGGTGGCCCACGATCCACCGCGCAGGACGAGGTACTCCTCGCCGAAGAACACCTCTGAGTACTCGCGGTACGGGTGGGCCACGAACCCCGGGTACCCATCAAAAGTGCTCGTAGTCCATTCCCACACGTTGCCGATCATGTCCAGACAGCCGTAGAAGGAGGCACCGGCCGGATAGGCGCCGACCGGGACGGTGCCGCAGCCGCGCTGGTCGAGGTTCGCGTGCAGCCCAGGCACGGGGCGCCGGCGACCCCAAGGGTAGGGCCGGGCCGCGTGCGTCTGCTCGTCCCAGCTCGCCGCCTTCTCCCACTCGAACTCGGTGGGGAGGCGAACGCCGCGGGCGCGCGCGAACGCGTCGGCCTCGTACCAGGTGACGTGCACGACCGGACGGTCCGGATGGAGCGGCTCGATGTGTCCGAGCCTCGACTCCGCCGTGTGGTCCTCCGTCCACGCTCCCGGCCCGGTGATCGCGAATTCTTCCTTCCAGGACCAGCCCTCTTCGCACCACCACTCGCGCCGTTCATAACCGCCGTCCTGCACGAAGCGCAGATACGCGCCGTTGGTGACCGGCGTGCGCCCGATCCGGAATGCGTCCAACTCGACGTGGTGACGGGAGCGCTCGTTGTCGTAGGCGAAACCATCGGCCGGCGCCCCGATCGTGCAGGGACCGGCCGGCACCTCGACGAGCTCGAGGCCCGTATGTGCTCCCGACCGCGAGTCAGGCTCGGGCCGGCGACCGGCGAGTTCGTAGTCCCGGAGGCTCGCCAGCTGGAGCGTCTGAAACATCGTCTCGTTGTGCTGATGCTCGTGGCGCAGAACCATCTCGTGCAGCAACCCGTCGCCCACTCCGCGCTCGTCGATCACCTCGAGCACTCGGGCCCGCACGTCGCTCAGATAGCTGCGGGCCGCGTCCGGTCCGAGCAGCTCGATGTCACCGCGCAGTGCCCGCGGCGTCTCGAACGCGTCGTAGGTGGCGGCGAGGTCCTCGTGCAGAAGCGGCCGCTCGCCGTAGCGATGCGCGAGCCACAGGTCCTCGTAGGCGGCGATGTGCGCGAGGTCCCACACCAGCGGGCTCATCAGCGGGTTGTGAACGCGCTCCAGATCGGCCTCCGATACGGACGCCACCAGCGCCAGCGTACGACGCCGTCCCTCCTCTAGCGCGCGCACCATCCGCGCCGCGGCGTGGGAGGTGGTTGCTGCCGCGGTTGACCCGGTCACTACTGCCATTGTGGCAGGTCACTTCCTTAAGTCGAAGTGAATTACGGTCAGCTTCTGACAGTGACCTCTGAGTTAACCGCTTCACCAGTAGAGGTGAAGCGGTTAACCAATTCAGGTGAACCGATTCACCTGATGGCGTAACGCAGATACAACGCGCTCGCGTGCTCGAGCACCCAGACGAGATGCAGGTGGCGCAACGACGCCAGCTCGGGGCCGCTGGTGATCGAGGGGGCGTTACCGCCGCCGGTGAGCTTCGGCGCCAACGAGATGAACAACTCGTGTACGAGGTCTTCCTGCAGTAACGCGCCGAACAGCGTCGGTCCGCCCTCGCACAGGAGCGTGTGCACGTCGTAGTCGGAGCGCAGCCGGCGCATCATCGTGGTCAGGGTGAGCTCGCCGGGATCGAGCCGGACGACTTCGATCTGGGCTCCCAGCCCAGAGGTGTCGAGGCCGGCGGGCGAGAACACGACGATGCGCGACGCCGGATCCGCGAACAACGGGATGTCGATGGGGATGTCGCCGCTGCGGCTGAAGAGGCAGGCCAGCGGGTCGGGCGCGAGCCCCGACGCGGCCCGGCGGTGGCGGCGCTCCGGGTCGCGGATCAGGCGTCCGTAGCGCTCGACGCGCAGCGTCCCGGTCCCGACCAGGATCGCGTCGATGTGCTCGCGAAGCCCGTGGAACAGTTCGCGGTCAGCGTCGTCGCTCAGCCAGCGCGAGCGGCCCCGGTAGGCGGCGTGCCCGTCAGCGCTGGCCACGAAGTTGGCGATCGTGTACGGTCGCTCGGTCGGGGCCTTCGCGGTCAGGTTCAGCTCCTCGAGCAGGGCGCGGACTGCGATCAGCCTTTGCTCGGGGTAGAGCTGGTGCAGGGGCGGAACGGGGTCAGGGCTGGGAGGACCCGGGGTCACGACGTGATAAATACACCCCCGGAGCCAACCGCGCTCGGAGAGGGAGACGAGATGCTCGACTGCACCTATCGCGTCCAGATACCCCATAGCGCCGGACAGCTGGCGCGGGTCGCCCAGGCGATCGCCGACGGCGAGGGGCTGATCGGGGACGTCGTCACGGTATCGCTGGGCCGCGAGGACTCGGTCCGGGACATTACGATCGAGGTGCGCGACACCGCGCAAGCCAGCCAGATCGCCGACCTGATCGAGGCGCTCGAGGGCGTGCACGTGCTCTGGCACAAGGACCGGGCGTTGCTTCGGCACACCGACGGCAAGCTCAAGATCGTGGCCCGCTCGCCCGTCCGGACGGTCCAGGAGATGCGCGACGTGTACACGCCGGGGGTGGCTCGGGTGTGCACGGCGATCGCCGGCCAGCCCGAGCTGGCGGCGCAGTACACGATGATCTCGCGCACGGTCGCGATCTGTACCAACGGCACCCGCGTGCTTGGACTGGGCAACATCGGTGCCGTCGCCTCGATGCCGGTGATGGAGGGCAAGGCGGTTTTCTACGACCAGTTCGCCGGCATCTCGGCCATGCCGATCCTGATCGACGCCGACGACGTCGACACGTTCGTCGAGACCGTCGTGCGGATCGCGCCGACCTTTGGGGGCATCCACCTCGAGGACATTTCGGCGCCGGAATGCTTCGAGATCGAGCGCCGGCTGATCGAGCGGCTGCCACAGCCGGTCATGCACGACGACGTCCACGGCACCGCGGTCGTGTCGCTCGCGGCGGCGATCGTCGCCTGCCGGTATGCCGGCGTCGAGCTGCGCGCGGCCACCGTGGGCCAGCTCGGGCTCGGGGCGGCGGGGTACGGGATCGCGGCGCTGATGGTTGACGGGGGTGTCAAGCGGGTGATCGCGTTCGATCCGCTCCAGGCCTCGCACGCGCGGGCGCGGGCGCACGGGGTGGATATCGTCAGCATGGAGCAGGTCCTGGCCGAGGCCGATGTGGTGGTGGCCACGACCGGACGGCGGGGTCTCATCGACCCGAGCATGATCCGGCCGGGGCAGGTCATCCTCGCGCTGACCAACCCTGAGCCTGAGATTGAGCCTGAGGCTGCCGAGGCCGCAGGCGCCGCGTTCGCCGCCGATGGGCGGAGCGTCAACAACGTGGTCGGCTACCCAGGCATCTTCCGAGGCGCGCTGCAGGCGGGCGCGGCGGGGATCAACGTCGAGATGAAGCTGGCCGCGGCGCGCGCCATCGCTTCGCTGGCCCCGCCCGGCGAGCTGGTCCCCAACGCGCTCGATCAGGCCGTCCACGACGCGGTCGCCGAGGCGGTCAGGACCGCCGCGACGACCACCGGGATCGCCCAGCCCGACCGCGCCGCCTCGGCCACCGGGATCCCGGCGCTCAACTTCGTCACGACCGCGCTCTAGTGGGTAGGCTGGCCGCCGATGCAATTCAGGCAGCTCGATCGCGGTGAGCTCATCGCGGTCCTCGGTGGGCTGGCCCTCGGCGTGTCGCTGTTCCTCGACTGGTACAAGCTCGGCGACCAGTTCGCGGTCCTGAACACCTGCCGAGGACCCAACGGCACGTGCACGGGCTGGAAGGCGCTGGTGATCCTCCGCTTCCTGCTCCTGATCGCGGCGGTGGCACCGGCGGTGCTGGCCTGGATCATCCTGCGCGGCCACGCCCTGTCCTGGCCGCGGGGTGAGATGACCGCGATCATCGCGATCGCGGCGCTCACGTTCACGCTGTTCCGCGGACTGATCGACCGGCCGGGAACGCCGTCCGGCGAGATCAGCATCAGCTACGGCTGGTGGATCGGGCTGGCCGGGGGCGTGCTGATCCTGATCGGGTCGGTCTGGCGGGCGCAGCAGAGCGCGGGCGTGCGCAAGCCTCCGGGGCTGCCATGAGCCTCGATCACGGGCCCGTGCGGGTCGATCGCAACCTGGCTCTCGAGCTGGTCCGGGTGACCGAGGCGGCGGCGCTGGCCGCGGCTCGGATGGTCGGCCGCGGGGACAAGGAGGGCGCCGACCAGGCCGCCGTCGATGCGATGCGCCACGTGCTCGAGTCCGTCTCGATGGACGGCATCGTGGTGATCGGCGAGGGCGAGAAGGACGAGGCGCCGATGCTCTACAACGGCGAGCACATCGGCGACGGCTCGCCGCCCCAGGTCGACATCGCCGTCGATCCGCTCGAGGGGACCCGCCTGACCGCGCTGGGCATGCCGAGCGCGCTGTCGGTGATCGCGCTGGCCGAGCGCGGCTCGATGTTCAACCCGGGCCCGATCGTCTACATGGAGAAGATCGCCGGCGGTCCCGAGATCGCCGACCTGCTCGACCTCGACCGCCCCCTGCCCGAGACGCTCGGGCTGATCGCCGAGCGCAAGAAGATCGACATCCGCGACGTGATGGTGGTGATGCTCGATCGCGAGCGCCACCACGAGGCGATGGCCCAGGTCCGCGACGCGGGCGCCCGGGTTCGCCTGATCCTCGACGGCGACGTGTCGGCCGCGCTGCTCGCGGTCTCGGACAACTCCCCGGTCGACATCCTGTGGGGAATCGGCGGGACGCCCGAGGGCGTGATCACCGCGTCGGCGATCAAGTGCATCGGCGGCGAGCTCAAGGGCCGGCTGTGGCCGCGCAACGATTCCGAGCGCCAGGCCGCCATTGACGCGGGGTACGACCTTTCGCGGATCCTCAGCTGCGACGACTTGGTCCGCAGCGAGGACGTGTTCTTCTCGGCCACCGGGGTGACCGACGGCGACGTGCTCCAGGGCGTGCGCTACCAGGGCGACCGGGGCGCGACGACCGAGTCTTTGGTCATGCGCTCGCGGTCGGGCACCGTGCGACGGGTCTCGGCCCGGCACGACCGGGCGAAGCTAAGGACGCTTACGGGCGTCCGCTACGGCTGATTTTTCCCCCGGGGACTTGAGCTCGGATGCGGTGCGATGGCCTAGCCTGCTGAGATGGCTGTCGAGGTCAGGCGCGCCGTCCCCGATGACGCGGCTCCGATAGCCGCCGTTCACGTTCGCGCCTGGCAGGTCGCGTACCGCGGGCTGATGCCGGATGACGTGCTTGATGGCCTGTCCGTCGAGCGACGTGAGGAGATGTGGCAGCAGGCCTTGACCGGCGAGGACAGTCCAGGGGTATACGTGGCCGTCACCGATGGTGCCGTGGTCGGCTTCTGCGCAGTCGCGGCGCCCAGCCGCGACGATGACGCGGAGGACGGCGTCGGTGAGATTGCGGCCATCTACGTGGAGCCGGATGTATGGCGGACCGGCGCCGGTCGAGCTCTGATGGATGTCGCGCTTGAGGACCTGCGAGCGGATGGCTGGCAGTGGGTGACGTTGTGGGTGCTGGCCGAGAACCAGCCAGCGCGCGATTTCTACTCGCGCTATGGCTTCGAGCCCGACGGCGCCGAGATGACGCACGAAGGCAGTGGAGAGAAGGAAGTCCGGCTGCGGGGAGTCGTCCCAGCTGACGTCCCCAGGGGCTGATTCTGGGTCTCGCTGCGCTCGACGTCCGTGGGGCCATGCGACCCCGTCCGGACGGGGTCGCATGGTCCCACGGATGCTGGCGAAGCCAGCCCCTACTTTGAAATGTGGTCGCGGGCCCGAGCGATTGCAGCGCGCACGTCCGGCGTGGCGAACCGGCCCACCTTCGAGGTCGCCAGGTTCAGGCGGGCCAGCGAGCGCAGGAAGGCGTGGGTGACGAGCACGTGGATGGCCGACTGGGTGACCTCGTACACCGGCACGCTGAAGCCGGCGGCGATGGCCGGATAGAAGTTCGCGACCTCGACCTCGATCAGGACCTTCTCCCGGCCGCTTTCGCAGCTGCCCTCGAGGTGGGTGACGGCCAGGGCCAGGAAGCCGCAGCCGCGGCCGGCGCGGGCGACCAGCAGCCCGTCGCGGATCCGCCAGCGCACGCTGCCGTGGTCGGGCGCGAGGTCGTACTCGGGGGCGTCGAAGCGCAGCAGGGTGAACGGCCGCCACAGGAACACGACCGACCGCTCGTTCTCGCCGTAGATAACGCGGATCGTGCCTAGCGTCACGCGCGAGAGAAACCGCCAGTAGGTCCGCGCCAGGTTCTCGAGGTTGGTGGCGTTCCACATCCGCCGCCAGTCCGCGTCGGCGAGCGTGAGCTCGGCCAGCTGCACGGAGCGGACCGCCCCGTCCCGCGCCACCACGGTCGACTTGGGCGCCGAGACGATGACCGCCTGAGCGGGGGTGCCGCGCCGGCGCCGGCGGCGGGAGGCCACGAACGCGGTGAGCGCGGCGAGCAGTGCGACGAACGCCGCCACGCGCGGATTGTCTCAGGCTCAGCGAGCCAGGGGCTCCAGCGCCACCAGCGTGCCGGCCTCGAGCTCGCCCGTGCCGGCGGGGATCAGCGCCAGCGCGTCGGCCCCGAGCAGCGAGGTGACGATGTGAGAGCCCTGCGGCCCGTTCGGGATTGCGGTGATCCGACCGTTGTGGCGCTCGAGCCGCACGCGCATCGCCTGCTCGCGCTCGGCGTTGCGGGGAACCGCGGTGGCCAGGGAGGCTTGGTCGTACAGGGGGCGCTGTGGGGTCTTGCCCTGGAGTTTGGTCAGCGCCGGCACGACGAACAGCGCGAAGGTGACCGCCGCCGAGACTGGGTTGCCGGGCAGGCCGAACACGAGCGTGTCGTCCCGGCGGCCGAACCAGGTCGGCTTGCCGGGCTGGAGCGCGACCCGCCAGAAGATCTCCTTGACGCCGAGGCGGGCCAGCGCCGGCTTGACGTGGTCGTGGGGGCCGACCGAGACGCCGCCCGAGACGATGATCACGTCGGCGGTCTGCAGCGCGGCGGCCAGGCCCTGCTCGGTGGCGGCGGGGTCATCGGGCAGCCGGTCCGGCGGCGGGCACACGGCGCCCTGGTTCTCGGCCAGAGCGACCAGCATCGGCCCGTTGGAGTTGTGGATCTCGCCCGGGCCGAGCGGCTCGCCGGGGGCCTTGAGCTCATCGCCGGTGGAGAGCACCTGGACCTTGGGCCGGAGCGCGACGGTCAGCTCGGCGACTCCCGCCGCCACGGCCGCGCCGAGCTCGGCGGCTTCCAGCACGGTGCCGGCGGTGAGGACGGTCGCGCCCGTGCGCATGTCCTCGCCGCGGCCGCGGACGTGGGCGCCCGGGTCCACCGGGCTCCGGGTGACGATCGTCCCGTCGTGGGCGTCCACGTTCTCCTGGGGGATGACCGCGGTGGCCCCGGTGGGAATCGCCCCACCGGTGGAGATGCGGATCGCCTCCTGGTCGGTCAGCGTGTGCGTGGCGGGCAGGCCGGCGCGGGACTCGGCCACGACGGTCAGGGTGCGCCCGGCGGGGCCGGGCATGACCGCGTAGCCGTCCATCGCCGAGCAGGGAAACGGCGGGACGTCGCCGGAGGCTTGAAGGTCGGCAGCCAGCACTCGGTCGCGGGCCGCGGCGATCGGGACCGACTCGGTGCCGAGAGGTCTGCATGCTGACAGCACGAGGTCGCGGGCGTCGGCGATCGGGAGTAATGGACGGGGCATTGCGTTTCATTTTCGCGAAATAGAGAGATCGATCGATCTCGACCGATATTGCACGGAGGCAATAGTGGTAAAAGAGGCTCGATGGAGCGGGGAGTGCCACGCCGGAGACGGCCAAGGCCGGTCGTAAGCGCGGGCCTCGAATCGCTGCCCTCGCGGAGTGATGAGCTGGCTAAGGCCTGGCTTGTCGCGCTGGTCGAGGACGCGCCCCTCGAGGCGGCCGCGGCGATCCTGGCCGGCGACGTCGCGCGCGACGGGCCGCGCATCTGCGACGCCGTCGTCCGCGCGATCTATGACGAGGCCGATCTGCGGCGGATCGAGCGCGACGGGGTGCTCGAGCCGCTCGCGTCCCGCGTCGGCGAGCTGGCCGGAGCGGGCGACGTGGTCGCGGCCGCTCACGCCGTCGAGACTCTCAAGGACGTCGTTTGGGGTGTGCTGCGCCGCGAGCTCGGGTCCGAGGACCCCGAGTTGCTCCTCGAGGCCTCCGAGCGTCTGTCGCTCGTAACCGAGCTGGTGCGTGCGGCCGTGCTGCGGCACGGGGTAAACGGCGGCGGCCCGGCTGCTCGGCCGGATCGCCGCGCGCCGCTGCGCGTCGCGACGGATCCCGCGGGCGCTCCCCTGGAAAGGAGGGGCGTGCCGGGGCTTGAGGGTACGCAGGGCTCAGTTGGGGTCGCCGGCGGCGTGGCGGATGGGAGAAGGTTCGAGGATGGTGCGGCGGACGGCGGGGAGGAATCAGAGCGCGACGCGCTGTGGGTCGGCGCGCTGCGCGACGAGATCGTCCGAGCCGGCCGTGCCCGCTTGCCGCTTTCGCTGCTGCTGGTCGAGCTCGAGGAGGCGGAGAAGATACTCGCGATCGAGCCCCACGCCGAGGTCAGCGCCACCTTCGGGCGCTTCGCCCAGGCGGTGCGCGGCTCGGTCCGCCGGCGCGACGTGCTGGCCGCTGAGAGCGACAGCCGGGCGTGGATCATCGCCCGTGACACCGGACGAGCCGGGGCGCAGGCGCTCGGTTCGCGGATCGCGGAGACGGTGCCAGGCCAGGGGTCGTGGCGCGGGGCGCCCCTGACGGTCAGCGTCGGGCTCGCGGTACTGGGCGAGGACGGGCACAATGCGTCATCGCTGATCGAGGCGGCTGAGCAGACGCGGTTCGCGGCCGAGGCGAGCGGGATCGGGATCCTCGGTGGGGAGCCGGACGACGGTGACGGCTCGCCGTCGCCGGACGGTCCGGGTCTGGCCGGCTGACACGCCTGCGGCGCGCGGCGACGCGCGCTCGCGCCGGGGGTCTCGCTGCTGCTAACGCGCGACGGTTGCGCCGCCGGCGGCGTTCGCTGTGCTCGTGGCGGAGGAGGTCGTCGGCGTGCCCGCGCCGGAGCCGCTCGTTGTGCCGGCGCCGGTCGAGGTCGTCGTCAACGGGAGCGCCGCCGCGCCGACCACCCCGGTGCCCTCCATCCCGAGCGCGCGCGCCGTGGCCATCGTCAGGTCCCAGTTGGCGTTGTGGGCGTAGGGCCCGCGATCGATCACTGGGACGGTGATCACGCCGCCCTTCCAATACAACTGGACCTCGGTGCCGCACGGGAGCGTGCGGTTCGCGACGCCAATCGTGCGGCGCCTCAGGACCACGCCGCACGCGGTCCGGTGTCCCCAGAAGCCGGGGCCGTACAGCGTCGCGATCGAGCGCTTGTAAACCGTGACCGAGATCGACGGTGGCGCGGCCGTGGCGCTGGACGCCTGACTGCCCTGGATCTCAGCGCGGATCGTCAGCGGCCCGGCGCGGGTTGTGTGGACCGTGGTCGCGAAGGAGCCGTTGGACTGCGGCTGGACGACCGCGACCTCGGTCCAGGCCGCGCCCGGGGTGGCGGGAAGCTGGTCGATCTCGACCGGGCTGCCGGCGTTACCGGTCGGAACCGTGCCGGTCACCGAGACGCCGCTGCGCACGAACGCCGAGGCTTTGGTCTGAAGCGTGATGCCGTCGCCGCTGGCGCTGACCGTGGTGTTGCCCGGCTCGACCGGCGGCGCGGTGCTCGGCGTCGCTCCCGCCGTGGATCCGCCCGAACCGGAGGCGGCCCCGCCCGAGCCCGCGGCGGCGAGCGCCGGGAGGGCCAGCACGCCGACGCCGGCGGCCAGCAGCGAGGCTACATAACGGTTGGCACGAGCTCTCACGAGCAGGTCTCGATCCTCTCCGGTCCTTTTTCGACTTCTGGGCCTACGGGGTGAGCTGACGGGCTCGCGCCTTGGTGGCGCTACGGCTCCTGGATGGGCCGATTCGCCCCTGCGGATCCCGGGGGTGGATTCGCAAGTGGTTCCCCCGCCGATCGCCCGCGGACGGACGATCGCTCGGCGTGGTCGGCGGGCATTCTAACCAGGCTGGCCGGACGAAGGCGCAGAAGCCGCTCCCGGGTGGGTGACGCGGGGCGCGGGAGCGCGTCGCGTCACGCCGGCTGCTGTCGCGGGGCGCCGTCCCCGGTGCTTATCTCCCGAAACCGCCCTCCTCGCCTGCGCTTTTGGGAGATAAGCGTCTGGGAGACGCTTATCTCCCGGCGGTGGATCGGCCGGCCTCCGATTTCGGGCGTGTCGCACCGCCGGCGCGATGGCCAGCGCGACGTGACGGCGGTGAGCGCAGGCCGGGGTAGCGGCGACCCGCGCGGAGGTCAGGGCCGCGGCAGCCGCGCCACCGCGTTGCGCAGCGCGCGGGCGCTCACCGTCAGCCCGATCTCGGCGATCTCGGCCGCCGCCTGGGCGGCGGTGCCGAGGATGTGACGGCCGCCGGTCGGCTCGGGCGGGCGTGCGGCCGGCGCGGGCGGGACGCCCGGAGGCTGGGAGGGCTGCCGCAGACGCTCGGGCCGCCGCCGGGTCGCGCGGGTCGGAGGAGCGAGAGTGCGATCTGCGCCGCCCGCGGGCCGGTTCTCGGAGGCGGGTGCCGCCGGTTGCTTGCGGCGCGAGGGCTTGGTTGAGGCCGTAGATGCCTTGCTCGTTGCTCCGCGGCTACGTGCGGTGCTCCGCTTGCCCGAAGGCAAGGCCTGCTTGGCGGACGCCGCGGTTTGCTTGCCCGAAGCTGCGGCACCCTTGGGCGCGGCGGAGCCGGTGTCAGCGGATGCCGCAGCCCGCGCGGTGGCGCCGTTCTCGGCCGGCGCGGGCGCGGCGCGCTTGTCGCTACGACGGTGCGGCCGCCGACGCGGCAGCGCGCCAAGGACGTCTGACGGGCGGTCGTCGCTCAAGGGCTACATGATGGCGTACCCGAGTCGCCGCCGTAGTACGAGACGGCTGATCATGCCGAGCTGCTGCCGGTCTTAGGAAAATCCGAACTACGGTTGAAACCGAGCTGACCGTTGCGCGTATACGTATGGGTGTAGCGGCGAACGAGGGCCTCGTTCGGCGCGGGGCCGATTGGCCCCGACCCCAACGGCCCCAGCGACAACGGCCAAGCCGCACCCACCGCAAACCACGACTCGTTGACTTCAAAAAGTATAGCGACTAGACTTTCGTCGCATGTTTAGATAGCGGGCGTGCGCCCTGGGGGGCCCTCGCCCGTTCGCCATCCTCTCTCACTCTCAAGCCGGCCATGTCCAGGCGCCGGCGGGTACGACGGGAAACGGAATCAGATGTCAGTAGCGGATCTGCAGGAACTCGAAGAGATCAAGGGCCTCGTCACCCGCGGCCAGCAGCTGGGCGTGCTGACCTTTGCCGAGATCGCCGGTGCAGTCTCTGAGCTCGACCTCGATGAGGCTGACGTCGAGGAGCTGCATGGCTTCCTCGAGCGCGCCGAGATTGAGCTGGTCGAGGAGCTCGACCCGGCCATAGCGGCCGCCGATCTCGAGCGCGCGCCCGACAAGCGCGGCCGGCGCAAGCCCAAGACGGCGCTGGACCTCAAGCCGGACATGACCACCGACTCCCTTCAGTTGTTCCTGAAGGACATCGGCAAGGTCCGGCTCCTCACCGCCCAGGAAGAGGTCGACCTCGCCAAGCGGATCGAGCGCGGCGACCTCGACGCCAAGCAGAAGATGGTCGAGTCGAACCTTCGCCTGGTCGTCTCGATCGCCAAGAACTACCGCAACCAGGGCCTGCCGTTCCTGGACCTGATCCAGGAGGGAACGCTCGGGCTGGTGCGCGCGGCCGAGAAGTTCGACTACCGCAAGGGATTCAAGTTCTCCACCTACGCGACCTGGTGGATCCGCCAGGCGATCGCCCGCGCGCTCGCCGACAAGGCGCGGACCATCCGCATCCCGGTGCACGTGGTCGAGAAGCTCAACAAGATCGGGCGGGCCGAGCGCAAGCTGGTCACCGAGCTCGGGCGCGAGCCGACCGCCGAGGAGATCGCCGAAGTAACGGGGATCGAGCCCGAGGAGGTCGAGTCGATCAAGCGTTCCGCTCAGGCGCCGGTGTCCCTCGAGAAGCCGGTCGGCGACGAGGAGGAGTCCGAGTTCGGCCAGTTCATCGCCGATGAGCGGGCCGAGTCGCCCTACGAGCGGGCGGCCGAGATCCTCACCAAGGAAGCCCTCCGCGAGGCCCTGGAGAACCTGAGCTATCGCGAGCGCCGCGTGCTCGAGCTCCGGTACGGGCTCGGCGGCGAGCACCCGCGGACGCTCGACGAGGTCGGCCGGACGTTCAACGTCACGCGCGAGCGGATCCGGCAGATCGAGAACCAGTCGCTCAAGAAGCTTCAGTCGCTGGCTGAGGCGCAGAAGCTCCGCGACGTCGCCTAGAGATTGAAGGAGCAGTGGACGCGCCTCGGCGCGCGTCCACTCTTCTTTCCAGTCGCTCAAGCCGAGCGGCCTGTAGGTCGATTTCGTAAGGGATGTTCGATCTCCACGAGGCGCTTCGCTACGTCGTCGACAACGATGGGTCGGACCTTCACGTCAAGGTGCCGGCGCGACCGATGGCGCGCTTCCGCGGTCAGCTCGAGCCGCTGGAGCAGTACTCAGACCCGCTGGCGCCTGCTGACACCGAGCGGGTGCTAAACCAGATGCTCGCCAATTACCCCGAAAAGTTGGCGGCGTTCGACTCCGACAACGAGATCGACTTCTCCTACACGGTGCCTGACCTGGCGCGCTTCCGGGTCAACGCGTTCCGCCAGCGCGGCTCGGTATCGATCGTGGCCCGCGTGATTCCGTTCACCGTGCGGACGGTCCAGGAGCTCGGGCTGCCCGCGGCGATCGAGCAGATCGCCGAGGAGGAGCGCGGATTGATCCTGCTCACCGGCACCACCGGCTCGGGCAAGTCGACGACGCTCGCGGCGATCATCAACTGGATCAACGAGAACAAGGCGCGCCACATCGTCACGATCGAGGATCCGATCGAGTACCTGCACCGCGACCGCCAGTCGATCATCAACCAGCGCGAGGTCGGGATGGACACCGAGTCCTTCGGCCGCGCCATGCGCCGCGTCCTGCGCCAGGACCCCGACGTGATCCTGATCGGCGAGATGCGCGACGAGGAGACCGTGCGGACCGCTCTGTCGGCCGCCGAGACCGGCCACCTCGTGCTCTCGACCGTGCACACGCTGGATGCCGCCGAGAGCGTCAACCGCATCATCGACTTCTTCCAGCCCCACGAGCAGGGTCAGGCCCGCGCGATGCTCGCCGGAACCTTGAAGGCGGTCGTCTCCCAGCGACTGGTCCGCACGGCCGATCGCCAGGGCCGCGTCGCCGTGTGCGAGATCCTGCGGATGACCGGCCGCGCGCACGACATGATCCTCGACCCCGACCAGAC
>Ga0335074_10008121_pt1 | contig 14582 bp, 8 predicted proteins | sample Lox_Sample_23_FD_206715 | JGI IMG/M metagenome (GOLD analysis project Ga0335074, IMG submission 206715) | Soil microbial communities from Loxahatchee National Wildlife Refuge, Florida, United States - Lox_Sample_2.3 | ecosystem: Environmental > Terrestrial > Soil > Wetlands | place: USA: Florida...
ACGCCCTGTCCGCAAGAGACGCGAAGAGGTCTGCCAATGGAAACTGGTCTGGCTATGCCTATGCAGGACTCCCCGAGCCATGAATCCGTACAAGCACGTACCACTGGATTTCAAGCGCATGCCGCTTGCTGAGCAGCTAAGCGCTTCGCGTGATTTCCTGGGCCGGATGGCCGCCCGACGCTCAGTGCGCTTCTTCTCGCCAGAGCCCGTCCCGTTCGAACTGATCGAGAACGCGATTCGATGTGCGTCGCTGGCCCCGAGCGGTGCCAATCAACAGCCGTGGACTTTCGTGGTAGTAAATGACCCGGAGATCAAGCGCAAGATTCGCGAGGCGGCCGAGGCGGAGGAGCGCGAGAGTTATGAGCACCGGATGCCCGCGGATTGGTTGGAGGTTCTGGCTCCTTTAGGTACGAACTGGCACAAGGAGTTCCTGGAGACGGCACCCTACCTGATCGTCGTCTTTCGAATCGACTTCGGGCTCATTCAGACGGCCGAAGGAGAAGTGAAGACCAAGCACTACTACGTGCAGGAGTCCGTCGGCATCGCTACGGGTTTTCTTCTCGCCGCCCTTCACATCAGCGGCCTGGTGACGCTGACACATACGCCAAGCCCAATGGGATTTCTTTCGAATATCCTAAGCCGCCCGAAGAATGAGCGTCCGTTTGTCCTGATTCCAGTGGGTTTCCCATCCCCCGGCGCGACCGTTCCAGCAATCACCAAGAAGAGTATTGATGAAGTGATGAAGATCAAATAGTCTGCCGGGCGGCCAGTGGGTGCCTCGGCTGTGCAGCGAAGGTTGTCGCGGCGACGAACCCGCGCGTCGCGGGGCCCTCCCGTTGGCTCAGGTGTGCCTCGAAAACGAAATCGTTCCAGTAGTTCCGCGTTGGCCCATAATTTCAGCGCTTGGTTAAGCCATCCACGAGAATTTTCGCCAGGTCAGCGATGAGCAGCGAACCGGGATTATCGGGACTCCAATCGGGTTTCGCCATGCCATCGACGGTGATGGCCATGGCGACGGGGCCGCCGGGGGAATAGACGATGCCGACATCCGACCGCAACGCATCCATCGCGCCGATTTTGTGGGCAACCGCAATTCCGCCCAGCCGGCGCGGAATGCCGGTCGAGTCCTGGCAGCGCTTCAGAATCGCGATCATCTCGCGCGAAGCTTCCGGGCCGACCAGCTCGCCGCGCTGCGCGCGCTCGAGAATCGTGACCATATCACGCGGCGTCGAAACGCCGATGCCGTACTTCTGATTTTCCGGCAGCCGGCCCGCCGCCGACGATCCCACGGGCGCCTTCAGCGTGGTGCCGTCGCCGCGCACTTTGCGCAGCGAGCGTGTGGTCTTGATGCCGATGCGATCCAGGAAGGCGTTCACGCCGTCCGCGCCAAAGCGCTCCAGAATCATGTTGGTGGCAGTGTTGTCGCTGACCACGATCATCAGGTGAACCACGTCGCGCAGCGGAAGCTCCACGCCGTCGGAGATTTCCGTGCCGATCACGCCCGAACCCGAGACTTTTTCCGCAGCGGTCACGGTGAGTGGATCGGTCCATTTGGCCTGGCCGCGTGCGACGTCATCAAAAACCGAGGCCATAATCGGGAGCTTGATCGTGCTGGCCGTGCGGACGGGTTCAGTTTCGCGGATGCCGATGGAAGCTCCGGTTTCGAGATTTTTGGCGTAGAGCGAAACCGTGGCGGGGAAATCTCCGATGCGGGCGTGAATGGCCTGCTGGAGCGGCTGGGCCGCGGCGGCGGCGGCAAAGATACCGATGAGGGCGATGCGCATGGAACAAATGATAGCCCTCCGCGGCTCTCACGAGGGTGCACGGCAGGCGACGATCGGGCGGTGGGAGGCGGCAACTGTCGCGGACGGACCGCAGTCGATTTGAACTTTCCCTGGCCCGAAACGGCGTTGGGCGTGGCGTTGCTTCCTCGGACCGGAGCTATCATTCTCCAATACCCTCCAGGCTGAGCAGGATCGACGAATCGAGCGCGGGGCGCAACCCGCTCGCTGGCGCGAATTCGGCGGCACCACGCCGGCATCCGTCTACTTCGATCCCCGATTGAACAGGATAAACGACGGCGCATCGCTCCGTGCCGCGACTAAGTCGAGATGCCCATCGCCATTGAGATCGCCAGCGGCCATGCCATAGATGGCGCCCTTACCATCGCCAAAAGGACGAGCCTCGAAATTCTTGCCCGTTCCATCGTTGTAATAAATCACGCCGGGCGCGCCGACGTAGCCGACGATGAGATCCGGGTGGCCGTCTCCATTCAGATCGGCCGCGATCATCGAGTAGGGCAGTGCTTCCGGTTTTTGGAATTGGACGCCGGCGCTGAAGTTGCCTTTACCGTCGTTGAAATAAACGAAGCAGCCCAGCCTCTCCGGGCAGGCGGCAATGTCCGGATGGCCGTCGCCGTTCAGATCGGCGACGGCTACCGCGCGGATGGACCCACTCGCCGGACCCCAAGGCTTCCCCTCGCCGTCTAAGTTGTGGTTCAAGAACACGCGGCTCTGGCAATCGTCGCGGCACGGGAAGACGATGTCGTTCAAGCGGTCGCCATCCATGTCTGCGATTAAGATACTCGCGGCGCTCGGCGTATCGCGCAACGGTTTGCATTGAAAATGCAGCTTTCCATCGTTGTAACAAAGGTAGGACGTCGTACCGCGATTCGCCACGGCGATATCTGGATAGCCATCGCCGTTCAGATCGCCCACGGCCGCATTCCGGGTGGGCCATTTCGGATCGCCATAAGTTCCGCCGATCTTGAAGTGGGCCGTGCCGTCGTTGAGTAAGACCAATTTTGGATCGGGAGCATCGTTGCTCAGCACGATGTCCAGATGGCCGCTCTTGGTCATGTCGGCAAGCGAGCCGGAGTAGCTCTTGGTGGCGTTGCTCGGCAAGTCCGGGCCCGGAGTGAAGTGGCCCTTTCCGTCGCCGAGGAAGATCTTGGTTGTCAGTTGCCAGTGCCGGCCTTTGACCAGGACGACATCGGGATGGCCGTCGCCGTTCAGGTCGCCGATGCTGGCGTTGGAAGATGTTTCAGAGACAGTTTCGAGCGGAAATATCTCGAAAAACGGTACGGCCGCGAAGCCCGTCATGATTAACGCAAACCCCGCGGCGGGAACAAGGACACGGAGGCGTTGCATGAGTCCATCTTACACGCACGCGCGCACGTGCCTGGTATTTCGCCGCCACTTCCGCGATTAGGGCGTCTTTCGTCCACCGTCCAGGCCCTGCGCCATTCACCAACATTGAATCAACGGATTGCGCGGTTTCACGCCAGCCGGCGGATTCTTTTTTCCTATTTTCTGCTGCTGGAATGCCTACACTGCGTTTTACATCCCAGGGATCAGGGCTTCTTAGCCATGGATGCACTGATAGGACACTTCGATGAAAAGCCTTTTGACCGTTCTGCTTGTTGCCGTAGCGATTGGAGCGCAACCCCAGCCCTCTGAGGTAGCGTCTGGAGGCTCACGGAGTACGCCAATAGCGGGACAAATACATGACGGTGGTGAACGACCTGCTGCGCGCGGGTCTTATCCGCGGCGGAGGATCGCGAACAAGAGAGTCTGGACGGTTCCAATGCGGTGAAGTACACGGCCCGCGACCTACTTCCACTGCGGAGGGATCGATGTCGCCCCGGGGAGATCCGGGCCACCGCAGTGGAAGTAGATCTTGTTGCACATCTGAAGGCGCCCACGAACCGAAAGCATTTCACACCACTCCTCCGCTGGTCCTCCGCTGCTCCGGCGGTTTCCCAGGGTTCCACAGGGTTTCCACAGGCCCATAAATATCGACTCCAGGATGCCAACTGTAGGAAACGGCGGCACTTCGCGACTTGTCGAACGCGTAGGCCCCAAAGCCTTAAAAAAACGGAGGTCTCGGCAACCGAAGCTGCTCACCATACGGACGTACTGCTCGCCGTTGCAGTGTTCTGGAATGGCTCAAAGGAGCAGCAACGCCCGTCGCCGGAAACAGGATTATACTTTCAGTGATGCTTCGACAACTTCTCTCGCCCTCCCTTTCGTTGACCTCCTTTTCCCTCGGTTGGGTGCCTGTAAGTGTTGTTGTTGTTTCGGGCGTCGCCCTACTTCTGGGAGGCTGGTCACCCACTCATTCGCAATCCTCGGTGCGCCGGATCACGCTCGGCAAAGCGGAGTCCGGCGCCACGTATGGCGTCACCGTCGCCATCAAGGACCCAGCCAAGTTTCAAAATGATTCAGTCTCAGTTTCTATAGCCGATCCTACCGGCATTGTGGCAGCGAAGCGCCTGCACAGCCAGGACCTGGATTTCTATGTGACCCTTCGCACCAGATCTGCGGGTTCAATCACTCTCTCACTCCAACCGCGGCCTGGCGGGAATCTGCCGGAAATCCTGACAGCGTTCCATCGTATTCCAGCCGGCAAAGCTGGTTCCGGTGTAATCGCAGCAATGCCGAACGACACTTGGCAGAATGCTCAGCCTTTCGAGTTCGGTCAAACCATTTACGGCGCCTCCGACGAACGGCCTTATTCGCCTGCACCGGATGAAGACCGATATGCGGCGCTCCTGAAAGGTTTCCAGTGGTTCCGGTTTACATTTCATGGTAATAAGCCCACACTCGCTTATTTCGTAATTGATATTACCGATCGTGAAGTACCTCTCGACGTAGATATCTTCACGCTTGAGAAAGATAACAGAGGGTACTCCCAAGTACAGGCATATACGAAGGGCGCTTCCATCTATCAGATCGAAGCAACCCAAAACTATCCAGGTCTCTATAAATTTAGAACGCGTATACTTCGACCCGAACAGACATACTACGTCCGAGTTGCCGCCGATCATCCGTCGTATCAGCTACGCACGTTCGCCTACCCCGTGCCGCCGTATAGCGATCCTCGGCAAGCCGTTCGCACCGGCATGGACTTCCTGATCAATATGGGCGATAGCTGGCTCTCGAATACGCCACGCCGGGGCGCCATCGCTCTGCGAAATACGATGAACCACGGCGATACGCAGCAATGCATCGCCTGTCATCCTACGCAGTTTACAACCCGCGGGTACCTGACAGCTATCTCTCACGGTTATCCTCCTACACAGAGGCCTGCCCTCGAATTTCTGACGGACCGCATGTATAACAACGAACGGCCGCTCTACGGAGAGCCCGGCACAGACTGGGTACGTGTCATATATTCGGCTCGCACCGTGGCGAGTCGTTTGCCTGTCATCGAGCACATGTATGAGACGAACGTCACGCATGACGCGCCTCGTACTGCGGGTTTCGAGATCCCTTACGGGAATTTCCTGAGGATCCACTACAAAGACCGAACGGTCATGCCCGGCGACGAGACGGATGGCTGCGAGCCGGATGTAAGCCCGTTTGAGATTGCTTCCCAGAGCTGGGACACATTCAACCACCTATACGAAGAGACGCACGATCAGCAGTGGCTCGGATCTCGCGACATGGTCGAACGGCTTGCTCTGCCGTACAAGCCGCGGAACATGATCGACCTGAACTGGAAGATTCAATTGCTGGCCAGTATCGACCGACAGAAATACGCGTCGCAGCTCGAGGAACTAATTCAGCAGCTCTACGGGTATGAACAGCCCAACGGCATGTGGCCTTATCCGTTCGACAGAAATGCCAAACCGGCGGATTTTATTTCGTACCACGCTGTTCTTGCTCTGGCGTTAGCGGGGCGACGGCCTGAGACCGACGCCAATCTGGCTCGCGCTGTTCAGGCTATGCTGAAGGCCCAACGGCCTGAAGGCAGTTGGGAAGGCGACCCGGTTTATCAGGGTTTCGATACGCCTTTCCGAGCAACTCAATTTGCCGTGATGGCTCTGTCGACATTGTATCCGGGGCCTGACGATAAGCCTTCACAGCAGAAGACCTGGAGCGACGCGTTCCCGCCGCCTCCAAAGAACCTCGCAACGCAAGATGTCCCGCTCTTACTAAGCGAGTTAGATCAGTTCTGGGATCTCGCGCCTGCTTCCACTCTCGAACAGATTCGCAACATCCTTTTGCAAAGCCCACATCCGCTGGCACGGGAAGCCGCCGCGCGAGCACTTGGTCATATGGCGGATCCAATATCTATAGACGCTCTCATCACGGCGCTCGGCGATTCGACCAAAATGGTTCAACGGACCAGCGCATGGGCGCTTCGCATGATCCTGGAGCGCCGTCCGCAGTATGCAGCGACGGGGCGAGCAAAGCTTAGTGCCGCATTGCAGTCCCAGAACGCCCGCACCCGTTGGGGAGCCACGCAGCTGTTCAATCAACATTTCAAATATCTGGCAAACGATGCTCAGCTCCGCGCTTCGTTGATAAACGACCTGAATGACGCCGCGCCTGCAGTGCGTCTCAACGCAGCACGTGGTCTTTGGCAGTGGTACTACTGGAACACCGATAACGCCGCCGCTCGACGAGATATTCTCGAAGCGCTGGCCAAGCGGTTGAACATCGAAATCGACCCGACCTTGCGGCGCGCCATTCATGAAAGCATCTATGACGTACTTGACGAAAATACGGGATATCTGGAGGCTTGGGTGCGCGCCTCAGCTACCCAAGAGGACCAGGATCGTATTCGCAACGGCTATGAAGCGGTCGTTCGTGACCAGGCTCTCGTCCTCGCAAATGTGCTTCGTTCGGCAACGGCGTTGGGCCGCCAAGGCATCCTCGAATCGCTATGGGATTTCCACATGCGACATTACTCGCTGCCGGAATTGAAAAAGGACCAGGTTGCTGTCGCCTTACCCGCCGTGTTGACGAAGTACGTTTCGGGTGTTCCTGATTTGCACACACCAGGGTATATCTATCCGCCCTATCGTGATACGATTGACTTCCACTACGACGCCCATAACGGCTTTTATCAAACCCGAATCGGTAACGACAGCGATCTCATTCACTTTTTCACGACCTCGGGTCCTGAACTGGAAAAAGCGTTGATTGACTGCCTGCAAGGCGCGGACAACGATACAAAAATCGAGGTTCTGAAAGCCGGCAGTACGCTCAGCGGGGCTGGTGACGCGCTCTTTGCGAAAGCGGTCCTCGAACTGGCCCTCGACCCTGATAAGGATGTTCGCGACACCGTCAGCTACGTTTACCAGAGTGGGCAGCGCGGCGTCTTGAACATCAATACGCCGGCAGTGCCCGATGTTGGCCTGGTGCAAGTCATCCTAAGAATCCTCGCTCGTGGAGATGAGATGGGCCAGAACACAGTCCTTCCGCTCCTTGCGGCGCTTCCTCCTGACTCGGCACTGACGCGTCAACCGGAGTTGGTCTCGTCGCTTCGCGTGCTGCTGGAGCGCGAGCCTCGGGTCAAGAACTACGCCCAAGTACTTAGTGCGAGCGCAGCTTTTCCTGAATTGATGAGCGACCCGAAGCTTCGCTACCAGGTGCTTGCGGCTCTGAACGATTCCGACACTGAAGTGCAGCGTGCCGCCATCCGGATCGCTCTTGAGAGTGTGATGGATCCGCACGAAACCGTTTTCACCGCAGACGTTTTCAGCAAACTCGGTGCTGATCAGCGCCGTATACTGATCGAGGAGGTGAGCCAGCCTAAGTTTCTCATCACGCGCCTCGGTGTCTCGGGCGGTGCTCTGTCCCAGGATCAGCGTTACTTTCTCGGCAGAAATGCCAGCAACAGCCCTCCTGATCTTCTATCCGTGCCAATTGTGTTAAACACGGTGTTGGCTTCGCTGCAGAATTCCGATGCCAACGTCCGTGCCGCCGCGTTGGACCTTTTACGAAAATCTAAAGGAATCGAGCAGAGGCCCGAGTTTCGCAGCGCTCTCGAGCGGATGCAAAACGATCCAAATCCGCGGCTCAAACGCATCGCTCAGAACGTCCTCGGTGGAAAGAAGCTCGGCGACGCCTTGGCCGACGTAAGACCCGGTTCCGTCCTTGATTTTAACTACTTCGTTGAAAAAGTGGAGCCCATTCTCGCCGCCACCGGCCCGGACGGAAAGGCTTGCGTGATGTGCCACGCCTCGCATGTGATCTTCCGCCTTCAACCGCCAAATGGAGAGGGCCGCTTTTCGCCGCAAGACAGTGAAGACAATTACAAATACGCTATGCGCGTGGTCAACATCAACGACCCTCCGCACAGCCTCATCCTTATCAAGCCGACGCGCCCTACCGACTCGGGCGGGGATGTTTCCGATTACCTGGCCACGCACAATGGAGGCCAACGTTGGTCCGGCAACGAATCGAGTTGGCAGTACAAAACAATTCTTCAATGGATACGGGGAGCCAGGTTGTAAGCCTTCGTATTTCGTCTGTTACGGTGGTGGACCCCGCTGGAGAGACCGCGTTGGTGCAGCGGAGGAAGGTACCTGGCCAGTGCCGCTGACGCAGTGTCCCAAAAGTACTGCTGTCCCAATGGGCCTGGGTTACGGCGTCCGGTCAGGATTGCCAGCCGCCGCCCAAAGCCTGGTAGAGCTGGACCACGCTCACCACCTCCGAGTAACGGAGTTGCGCGAGCGTCAACTCGGCCGAAAGGAGATCCGTGTCCGCCTCAATGGCGTTGAGTTGTGTGTCGACTCCTCCCTCATAGCGGCGATAGGCGAGGCGCTTGCGGTCGGCGAGGGCGCTCACCAGCTTTTCCTGTTGCACGCGACTCTCCCGCGTGCGCTGGTGCGCAATGAGCGCGTCGGAGACCTGCTGGAAAGCAATCACGATGGATTTCTCGTACGCCACTTGCGCGTCCTCACGCTCAGCCTGGGCCAGCCGTACATTGTTCCTCAGCTTGCCCGCCGTGAAGATCGGCTGAGTGACCTGCGGGACGAAGTTCCAGGCGCGGCTGGGTCCGGAGAACAGGTTCGACAGCGAGTTGCTTTGGCCGCCCAGAAAGCCGGTGAGACTGATCTGCGGGAAGTACGCGGCCTTGGCCACCCCGATGTTGGCGTTGGCGGCGGCCAGCGCCTGTTCGGCCGCGCGAATATCGGGCCGGCGCTCGAGCAGCGCCGAGGGCAGGCCCGCGGGTATCTCGGGCGGAACATATTCATCGGTGAAACGGCGCGCCCGTTCGATGTTCCCGGGATTTTCCCCGAGAAGCACCGAAACGGTGTCCTCGGTTTGTTCGATCTGTTGTTGAAATTGAGGGATGCTCTCCGACGCGGTAAACACAAGTTGCTCGGCTTGGCGCACATCGAGTAATGTGGCAATCCCGTGGACTTGACGGTCCTGCGTTAGTTGCAGAAATGCCTGACGCGACTCCAACGTGCGCTGGGAAATCTCCAGCTCCCAATCCAATTCGAGCAACTGGAAATAATCCGCTGTGACCTGGCTGACCACCGTGGTGATGACATTCTTGCGGTTCCAGTCGGCATTGAGCAGGTTGGCGCGCGCGGCCTCGGTCGCCCGGCGCAACTGTCCCCACAGGTCGAGTTGGAAGGACAACAGGTTGAGACCGGCCTGCCCATAATTGATGTCCTGGTCGATGGCTAGCGAGCTCGGGAGCGGCAACGATCCGTTCTTCGAAATTCGTGTGAAATTCATTGACCCGGAGGCGCCCACCTGCGGGTACTGGTTGGATCGAGTGATGCCGAGATTCGCGCGCGCTTCATCCACCCGCGCCACGGCATCGCGCAGATCGAAGTTCTGCGCCAGCGCCGTGCGGATGAGGTCTTGCAATTGCTTGTCGCGGAAGACCTCGAACCACTTGGCGTCCGCAAGCGATGCAGCCTCCGGCGCCGGCAGCGGATCCGGCGCGCGGAAAGTCGCTGGAACCGCCACCTGCGGCCGTTTATAGTTTGGACCCATCATGCACCCGGTCAGCAGAGCGGATGCAGCGGCAATCGCAATATAGTAGGTCGCTCTCATGTCAGTCTCCTTGCGCCGGTGAAGGCAAAGGCTCCGGGCCGGTAGCCAGCGCTTTCGCGCCCGAGAACTTCTCCACTACCACGAAGATGGCAGGCACCAAAAATCTGCCGATGAAGGTTTCCGCCAGCATTCCTCCAATGGCCGCGGTCCCGATCACCTGGCGCGCAATGGATCCCGCGCCGGATGCCGTCCACAGCGGTATACACCCGATGATGAAAGCCAGCGCGGTCATCATCAGCGGCCGGAAGCGGAGCCTGGCCGCGTCGAGTGCGGCATCCACCAGGGGCCTGCCGCTTTCGTACTCATCTTTCGCAAACTCGACGATCAGAATCGAATTCTTCGCGCCCAGGCCGATCAGCATCACCAACGCGATTTGCATGTAAACGTCGTTCTCGATCTGCACCATGTAAGCCGGCAGATACGCGCCCATCACCACGCGGCGGAGCCAGAGCGTGGCGATCGCCCCGAACACCGCCACGGGCGTGCTTAGTAGCACGCTCCACGGAAGCGACCAGCTTTCATACAGCGCGGCCAGAATCAGGAACACGAACAGCAGCGAGAAGCCGAAGATAACCCACGAAGGGATCCCTTTCCGAGCCTGCTGCTCTTGATACGACATGCCCACGTAGTCAAAGCCCATTTCACGGGGCATGGTCTGCTTGAAGACATCTTCGAGCGCCCCCGTGGCCTGGTCCGAGCTGTAGCCCGCCGCGGCGCTGCCGTTGATCTGCGCGCCTTCGTACTCGTTGTAGCGGAAAGTGAATTCCGGGCCGGTGCGGGTCTCGAAGCTCGCCAGAGCCGTGAGCGGCACGGCCTGGCCCTGGTTGTTGCGCACATAGAACTGATCGAAGCTCTCGGTATTCGAGCGGTACGCAGGCTCGGCCTCCACATAGACCTGCCATGTACGGCCGAAATCGTTGAAGTAATTGACGAACAGGCCGCCCATGTAAGCCTGGATGGTCTGGTAGACATCGCCCAGGGCGACGCCCTGCTTCAGCACCTTCTCGCGGTCCACCCGGATAAACCGTTGCGGCACGCTGGGCAGAAGCGTGGTGCTGATCTGTCCGATTTCCGGCCGCCTCCTTGCGGCTGCAAGAAACTTATCCAGGTTGCCGGCCAGAAACTTCATGTCCTTGCCGGCGCGATCTTCCAGAACGAATTGAAATCCGCCGGAGGTGCCGACCCCGGGAATCGCGGGCGGCGAGAAACTGAAAGCGGTGCCGGACGGCAGCCGGCTGAGCTCCCGGTTCAGATGGTCTTTGATGGCTTGAAACTGCTCCGTCCTCGCTTTGCGTTCGTCCCACGGCTTGAAGGTGACGAAGAAGAAAGCGTTGTAAGTGGTCTCGGCGAAGCTGAGGAGGTTGAATCCCACGACCGTGGTGGCGTACTGGACGCCGGGAGTGCTTGCCAGAATCTTCTCGACATCTCGCGCAGCCGCGCTGGTACGTTCCAGCGATGCCGCCACCGGAAGCTGCAGGCTGATGAAGGCGTAGCCCTGGTCTTCATCCGGCAGAAAGCTCGAAGGCACGCGGCCGATAATGAAAACTCCGGCAATCACGCAGACGGCCAGCGCCACCAGCACCATGGCCCCCTTCCGAATCACAGCGCCCGACCAGCGGACAAACCCATGCGTACTTTGTTCCCAATAGCGATTGAACACACCGAAGAATTTGCCGAGGGGACCACGCCTCTCGCCGCCGGCCTTTGGCTTCAGCAGCAATCCGGCGAGCGCGGGGCTGAGTGTGAGCGCGTTGAATGCCGAGAGCAACACCGAGATGGCGATGGTCAGCGCAAATTGCTGATAGAGCCTTCCCGTGATCCCCGGGATGAAGGCGGTCGGCACGAACACCGACGCAAGCACCAGGGCGATTCCAACCACTGGCCCTGAGAGCTCTTCCATGGCCTTGCGAGCCGCGTCTTTCGGGGCAAGCCCATCCTCGATGTGGCGCTGCACTCCCTCCACCACCACAATCGCATCGTCCACCACCAGGCCGATCGCCAGCACCAGGCCCAGCAATGAAAGCGTATTGAGGGAGAAGCCAAAGACTGGAAACAGGATAAATGTTCCGATGAGGGAAACGGGTACGGCCAGCATCGGGATGAGGGTGGCGCGCCAGTCCTGCAGGAACAGGTAGACCACAAAGATCACCAGCGCAAGCGCAATCACCAGCGTCTCGAAGATTTCCTTCATGCCTTCTGTCACGGGGAGCGTCTGGTCCAGCGAGATGGCGTAATCCACGTCTTGGGGAAAACGCTGCTTCATCTCAGCCATTATCTTGCGCACGCCTTGGGCGGCTTGAACCGCATTCGATCCGGGCAATTGGTAGACCGCGATGATCGCGGTAGGCTCCCCGTTCAGCCGGCCGATGAGGCTGTAATCCTGGCCTCCCAGTTCAACGCGCGCTACATCTTTCACTCGAACCGTTCCGCCATTGGCACTCTCGCGGATCACAATGTTGCCGAATTCCTCCGGGGATTCCAACCGGCCCTGCGCCAGGAGGGCGTAGGTGAATTGCTGGTTCCCAGGAGCAGGCTCGCCGCCGATCTTGCCCGCGGGGTTCACCGTGTTCTGCGCCTGAATGGCATTGGTGATGTCCGACACGGTGATATTGAGCTTCGCCAACTGATCGGGTTTCACCCACAGCCGCATGGCGTATTGTCCCGCGCCAAAAATCTGCGTCTGGCCGACACCGTAGGAACGCGCGACGGGATCGTTCAGGTTGATGTAGGCATAGTTGGAAAGAAACTTCGCGTCGCGAGTGCCGTGTGGTGAGTAGATCGCGACCAGCATCAGCGGAGCGGTGGTGGACTTGCGGATCGTAATCCCGTAGTTGTTCACCTCCGGCGGAAGTTGACCGTTGGCGAGTTGCTGACGCGATTGCGTCAGGATCAGGTCCATGTTGGGATCGGTCTTGAGATCGAAATCGGCGAACAGGTTGGTTGTCGAGTTGCCCGTGGAGTTCACCGAATACATGTATTGCAGATTGTCGACGCCGTTGACTTGCTGCTCGATTGGCGTGGCGACTGATTTCTCCAGGGCCTCCGCATCAGCGCCGACGTAGGTGGCTTGCAGCCGGATTTCCGGGGGCGCGATTTTCGGAAACTGCGCGACAGGCAAGCTCACGGCCATGATAATTCCAATAATCACCGTGAGAATCGCGATCACAATAGCGACAATAGGCCTTCGGATAAAGAAATTGGACATGGGTTAGTCTCCTTTCTAGCCGGCTCGAAGTTTTAGTTTTCCCTGGATTGGGCGCTATCGGATGGCGTGGGATTGAACGGCTTGGGTTGGACCTGATTACCCGGTTTGACCTTTGCCTGGCCTTCGACAATCACACGCTCGCCGGGTTTCAGGCCGTCCTGAACCACCCACTTGGTGCCAACGCGTTCTCCAACTTGCACCGTCCGGATGGACACACGATTGTCCTGCCCCACTACCGTCACTTCGTAGCCGCCTTGCAGTTCGGTCACCGCCGGTTGGGGGACAAGCAGAGCGCCCCGATTCTCGCCAACCACGGCGCGCACCTTGGCATATTGTCCGGGACGCAGCAGGTTGCCGGGATTCGGGAACAGCGCCGTCATCTGAATAGCACCGGTATTCGGGTCCACCTGGCGGTCGGCAAAGGAGAATCGCCCGGGATGGGGATGCTCGCTCCCATCCGCCAGGATCACTTTGAGCTGCAGCTTATGCAGCGCATCGGCGCGCGCCAGGCTGAGATACTCCTGCTCACTGACGGTGAACACCGCCTTGATCGGATCAAGCGTGGAGATCGTCGTGACGGCCGGGCTCGAAACGTTGACCAAGTTTCCGACCTGGACTGTCGCGGTCCCGGCGATCCCATCAATCGGAGCGCTCAGGCTGGTGAATCCGAGGTTCACCTTTGCCGTCTCCAGCGCGGCTTCCGCCGCCTGCACGCCGGCCTTCGACGCTTCGATTGTCGCCTTCGAAGTTTCAATCTGGGCCCTCGCCGCGGCCACCTGGGCTTGGTTCGCTTGATAGGTTTGCACAGCGTTATCCAAATCCTGTTGAGTAACCGCCTGGTCCTGGGCGAGCGGGGTGTACTTCTGCACGTCCAACTGCGCTTTCCGCTGATTCGCCTCAGCGTTCACAAGCTGCGCTTGGGATTGCACCAGATTCGCCTGGGACTGTGACAGTTGCGCCTTGGCCTGAGCCAGTTGTCCCGCAGCCTGATCGACGGCCGCCTGAAAGGGCCGCGGATCGATCTCAAAGAGCAACTGTCCCTTACGGACAAACGAGCCCTCGGCGTAGTCCTGCCGCAGCAGATATCCGGTCACCTGCGCGTTGATGGACGCGTTGACCAGCCCCGTGAGCGTCCCGATCCACTCGCGCTGGACCGGTAGATCGCGCTGCTCCACCGCGGCTACCAGGACACTTGGCGGCGCTGGTGGGGCCGCCGCCGTTACGCTTCTGGAATGGGTGACGCCAATCCCAACTCCGGCGGCGACCAGGAGAGCTGCAGCGCCCCCAATAATGCGATGATTGCCTTTCATTCTGTTTTGTCCCCCTCCTGAGCCATTACCAGCTCTTCCCTCGTGCGTTAATGTCTTCCACTGCGCGCCGTCAGTTCGTGCGCTTTGTGGTTCTTCAGATTCTGCAGCAGGCGTTTGGTTTCAACTCCGCGACGATAAACCCGTGCCGGTGCTCAGCATCTCGCCGAGCAGTTCTTCGCCGGCCTCATCGACAAACCTGACTTGTTTCAGATCTACGATGGCGCGCACCAGTGGCGCTCGTTCGCGGCTTTGCCAACG
>Ga0335074_10008124_pt1 | contig 14580 bp, 15 predicted proteins | sample Lox_Sample_23_FD_206715 | JGI IMG/M metagenome (GOLD analysis project Ga0335074, IMG submission 206715) | Soil microbial communities from Loxahatchee National Wildlife Refuge, Florida, United States - Lox_Sample_2.3 | ecosystem: Environmental > Terrestrial > Soil > Wetlands | place: USA...
TGGGTCATGACGAACTGCCGGCTCATTCCGACCAACGTCGCGCTGGTCCGCACCTATTATTGCGGCGCCCCGACGTTCGGATAGCAGAACTCGCAAAAGGGATTATTCGCAGCCGCGTGCGCCTCCTTTCGTGCCCGGTGCCCTAAGCTAAAGCGAGTTTTGCACCACGTACAGTGGTCGGTGCTCCTCTGGCCAACCTCTGCTAGAAAGACCTCAATATCCACGGTGCAGCAAATCTGAACACCCATCAGAAATGAGGTCCAATGTCCGCACAGTCGACGATAAGGCTCAATGCCAAACAAGCGATCTGGTGGATCCTGGTGACGATCCAGCCGCTCATCGTTGAGGTTGACGGAACTCAACAGAGGGGCATGTGGGGTGAGCAGGCTCTGCCGGTCGGGCCCGGGAGCCACCGCATAACGGTGTGCTGGAAGTTTTACTGGTTCTTGCCGGTGCAGCGAGCGACGCTCGACGTGAACCTGGATCCCGGCGGGGCTGTGTCACTGCGCTACAAAGTGCGTTGGCTGCTCTTCTTGCCTGGCAAGTTGTACGTCGATAACTGAGCGCCGCAGCACCGGCGGCGGGTAGCCGCATTGCAAGGGCCACTAGCCTGTTCGCTAAGCGAACAAAGGGGAAGTGGCCGGCAGTGGCGAGGACGACTGAGGGGCGCGGCGAGCATGAGGCATCCAACGAGTTTGTGCGGTCCGTGGACCGGGCCTTCGCCATCGTGCGGGCCTTCGGGCGTGAGAACCCAAGCCTGACTCTGTCGCAGGTGGCGGAACGGACCGGGCTGACCCGCGCCAGCGCACGGCGTTTCCTGCTCACCCTGCAGGCGCTCGGCTATGTCGGTTCCGAAGGCCGGCAGTTCTTCCTTCGGCCTCGCATCCTCGACCTCGGCTTTGCCTATCTTTCCTCGGTCCCGGTGTTCGACATCGTCGAGACCCATATGGAGGCGATGGTCCAGCAGGTGCAGGAGTCCTCCTCGGCTTCGGTGCTCGATGGCACCGACGTCATTTACACGATCCGGGTGCCGACCAGGCGCATCATGAGCGTGCAGATCGAAGTAGGCACTCGTCTGCCGGCCTATGCCACATCGATGGGCCGGGTCTTGCTGGCCGCTCTTGCCCCGGCCCAGCTCGACGACTATTTCCACCAGGCCAAGATGCAGAAGCTGACTCCTCTCACGGTGACCGACCAAAAGGGTGTGCGAGCTGCCATCGACCGGGCCCGCGAGCAAGGCTGGTGCCTGCTCGACCAGGAGCTGGAAGTGGGTGTCCGTAGCGTAGCCGTCCCCCTGCACGACTCCGTGGGCCGGGTGTTCGCCGCCATGAACATTTCCACCAATGCCACGCGGGTGCCCGCCGAGCGCCTGCTCGGGGAACACCTACCCCTGCTGCGCAAAACGGCCGGAGCGATCGATGAGGAGATCCGGGCCCGCCGTTCGCAGGCCCCGAGCTCGGCGCCTATTGCGGGCCGGGCGCGTCGCGGTCGGGCAAACTAAGGCCAGGGCCAGCCGGCGTCTCGGACGGCTCACATCGCTCGCCAACCACGCGGTCCGCAATGGCAAAAGCCGCATTGGCGGCCGGGACACCCGCATAGACCGCAGTCATAAGCAACACCTCTTCGAGCTCGCGGTCGGTAGTGCCGTCTCGTCTCGCCGCCCGTACATGCATCTCCAGCTCATGGTGATGGCCGAGGGCGGCGAGCATGGCAATGACCAAGAGGCGCCGGGTGCGACGCTCAAGGCCCGGTCGCGCCCAGACCTCGCCCCAGGGCCACCTGTTGAGCAAGTCCTGGAAACCAGCACTGAGCGACGTCTGCCTAGCGAGCGCCCGCTCGACGTGGGCGTCACCCAGCACCTCTCGCCGCACCCGCAGGCCTCGCGCCACCGGGCTGCCGACAAGGTGGCCAAGGAGTGCATCATTGAAGGCGCCAGGCTGCTCGACGTTGACCAAGTGGGCACTCTCGGGGACCACGACCAAGCCCGCTCCCGGGATCTTCGACGCGGTCTCGGCGACCAGCAGGGGAGGGACGACCGGGTCGAGCCCTCCTCCGATGACGAGCGTGGGCGCCTCGATGCGGTCCATGTCCGGGCTCAGATCGGCGCCGGCGACAGCCTCGCAACAATAGGCGTAGCCGTCGCGACTGACCTCGGCCAAGTCCTTGGCGAAGGCGGCCACGAGGTCAGCTTGCCGGGCCGCAAATGGTGGCGTGAACCAGCGGGAGAGGGCGCCGGCGACAAGGGGGGCTGTACCATCGGCTCGGACGGCGGCTGCCCGCTGCAGGTAAGTCTCCGGTGAGCCGAACCGGCCGGTGCTGCACGAGACCACCAGGTGGTTGACCCGCGAAGGGTGGTGGGCCGCCAGCCACATGGCAATCAGGCCGCCAAGAGACAACCCGGCGATGTGGGCCCGCGCGACGCCGGCCTCGTCCATCAGGTCGAGCACCCTCTGCCCGAGTGCTGCCACGCTGCCCGTTCCGGGAGGGGCAGCGACGGCGCCACCGTGGCCCGGGTGCTCGACCCGCATAACCGCCAGCCACGGGCGCAATGCCAGCAATTGTGCCTCCCACACCGCGCCCGTCGTGCCGAGCGAGCCGAGCAGGACGACAACCGGTGCGCCCGCCTGGCCATCGCAGTAATACTCAGCCAAGCTGCAGCTCCTCCCGGTAGGCGGCCAAGGCCCGCTCCACCAGCGCCTCGGCCGCCCTGGCCCCGGCAGCGACGGTCTCGGCCGACGAGATTTGCCCGTTGTGGGCGAGGTTTAGCGCCATCCGCTCGGTGTCCACGACGAGGCCATGCAGCATGTCAGCCACGACCGACACGGCGCCTCCGGCAGCTTGGGACAGCTCCGACAGCGAAAGCGCCTCCGCTTGCCACGTCCCCGCCGCCCGCTCGTGCGCCTGCGCCATCGCTCCGGTGATTATCGCTGCCAGGCCCCGTGCCCGCTCCCAGTTGGCGGTGACCACGGCGGCCATGGCCGGGTTGCGCTTATGGGGCATGGAAGACGACGCACCGCGGCCTGGAGCGGGCGGTTCGAACACCTCACCTACTTCGTCTTGCATGAGCAGGGTGACGTCCAAGGCGATCTTTCCTGCTGTCCCGGTAGAAACAAGCAGCGCCGCGGCCACGTCGGCGACGCGCGCCCGGTCCGTATGCCAGGGTAGGAGCGGCGCGCCCAAACCCAGCTCGGCTGCCAGCTCGTCCATTACCCGGGGGCCGAACTCGCCCAGGGCGGAGAGGTTGCCCGCCGGCCCGCCGAGTTGCACGGCCAGGCGGTGGCGCCGGACGTGGCCCAGCCGTTCGGCCGCTTCGAGCAGCCCACATAGCCAGCCCGCTGCCTTGCGGCCAAACGTCGTCGGCAACGCGTGCTGGAGCAAGGTGCGCGCCACCATGGGAGCGGACCGGTAGCGCTCGGCGAGCGCGGCCGCCGCCGCCGCGGCGCTCGCGAGGTCCGCCGACACGAGATCGAGGACCTGGCGGGCGACGAGCATAAGAGCCGTGTCCACGGTGTCCTGGCTGGTCGCCCCGAAGTGGGCCCAGCGCGCCGCCTCCTCGGGCAGGGCCCGGCGCAGGGCTGCCACGAGGGGCACGGCGGGGTTGCCGGCGAGGCGGCCCGCCCGCCCGAGCTCGGCTGGGTCGAAGTCGGAACCACGCTCGCAGCATTCGCGAATTGCCTGGCAAGCCTCGGCGGGGACCAGCCCGGCGCGCGACTGGACCAGGGCCAAGCCGGCCTCGAAGTCCAGCATGGCGCGGAGCCAGGAGCGGTCCGAGGTGGCGGCGGCCATGGCATCGCTGGTGAGGGCCAACCCGAAGAGCAGGCCGGAGCCGGCTCCGAGCTCATCAGGCTCACCAGGGGGCAAAGAAGACCGTTTCTCGTTCGCCTTGCAAGCGTATGTCGAGGCGGTAAAGGTCGCCATCGAGCTGTGCCACCAAGCTCTCGTGCCGGCCCGAGCCATCCCCGCCACGTAGTGCCGCCAGCACGCGGTCAGCCATGTTGGCGGCCGGCTCGTCCGAGAAATAGATGCGGGTAACGAGACGCTGGAGTAGGCCGCGAGCAAAGATGGAAACGTTGACATGGGGAGCCTGGGTTTGGCCGCCCGGGGCGGGAAAGCGGCCCGGTTTGATGGTCACGAGCCGGTATGCGCCGTCCGGGCCTGTGAGGGCGCGGGTGAAGCCGGTCCATGGAGCCGGGCATTCGGGGGCGAAACGACCCTCGGGGCCTGCTTGCCAAAACTCGAGCATGGCGTCGGTGACCGGCATGCCGGCGCCGTCGAGCACAAGGCCGGCGACGACAATGGCCCCCGAAGTGCCCTCGTCCACCATGCGCCCGGTGGCGGCCCACCCTGTCCCAAGGGACACGAACGGCCCCGCGGTCTGCGACGGGGTGGCACCCCGGGAGGGTGACGATGTGGTCGGGGGCGAGGATGCTGTGCCCTGGTCAAGGGAGCTCATATGCCCACCGGTCCGAGCGGGGTGGCGCCTCGGCCGCCCAAGACGATGTCGAAAACGTAGCCGAGCGCCCAGGATTCAACCGTCGTGGCCATGTCCAAGCTGGACACCAGCCGCTCGGCCGCACCCCGCTCGCGGACCGATCGGTAGATCGGGTCGATGGCCAGCAGCGGGTCGCCCGGAAAGTACATCTGGGTCACCAACCGCTCTTGGAAACTCGTACCGAACACAGAGAAATGAATGTGCGCCGGGCGCCAGGCATTGCGATGGTTCTGCCAGGGGTACGCGCCCGGCTTGACCGTCACGAAGCGGTAGCTCCCGTCCTCGCCCGTGAGGCACCGGCCGGACCCGACAAAATTAGGATCGAGCGGCGCCGGGTGGCGGTCGTTGTCGTGGTGGTAACGACCCGCGGCGTTGGCTTGCCATATTTCAACGAGCTGGTGGCGTACTGGACGCCCCGCGCCGTCGAGCAGGCGCCCGGCCACGATTATGCGCTCCCCCAACGGTTCTCCGGGCTGGCCCTGCGTCAAGTCGCTGTCGGCGGGCAGTACCTGGTGCGGGCCGAACACGGGGCCTTGGGCGTCCGCCAGCCCCAAAGGCAGCGGCTGCAAGGGCATTTTCGGTGCCCTGAGGCGGGTGGACCCGTAACCCGGGCAGTCATATGGGGGGTCGGGCGCGCCCGGTTGTTGGTCGAGCGGCTCCACCGACGTCATTTTGTCCCTGCCGTGGCCAGCGCCCGGTTCAGCCTGCGGAGCGCGGCCAGCTCGCGTTGGCTCGGGGGTTCGGTGGTGGCCAGGTCCGCGGACACGGCCAGCTCCCAACCTGTGGCCGCCCGAGCCCGCTCCAAGGTGACGCCGGGGTGCACGTGGGTCAGTTCTAGTTCCAAGCTGACGGGGTTGGGGCGTAGCAGCCCGAGGTCGGTGATAACCAGGCTCGGGCCACCGCCGGTGAGCCCGCAACGCTGGCGGTCACCAGGCCCCGCGAGGTAACCCACGGACGTGACAAAGTCGAGCCGTTCAACAAAGGTGCGCCGGGATTGGCGTATGACGATGATCACCTCGCGGCAGGAAGCCGCGATCTCGGGGGCCCCGCCCGCCCCGGGTAGGCGCACCGTCGGGTGGTCGTAAGGCCCGATCACCGTGCTGTTGAGGTTGGCGAAGCGGTCCACCTGCGCGGCGGACAAGAACCCGACATCGATCCGGCCGGCCTGCAGCCAGTAGTTGAAGATCTCGGGCACGGACACGACCGTGTCGGCTGTCTCCGCCAGCTCCGCGTCACCGATCGAGAGTGGCAGCCGGCTCGGCTTGGCCCCGATCGTGCCGGACTCGTAGATCAGCACGAGGTCGGGTGCGTGCGTCGCTCGGGCCAGGTTGGCCGCCGCGCTCGGTAACCCGATGCCCACGAAGCAGGCGACGCCGTTGCGCAGCGCCCGCGACGCAGCCACGGTCATCATTTCGTCGGCGGTCGGGCCCGCGCCGTCCGCCGCGCTGCCGGCGCTCGTGCTCGGCCCGGCCAACGTCATGCGATGAGCCCGTTCATCAGAGTTCATCAGAAGGGAAAGGGCCGGTGGCCCTGTTGCACGGTTACCCAGCGCAGGTCGGTGAAGGCCTCCGCCCCTGCCCGTCCGCCGAAGCGGCCGTAACCCGAATCGCCCATGCCGCCAAAGGGTGCTTGCGGTTCGTCGTCGACGGGCTGGTCGTTGACGTGGACAATGCCCGTGCGCAGTTGCCGGGCAATATCGAAACCGCGGCGCACGTCTTCGGTTATCACGCCGGCAGTGAGGCCGTAGCTCGTCGAGTTGGCGACGGCGACGGCTTCTTCGTCGCTGTCCACCGCGAGCACGGTGCAGACCGGGCCGAATATCTCGTCTTTTTCGATCGCCATGGCCGGTGTCACGCCCGAGAGCACGGACGCCGGGTAGACGGCCCGATCGGGGCGCCCGCCGCCTGCCATCACCCTCGCCCCGCTCGCCGCTGCTTCCTGCACGAGATCGGCTACCCGCTCGGCCGCGCGCACCGTGATCAGCGGGCCGATAAGCGTGCCTGGGTCGCGAGGGTCACCGGCGGGGAGCTTCGCCGCCTTATCTGCCAGGCGCTCGGCAAGTTCGCCGGCCACGGCCTTTAGTGCCACCACGCGGTCCGCGGACATGCAGATTTGCCCGGAATTGAGGTAGGCGCCAAAGGCGATGGCGTTGACCGCGTAACCCAGGTCGGCATCTTCCAGCACGACCACGGAGTTCTTGCCCCCCAGCTCGAGCACGGCCGGCGTGAGGTGGCGACCGGCGAGCTGGGCAATGGCCCGGCCCACTCTGGTCGACCCGGTGAAACTGACCCGCCGCACGCGGGGATCGGATATCAGCACCTCCGCCACTGCAGGCGCGTCTTCGGGCGTCGTGGTCACGACATTGCAGGCGCCGGCCGGCAGGCCCGCCTCGGCCATGATGTCCGCGAGCCACAGACCGGCTGAAAGCGGTGCGTGCTCGCTCGGTTTCATGACAACCGTGTTGCCGACGGCGAGCGCGGTGGCTATGGACCGAGTGCCGAGGATGATGGGGGCGTTCCATGGGGCGAAAGCTGCGACTACACCGGCGGGCTGGCGCAGGGCGAGCGACACTGCCCCGGGGGTGGAGGTCGTGAGGACCTCGCCCACGGGCTGGGAAGCCAGGGAGGCAGCCTCCCGCAGCATCTCCGACGCCAGGTGCACGTTGAAATAACCCCACGGCGCCACGGCCCCGGTCTCGGCGGTCATGAGCGCCGCTGCCTCCTGTGCCCGCGCTTCTAAGATATCGGCAGCTTTCCAGAGCGTGCGGCGCCTTTCGCTCGGGGAGGTGGCCGACCACTCCTTGAACGCTGACGCGGCGGCGTCCACCGCGCGGGTGGCATCCTCGGGCCCGGCGGCGGCCACGGTCGCGAAAAGCTCGCCGGTGTAAGGGTCGACGTCGTCGGCCGTCCTGCCCGCGGCGGCGGCAAGCTCTTGGCCACCGATAAGCAGTTGCCTTGTCATGGTCATGCTCTCGTCTCCTCCTTGTGGGGGTCGGCGGGGGGTACGGGCGGGTCACCCCTGAGGAACCGGGAGAAGCGGTCTCCCGGAGCCGTCGGGCCCGGTATGTGCACGTGGTAGCCCACGGGGAAAAAGTGCAGCGACAAGCGTGCTGTCAGCACGCCCCAGACGCCTCGCCTGGCCCAGATGGCCATGGCCATGGCCACCGTCCCAAGGATTATCAGGTACCAGGCGTTGTAATTGGCCAGCTCCTGCTGCAGCACGAAAAAAATTACCGCGCCGACCAATGGTCCCTCTATGGTGGCCAGCCCGCCGATCAACACGGCGAAGATCATGTAAGCCGTCCACTGGACGTTGAAGACGTTGCTCGGCTCGACGTCGAGCTGGCTGATGGCGATGACGGCGCCGGTCGCTGCGCAGCCGCCCGCGGCGAGCAGGTAAACCACCCTCTTGGACGCCATGACCGGCGCCCCCACGCTCCGCGCACCGGTCTCGTTGTCGCGCACGGCCGTGAGCACGAGCCCGAGGCGGCTCCGCAACAGGACGAAGACCGCCAGGACGACCAAGGCAGTCACCCCCAACGCGAGCCAGTACGTGTAGCGCAGCAGGGCGTCGGGGCCGAACCCGTCGAGACCGAGCACGGGAGCGCCGGTGCCGCCGCCGAGTGAGCCGAAGCGCTCCACGAACAGCATGCCCACCTCGGCCAGTACCCAGGTAGCGATGGCGAAGTAGGCACCAGAGAGCCGGAAGACGAGCCAGGAAGCCGGGAGGGCAAGGACGGCGCCTCCGACAACCGCCACCGGGACGGCGGCGAATGGGTCCCAGCCGTGCTGGGACAGCACCAGCACGAGGTAGGCGCCCGCGCCTATGTAGAGCTGTTGGCCTACCGACACCAGCCCGACGTAACCCGCCAGCGCGTTCCACATGGTGGCCAAGGAAACGAGTATGAACAGGTTGACGAGGTCGGTGATGAAGCCGATGGCGGACACGAAGGGCAGCAGGGCGAGCACCAAAAGGCCGCACACGCCCACGGCGGCGGCCCATGTCGCGGGGCGGCGCGAGCGGGTAACGAGCAACGCTGGTGCGGCGGGCGCCAACGCCCCTGTGGCGGCGGTCATGCCAGGGACTTCTTCGGGAAGAGCCCGCGGGGGCGTACGGCGAGGACGGCGAGGAAGACCAGGTACGGCAGCATCGAACCAAAATCGGGGTCGACCAACGACCCAAGGGTCGTGGCCACTCCCAGCACCATGCCGCCGAGCAGGGTCCCCCAGAGCGAACCGAGCCCTCCGATGACCACGGCCGCGAAACCATAAAGCAAATAGGACGGGCCGGTGCTCGGGGCCACCGAGGTGTACATCCCGAGCGCCAGCCCGGCTAAGGCAACGGTGCCGAAGGCCAAGGCCGCGGCGACGCCGAAGAGGTGGCGGTACCCGGCGCCGACCAATTGTGCCGCCTCCCGGTCGTCCGCCACCGCCCGGACCATGCGGCCAGTGCGCGTGCGCGCCAGGAAAAGGTGGACGGCGGCGAGCGCCACGATGGCGGCGCCGAGGATGATCAAGGACAGGTAGGGCAGGAAAATTTGGCTGGATATGGTGATGCTGTCGGACACGAGGGAGCCGATTTGGAGGGACTGGCTGTTCGCGGTGAACACTTCGAGCAGGACGTTTTCCAGGACCACCGACAAGCCGAAAGTGACGAGCAGGGTTGTGACCGGCCCGCTGTCCAGGCTGCGTTGCAAAAAGTACCGTTGCATAAGGTAACCGCCGACCACGAACGTGGGTACGACCAGCACGAAGATCCAGATGGCAGAGACGTGAGTGGCGGGGATGAGCACGATGGCGAGGTAGACTGCGGCCACTGCCACGTCGCCGTGGGCCAGGTTTATGACCTCCATGACCCCGAAGATCAGCGACAGGCCGCAGGCGAACAAGGCGAACAGGCCGCCGAGCATGATGCCTTGGGCGAGCGCGTTGAGGTACGTCACGCGCGCACCACCCCTTGCCCGTGTTGTGCGTAGGACACGCCAAAGTAGGCGGCCTCGATACGCTCGAGATCGAGCTCCGCCGGTACTCCCGCGAGGGTCTGGCGGCCTTCGAGGAGGCAGTGGGCCCGCGTCGCCACTCTCAGGGCCTGGCGCACGTCCTGCTCGACCAAGAGGATCCCGAGCCCCGAAGCGAGGAGTTCGGGCAACACGGCGTAAATGCGCCGCAATGCGAGCGGGGACAGCCCGAGCGACGGCTCGTCGAGCATAAGCACGCGGGGGTTCACGAGGAGGGCGCGGGAGATAGCGATCGCCTGTTGTTCACCACCGGACAACGAGGACGCCTTCTGGTGGCGGCGTTCGTTCACCCACGGGAACAGTGCCGCCACCCGCTCCATGTCCCAAGGCCCCGGCCGGGCCCGGTAGGTCCCTGTCAAGAGGTTTTCTTCTACGCTCAAGGATGAGAACAAGCGCCGCCCCTCGGGCACGAGGACGAGGCCTGCTTCGACCCGTTTTTCCGGAGGCAGGCCGGTGATATCGCGGCCGTCCATTGCCACCTTGCCCGCCGACGGCCGGTGCAGCCCGGCGATCGTGCGCAGCAGCGTGGACTTGCCAGCACCGTTCGCCCCGATCATGGCCACCACCTCGCCGGGTGCCACCGAGAGGCTTACCTCGTGGACTGCCTCCAGCTGTCCGTGGAAGACGGTGAGCGCATGCACGTCCAGGAGCGCGCTCATGTGCTTGCCATCGTTTCCAGTTCGTCGGTACCGAGGTAAACCTGTTTTACCAGCGGGTCGGACAGCACAGCCTCGGGTTGGCCGTCGGCGATGATGGCACCGTTATCGAGGCATATGAGGCGGTCGACCAGGGCGGTCAGCGCGCGGACGACGTGCTCGACCCAAATTACGGCCATCGGTGCACCGTTTTCGGTGTTGCCGCGCGCTTGGCGCACGATTGCGACCAGCTCGGACACCTCGGGGTCGGTGAGGCCCGCCGCCACCTCGTCCAGGAGCAAAAGGCGGGGCCGGGTAGCCAAAGCACGCGCCAGTTCGACACGCTTGCGGGAGAGCAGGCCGAGTTGGCCCGCGGGCCGGTTCGCGTCGCGGGCGAGCCCGGTTTGCACGAGGACGGAGAATGTGTGCTCCTGTGCCGCCCTCCGGCGCAGCCCGGCCCCGGACTGGGCCGCCAGCAGTACGTTCTCGAACACGGTCATCTGCTCGAATGGCCTTGGGACCTGGTAAGTCCGGCCGATGCCAAGACGGCAGCGAGCGGCCGCATCGAGCCCGTTGACGACCCGGCCGGCGAAGCGCACCTGGCCGGTGTCTGGCGCCAGTTCGCCCGAAATGATGCTGAAAAGGCTTGTCTTGCCGGCCCCGTTCGGCCCGACCACCCCAACGAGCTCGGTCTCGCCGACACCGAACGAGAGCGAGTCGGCGACGACCACCTGGCCGAAGCGCTTGGCCACGCGCTCCAGCTGGAGAAGGGCCGGCCCCCGGACTGGTGCGATCCGGGGGCGCTCGGTGCCGGACGGGTCAGGGATTGGTGGGCTCGAGAGTGCCGTTGAGTGGCCAGGAAGGGGCATCTGTATTGTCGACGACAAACATTGCGTAGGGGAAGTCGGTGAACTTGCCAGGCTTCCCGGTCTTCCATTGCACTCCCGCCGCCGGGATGATCGCTACCCCGGGGGCAGGCCCGCTGGCGAAGTCAATCTTGCCGTTCATGCCCTCGTAGCTCAAGCCGTGGAGCTTGGCGGCGACTTCCTTGTGGTCGTGCGGGTCGCTCACCTGGCTGAAAGCCTCGTACGCGACCTCGAAGGCGGCGTAGGTGGAACCGATCGCCTGGGTCCACTGTTGCCCGGTGCTCTGCTGGTAGGCCTCGGCCAGGCTGGCCGCGGTCGCGCCGGTGAGCGACGATTTGTAAGGAGCGAACGGCGACCACCACGAGTCAGTGGCGATGTTGTTCACCAGAGGCCCGAGCGCCTTGACGTCGGCGGGGAACAGGAGGACCTTGGCGACCGTGGCCAGCTTGGGTTTGAAGCCCTGCTGAGCGGCTTGCTTCCAGAATGTGTTGAAATCGGGCGGCAGCGGCACGTTGAGGTAGATCTCGCAGTCATGGGACTTGAAGTCGGTGATCATCGATGTGAAGTTGGCCGTGAGGTCCGTGTACGCGCCGCCGTCGACGGGCGTGTACCCCTTGGCCTTCATCATGCTCGGCCAGGCGGCGCGGAAGGCATTGCCGTCCGCGTCGTTGGGGAACATCTCGGCCACCACCTTGTTGGTCTTTATGCGCTCCCACATGGGGATGAAGCACGCGCCGAAGCCTTCCAGGCCGAAGAAGAACATGACGTTGTACTCGAATTTTTGCGTCGGTTTGACCGGGTCGCCGCCGAGGCCGGCGTACCAGGCCTGCCAGGGGACCACCGTCGAGATGCAGGGGACGCCCAGCTCCTCGCATGCCAGCGCCACGGGATTGTCGGTCTCGGGGGTGGAGCTCGTGATGATCAGGTCGGCGTTGTTGTTGAGGACGAGGTCTTTGGCCACCACCGAGGCCCGGCTCGGGTCGGACTGGCTGTCCTTGGTGATGATGTTGGCGCGGTAAGTCTTGCCGCCGGCCCGGAAACCCTTGGCGAACTGAGGTGCCCGGAGTACTTGGTTGACAGCGAAGGTGTTGGAGGTGGCGAAGTCCGCGAGGTCACCGGTCTGGGGGCTGACGAAACCGATCGTGATGGTAGAAGTGCTGGAGCTCGACGCGTAAAAGCGGGGTGCCGCCCGGCTGCCGAGCAACCGGCCGGCGCCCAGCAGGGCGGCTCCACTACCCATACCCATCAGTAGCTGGCGTCGGGACACCACGGCTGCGCCCGGCGGCTCCTTTTCGAACTGGGGCACTGGCTCGAACTGGGGCACTGGCGTCTCCTGTTCTGTTTTTTGCGGCGCCCCGGGGCGCCGGGTTGGCTAGGAATTTGTGCGATATGCGAACACCATGTTCACCAGGTGTACGGATGCTATATCGTGGCTGGACACAGGGAAGGGCAGCACAGGGCAAATGGCCGAGATTCTCGATCTCAAGGCGGCAGTGGCCGAGCTCGTCCACGACGGCGACTGCGTGGCGCTCGAGGGTTTCACCCACCTCATCCCTTTTGCCGCGGCCCATGAGATGATCCGTCAGGGCCGCAAGGAACTGACCTTGGCCCGCCTGACTCCCGACCTGGTCTTCGACCAAATGATCGGGATGGGCTGTGCCCGCGCGCTCATCTTCTCTTGGGGCGGCAACCCAGGAGTTGGGTCGCTTCACCGCCTCCGGGACGCGATCGAGAACGGTTGGCCCGTGCCCCTCGCCATCGACGAGCACAGCCACGCCGGCTTGACAAACCGGTACGTGGCCGGCGCCTCGGCGCTCCCCTTCGCCGTGATGCGGGGGTATGTGGGCACCGACCTCATGTCCCGTTCGCCGACCATCGCCAGGTTGACCTGCCCGTTTACGGGCGAGACGCTGGCCGCCGTGCAGGCCCTCCGGCCCGACGTGGCCGTCGTGCACGCCCAACAGGCCGACCGCGACGGCAACGTGCAGCTGTGGGGCATCACAGGCGTGCAAAAGGAAGCCGTGCTGGCGAGCCGGCGCTCGCTCGTCACAGTCGAAGAGATCGTGGACCAGCTGGTCCCTCACCCGGGCGGCATCGTCCTGCCGTCGTGGGTCGTGAGTGCTGTCGCGCTCGCTCCAGGTGGCGCGCGGCCTTCTTATTCCCTCGGTTACTACGAGCGTGACAACGACTTCTACGTCTCGTGGGACGCGATCAGCCGCCAGCGCGACACCTTCCTCGCATGGATGCGCGAAAAGGTCCTGGCGCGGTGAGCCCGCGCCCGGTCGTGATCTCAGCCGTACGCACCCCTGTCGGGCGCTACGGCGGAGCGCTGGCCGGCGCCCGGCCGGACGACCTGGCTGCCCTGGTCATCATGGAGGCGGTGAGGCGGGCGGGAGTGCCCGGCGAAGCCGTCGAAGACGTGTACTTCGGTGCGGCCAACCAGGCCGGTGAAGACAACCGCAACGTGGCCCGCATGGCCGCACTTCTCGCCGGCTTACCCGAGACGGTGGCCGGAGTGACGGTCAACCGGTTGTGCGCGTCGGGCCTGTCCGCCATCGTGGGCGCCTGCCATGCGGTTATCGCCGGTGAGGGCGACCTCTTTGTCGCCGGCGGCGTGGAGTCGATGTCCCGGGCTCCGCTGGTGATGGGTAAGCCCGAGACAGCTTTTGCCCGTGGTGAGCGCACTCTCCATGACAGCACGCTCGGTTGGCGGTTCCCCAACCCGGCGCTGGCCGCCCTCTTCCCGCTCGAGACGATGGGCGAGACCGGCGAAAACGTAGCCGAGCGCTACGGCGTGCCGCGCGAGGAGCAAGACAGCTTCGCGCTCGAGTCCCAGCGGCGCTGGGCGGTCGCCGCCGCCGCCGGGCGCTGGGACGACGAGGTTGTCCCCGTGGCAGCTGTCGTGCGCGACGAACAACCTCGCCCGGCGACCACCATGGAGAAGCTCGCCGACCTCAAAGCCGCCTTCAGGGAGGGTGGTACCGTCACCGCCGGCAACTCGTCCGGCATCAACGACGGTGCCGCCGCGCTCGTGATCGCATCTCGGGCCAAGGCCAAGGAGCTCGGGGCCCCCGTGCTGGGCGAGTTCGTCGGCAGTGCCGTCGCCGGGGTAAGCCCGCGGGTTATGGGGATCGGGCCCGTCCCTGCCGTGCGAAAGTTGCTCGCCCGGACGGGCCTCCAGGTCACACAGTTGGACTTGGTCGAGCTCAACGAGGCCTTCGCCTCCCAGAGCGTGGTGGTCATACGAGAGCTCGGGTTGCCGAGGGAGATCGTCAACGTCAACGGCGGGGCCATCGCCATCGGGCACCCGCTCGGTATGAGCGGGGCGCGCCTCGTCGTCTCCCTGCTCCACGAGCTGCGCCGCCGCGCAGGGCGCTACGGTCTGGCAACCATGTGCGTCGGGGTCGGCCAAGGGCAGGCTGCGCTCTTCGAACGGGCGTGACTGCGGTGCGCACCCAGGTCGGCATCATTGGCGCCGGGCCGGCCGGGCTGGCCCTGGCTCGGCTGTTGGAGCGCCACGGTGTCGAGTCGGTCATCGTCGAGTGCCGCAGCCGAGACTACGTGGAGCAG
>Ga0335074_10008125_pt1 | contig 14578 bp, 12 predicted proteins | sample Lox_Sample_23_FD_206715 | JGI IMG/M metagenome (GOLD analysis project Ga0335074, IMG submission 206715) | Soil microbial communities from Loxahatchee National Wildlife Refuge, Florida, United States - Lox_Sample_2.3 | ecosystem: Environmental > Terrestrial > Soil > Wetlands | place: USA...
TCCGGCTGGTCGCCGCGCCGCATCCCGGCCGAGGTCATCCGCGAGCTGCGCGGCCGGCTGTCCGGGCAGTTCCTGTGGGGCAGCGACTACCCGCTGCTCACCCCGGAGCGCGGCCTGGCCGAGTTCGGCGAGCTCGACCTGCCCGAGGACGTGAAGCGCACGGTGCTGTACGACAACGCCGCGCGCATCCTGGGTCCTTAAGTCCAGGTCCACGACCACCGGTGCGTGGTCGGACGGGGCGTGGCCCTTGCGCGCCTCCCGGTCCACGTACGCTCCGGCCACCCGGTCGGCCACCGCCTGGCTGGCGTAGACCAGGTCGATGCGCATGCCCATGTCCTTGGGGAAGGCCCCGGCCCGGTAGTCCCAGTAGGTGAACGGATGCGGGCCCTTCATCGGCGCGGGCACGATGTCGTGCAGCCCGAGCGCGCGCAGGCCGGCCAGGGCCTGCCGTTCGGGCGGGGTGACATGGGTCGAGCCGGCGAACACCGCCGGGTCCCACACGTCGGCGTCGGTCGGCGCCACGTTGAAGTCACCCGCCGCGACCAGTTGCGGCTGCTGGCTCAGCTCGGCCTCGAGCGCGGTCCGCAGCGCCGCGTACCAGGCCAGCTTGTAGGCGTAGTGCGCCGACTCCGGGGTGCGCCCGTTGGGCGCGTACAGCGACCAGACCCGGATCCCGCCGCAGCTGGCCCCGACCGCGCGGGCCTCCGGCTGGCGCAGGCCCGGCTCGTCGAGCAGGGTCGCCTCGGCCGGCTCCTCCCCCTCGTAACTGGGCTCGCCGGGAAAGCCCAGGCTGACGTCCTCCAGGCCGACGGCGGACAGCAGGGCCACCCCGTTCCACCGGCCCTCGCCGTGCGCGGCGACCTCGTAGCCCAGCGCCTCGACCTCGGCCGCGGGGAACAAGGCCGTGGTGGTCTTGATCTCCTGCAAGCCGACGACGTCCGGCTTGGCCTCCGCCAGCCACTCGAGCAGCCGGGGCAGCCGGGCCTTGACCGAGTTCACGTTCCACGTCGCCAACCGCATCCCGATAGCCTGCCACCGCCGGCGCGACGGTGCCACCGGCACGGCCGCAAGCCTGGCGGCGCTGAACTCTGTCAGTCGGCCTCGGAGTCGTAGCGGAAGCCGTCGATGAAGCGGCGGAATACGCCGCCCTCGTGGGCCAGCGGCGGGCCTTCCGGCGGGGCCTCGGCACGTTCCCGGGCTTCGGGCTGGTCGTAGTCGGCCCGGGCGATGGCGTCCACGATCTGCGCCTCGTCGAAGTCTTCCGAGCCTGGGATCTGGGGCACGAAACCCACCAGGTCGCCGTCCAGCAGGACCTCGGCCTCCAGCCCCGTCGTGCCCTCGGATCCCCAGACGGCCTCGCGGCCCTGCCCGGCCGGCACCTGCACCGAGTAGGCGTCGATGCCGGACTTCCTCAGGTGCGCCGCGATTCCGCGGTCGCGCAGGGCGTCGGTCACCCGGCGGGCACGGTTCTCATCCATAGCGGCCAGGGTACCGGCCCGTATCCGAATCGCGCCCAAGCCGGCGCGGTTCCCTCTCGTGGCAATTGCTTGTGCTGAGCTAAATTTCTGTCGTATAGGGCGTTTCCGGCGACGAAGCGGGGCGGAAGCATCATGTCGCTGACCACAGCGCAGCTCCCGGTGCGGCTCACCCCGCTGGTGGGCCGTGAGAGCGAGCTCAACGACATCGTGCAGGCGGTCACCCGCGCCCGGCTGCTCACCCTCACCGGCCCGGGCGGCACGGGCAAGACGCGGCTGGCGCTGGCCGCCGCCCGGTCGGCGCGCGAGTCCTTCCCGGCCGGGGTGTGCTGGGTGGAGCTGGCCCAGATCGAGGACCCGGGCATCGTCGCCCCGACCGTGGCCAGCAGGCTGGGCGTGCCCGATACGCCCGGGCAGGACGTCACCGAGGCGGTGGCCGAGTACGTCGCCGACCATCAGGTGCTGGTCGTGCTGGACAACTGCGAGCATCTGGCCGGGGCGGCGGCCCTGCTGGCCGAGAACCTGCTGGCCGCCTGCCCGGCCCTGACCGTCATGGTCACCAGCCGCGAGGCCCTGGGCGTGGAGGGCGAGCTCAACTGGCAGGTACCGCCGCTGTCGCTGCCCAAGCCCGGCCCGGCCCCGACCGCGGCGGCCCTGGCCGGCTCGGACGCGGTCAAGCTGTTCGAGCAGCGGGCGCAGCTGGTCCGGCCGTCCTTCCGCGTCACCGACGACAACGCCGCCGAGGTGGCCTCCATCTGCCAGCGGCTCGACGGCCTGCCGCTGGCCATCGAGCTGGCCGCGGCCCGGATGCGGATCATGTCCTCGGCCGCGCTGGCCGAGCGGCTGGACGACATCTTCGCTGTCCTGGTCGGCGGCGCGCGCTCCGCGCACCCGCGCCATCAGGCGCTGCGCGCGACCCTGGACTGGAGCCACGACCTGCTCGACGGCGAGGAGCGGACGGCCTTCCGGCGGCTGTCCGTGTTCGCCGGCGGCTTCACCCTGGAGGCCGCCGAACGGGTGGTGGCGGGCGGCGACATCAAGCCGGCCTCGATGCTGGAGCTGCTGACCCGGCTGGCGGACAAGTCGCTGGTGCGAGTGGAGCACGCCCGCGACGACGCGCGCTACCACCTGCTGGTCACGATCCGGGATTACGCGCGGGACCGGCTGGGCGAGGCGGGCGAAGCCGACCCGGTGCGGCAGGCTCACCTGAGCTACTTCACCGAGCTGGCCGAGCTGGCCGCGGCCCGCATCGAGGGCGTCGAGGCGGGCGGCAGCGGCCTGGAGCTCGAGCTCGACCGCCTGGACACCGAGCTGCCCAACCTGCGGAAGGCCGCCGAGTTCGCCGCCGAGGCGGGCGATCCGGTGGCGGCGCTGCGGATCGCCGGCGCCCTGGACCGGTACGCCTATCTGCGGGGTCGCTACCACGAGATCCGGCAGTGGCTGGACGCCGCGGTGACCGCCTACCCGGACGCACCCGCCGAGCTGAGGGCCAAGGTGCTGCTCGGCAGCGGCCGGCTGGCCCTGCTGCAGTGCGACTACGCGCCGGCCGTGCGGCGGCTGGAGGCCGCGCTGCGCCTGTACCGCGAGCTGGCCGAGCCCCGGGGCATCGCCGGCGCGCTGCAGGTGCTCGGCAGCGTGGCCCGGGAGCAGGGCCGGTACGCCCGGTCGGTGGAGCTGCACGCCGAGAGCCTGGCCGTGGCGGAGGCCGCCGGGGACCGCTGGGCGGCGGCCAGCGCGCACGGTTACCTCGCCTTCGTCTCCTGGCTGCAGCGCGACTTCGACCGGGCCGCCGCGGAGGCCGGCACCGCGCTGGCCATGTCCCGCGACCTGGGCGACGTGGAAGGGGCCGCGTGGTCACTGATCAGCCTGGGCACGGTGGCCCGCTACCAGGGCGAGGTGGAACGCGCGGCCACGCTGCTGGCCGAGAGCCAGGCCCTGTCCGAGGGCATCGGCTTCCGGGAGGGCATCGCCTGGTGCTGCGAGCAGCGCGGCCTGCTGGCCGCGGTCGACGGTGACCCGGCCGCCATCACCCTGCTGCGCCGCAGCCTGGAGCTGCACGCCGAGCTGCGGGACCGGTGGCGCATGTCCAGCGTGCTGGAGGACCTGGCGGCCATCGCGCTGGCCCTGGACCAGGCCCGGTCGGCGGCCCGGCTCCTGGGCGCGGCCGAGGCCATCCGGGACGCGATCGGCACCGTGATCGCCCCGTGCGAGCGTCCCCAGCACCTGCAGACCGCGGCCGCGGTGCGGGCCGCCCTGGGCGAGGACGCGTTCGCCGCCGCCCGGGACCAGGGGATGCTCGCCACGGTGGAGGAGCTGACCGCCGACCTGCCGGCGGCCGAGGATGCCATCCCGGCTCCGGCCGAGCCGGCGCAGGCCACCAGGCCGGAACCGGCGGAGCCGGAACCGGCCGGACCGGAACCGGCCGGACCGGAACCGGCTGAGCGGCTGGTCGGGGCCACGACGCGGCCGCGGGCGCCGCAGCCGGCCAGGAGCGCCGCCGACGGGCCACTGCGGGTCAGGACCCTGGGCGGTGCGGTGGTGGAGTTCGGCGACACGGCGCTGACCGCCGCCGACTGGGGTTACGCCAAGCCGCGGGAGCTGATGTTCCTGCTCGTCTCGTCGCCCCCGATGACCAAGGACCAGATCGCGGCCGCCCTGTGGCCGGACCTGTCCCGCCAGCAGCTCGGCAACGCGCTGCACACCGCGCTGCGCGAGCTGCGCCGCGCGGTCGGCGACCCGGGCTGGGTGGTCTACACCAACGGCCACTACCGGTTCGACCGGTCCCGGCCGCACGAGTGCGACGTGACCGAGTTCGAGGACGCGCTGCTGGCCGCGCGCCGAGCCCGGCCCGCCGAGGCCGCCCTGCCCCACCTGCAGCGCGCCATCGGCGCCTACGGCGGCGACTTCCTGGACGGCATGTCGGCGGGCGAATGGGCCCTGGTGCGCCGGGACGAGCTGCGCCGGGCCTTCGAGTCGGCCCTGCTGGCCGCGGGCCGGATGCAGACGGCGGCCGGCCGCCACCAGGCCGCCGCGGCGGCCTTCCGCCGGGCCGTGGCCCACGAGCCGCTCAACGAGACCGCGCACCGTGAGCTGATGACCAGCTGGGCGCGCCTGGGCGAGACCGCGCGCGCGGTCCGGCACTACGAGGAGCTGACCGAGCTGCTGCGCGAGCAGGTCGGCGTGCCCCCGGCCCCGGAAACCACGGCGCTGTACCGGCGGCTGCTGGCCACCTCCTGAGCGGCCGCGGCCCCGCCCGTCCTTCCCCCCGTGATTCCCCCGGTGACTGGCCCGGTTCCCCCGGTGCTGCCCTGCCACACTCATGCCCACGGCCCGATCCAGACTCGGCAACGGAGGTGAACACCATGTCTGATCCGATCAAGCCGCCCGCCGCCCGCCGCCCGGAAGAGGCCCTCGAACTGGTCTCGCTGGCGCTCAGCGACGGGGATCTCGAAGCCGCGCTCGCGCAGTACGAGAAGGCCGCCCTGCTGGCCCACTGGCCCAAAGGCGTCGTCGATGACGAGGGCGACGTCCGGGCGGCGCTGACCGCGTTCATGGCCCTGCGGCTGCCCCTGCGGGTCCGGGTCATCATCGTCCTGGAGAGCCCCGATCTGGCCCTGGTGGTCTGCGAGCGGCGGGTGGCCGGCACCGATCCCGACGGCGGCCTGGTCCGGCTGACCGGGCACGGCTGCGCCATGCTCCGGCCCCAGCCGGACGGATCGTGGCGGATCACGGCCGACGTGTGGCACGTGGGACCGGAGCTTCCCCCAGACCCTCCCGAGATTCCCCCTGTGCTCGGAGGTGATGCTGGCTGGCGTGAGGGACTAGGCGGGCAGCCTCACCACTAAAGCCCTGATGCCCGCCGGAACGGGACACGATGATGAAGATCTCCTTGCGCCGTCTCGGAATGGCCGCCGCCGCGTCCGGCGCGCTCGCGCTGGCCCTGGCCGGCCCGGCTTTCGCCAGCCAGAGCTCCAGCGGATACCAGTTCCGCACCTTGAACAACGACCGGGACCTGACCTTCAACCAGTTGCTCGGCATTAACAACGAAGGCGTGATCGCCGGCTACTTCGGCTCGGGCGCGAAGGGTCACCCGAACAAGGGCTACCGGCTGTACGCGCCGTACGGCCAGGGCAACTACGCCAACGAGAACTTCCCCGGCTCCAGGCAGACCCAGGTCACCGGGCTGAACGACAACGGGGTCACGGTCGGGTTCTGGTCCACCCAGAACACGGCCAGCATGAACAACAACAACTTCGGGTTCTACGCCGCCGGCGGCCGGTACTACAACGTGAACTTCCCGACCGGCGACAACGCCAGCCCGCAGGTCGACCAGCTGCTCGGCGTCAACGACCACGACGTCGCGGTCGGTTTCTACACCAACGGGCAGGGCAGCAACCGCGGCTACACCTACAACATCCGGACCCACTCGTTCACCCGGGTCCTGGTGCCGGGCGCCCCGGCCGGCGAGGCCGGCCCGAGCCTGACCGCCACCGCGATCAACAACTACGGTGACGTGGCCGGGTTCTACGCGAAGAGCTCCTCGGTCACCGATGCGTTCCTGCGGCTGCACGGCGGCAGGTTCATCACGCTGGCCGTGCCGGGAGCCTCGATGACCCAGGCGTTCGGCGTCAACGACCACGACGAGGTGGTCGGGGCGTACACCACCGGCAGCGGCAGCAACGCCCTGACGCACGGCTTCACCTGGCGGCCCGGCTACGGGTTCCGCACCGTGGACGACCCGCACGGCCAGGGCACCACCACCATCAACGGCGTGAACGACGCCGGCGACCTGGTCGGGTTCTACACCGACTCGGCCGGCAACACCGACGGGATGCTCGCCCTGCCCTAGGGCGGGCTCGCGGGAAAAGCAAGAGCGATACCCGCCCGGCTGCCGCCCTCCCCCTCCCCCGCGGCAGCCGCCCGCAGCCGGGGGGCCCAGCCGGGCCCCCCGGCTGCACGTGTGCCCGGGGCACGGACCACGGCCCGTTCTGATGAAATAATCCTGCTGTGACGGATGCGGAAGGCGGTGCCTTCGAGCTGGGCACCGACGGGCCCCGGGTCATCCTGGTGGGCGTGGACGACTCCGTCACCTCGATGCGGGCCGGGGCGTACGCGGCCGGCCTGGCCCGGCGCCAGGGCGCGCGGCTGGTCTGCGTGTACGTCGAGCAGCTCACCGCGATGTACGGGGCCGCGGCCGGGGCGGCCGCGGGCGCCATCGCCGAGCAGGAGCGGGCGTTCAGCGAGACCGCGGCGGACCTCAAGCGGCAGATCGAGGAGGGGGCCGCCCGGCTGGGCGTGCCGGCCACGTTCATCACCGCGGCCGGCGACCCCTACCACGAGCTGCGGCGGGTGGCGGACGAGGTCCGCGCCGACGCGGTCGTGGTCGGCGCGTCCGCCAAGGCCGGGCACCGGCTGGTCGGGTCGCTGGCGGTGCGGCTGGTCAAGGCCGGGCGGTGGCCGGTCACCGTCGTCCCCTGAGGACTGAGAAGGGAGCTGCCGTGGGTGTCGCGGTGGTCACCGGGGCCGGATCCGGGCTGGGCCGGGGCATCGCGCTGGCCCTGCTCGAGGCGGGCTGGCAGGTCGCGCTGGCGGGCCGGCGGGCCGAGGCGCTGGCCGGGACCGCGCGGGCCTGGACCGGGCCGGCGGAGGCGGCCCTGACCGTGCCCGCCGACGTGACCTCCGCGCCGTCGGTGGCCGCGCTGTTCGACGCCGTCCGCGACCGCTGGGGGCGGCTTGACCTGCTGGTGAACAACGCCGGGGTGTCCGGTCCCGCGGGCCAGCCCGACGAGATCGCCCTGGCCGACTGGCAGGCCGTGGTGGACACCAACCTCACCGGGGCGTTCCTGTGCGCGCAGCACGCGGTGCGGCTGATGAAGGCCCAGGACCCGCGGGGCGGCCGGATCATCAACAACGGCTCGATCTCGGCGCACTCGCCGCGGCCCGGCAGCATCTGCTACACCGCCACCAAGCACGCGATCACCGGGCTGACCAAGTCCCTGTCCCTGGACGGGCGGGCCTTCGGCATCGCCTGCGGGCAGATCGACATCGGCAACGCGGCCACCGAGATGACCCGGCGGATGAGCCGCGGCGTGCCGCAGGCCGACGGGTCGATGGCGGTCGAGCCGGTCTTCGACGCCCGGCATGTGGCCGACGCCGTGCTGTACATGGCCTCGCTGCCGCTGGACGCGAACGTCCAGTTCCTGACCATCACGGCCACCACGATGCCGTTCATCGGGCGGGGCTGAACCGCGGTGCGGCCCGCGGCCCCCCGGGCAGAAACGCCATATTTGCCGACGGCTGCGCTTGGCAGCCGCGGCTGGCCGGGTCCATGCTGGCGGGGAGGCCGTTAAGGCCCGGGACGGGCCGACTGGAGGACGCCATGACGAGTATCAGTGCCCTGCTGGAGCAGGCCGCCGCCGAGCATCCCGGCCACGCCGCGGTGCGCCTGGACGACCTGGTGCTGAGCTACGCCGAGCTGCGCGAGGCCGCCGGGCGGATGAGCGCGCTGCTCGCCTCGCTCGGCGTCGAGCCCGGGGACCGGGTCGGGCTCATGCTGCCCAACGTCCCGGCGTTCCCGATCGCCTTCTACGGTGCGCTGGCCGCCGGTGCCGTCGTGGTGCCGATGAACCCGCTGCTCAAGAGCCGCGAGGTCGCCTACTACCTGGGTGACTCCGGGGCCAAGGCGGTCATCGCGTGGCATGCGGCGACCGGGGAGGCGGCCAAGGGCGCCGCCGACGCCGGCGCGCAGATGATCGCGGCCGAGACGCCGGACCTGAGCGGGCTGCTGGCCGGGGTCAGCCCGAGGCCTGAGCCGTCCGGCCGGAGCGATCTGGACGACGCGGTCATCCTGTACACCTCGGGGACCACGGGCCGGCCCAAGGGAGCCGAGCTCACCCACGCCGGGCTGGTCCGCAACGCCGAGATCTCCGGCCGGACCCTGTTCGACGTCGGCCCGGACGACATGATCATGGGCTGCCTGCCGCTGTTCCACGTGTTCGGGCTGACCTGCGGGCTGAACGTGTCGGTGGCCACCGGGGCGACCCTGACCCTGCTGCCCAGGTTCGACCCGGCCAAGGCGCTGGACATCATGGCGCGCGACCGGGTGACGATCTTCGAGGGCGTGCCGACCATGTACGCGGCGATGCTGCACCTCCCGGACGCGGATCCGGCCCAGGCCGCGACGCTGCGGCTGTGCGCTTCCGGCGGCGCCGCGATGCCGGTGGAGATCCTGCGCGGGTTCGAGGCGAAGTTCGGCTGCGTCATCCTCGAGGGCTACGGGCTGTCCGAGACCTCCCCGGTGGCGTCGTTCAACCATCCGGACCAGGTGCGCAAGCCGGGCTCGATCGGCACCCCGATCGAGGGCGTGCAGATGCGGCTCATCGACGACGACTGGCACACGGTTCCCGAGGGGGAGATCGGCGAGATCGCCATCCGCGGTCACAACGTGATGAAGGGCTACTGGAACAAGCCCGAGGCCACCGCGGAGGCGATCCGGGACGGCTGGTTCCGCACCGGGGACATGGCCCGGGTCGACGAGGACGGCTACTACTTCATCGTGGACCGCAAGAAGGACCTGATCATCCGGGGCGGCTACAACGTCTACCCGCGCGAGATCGAGGAGGTCCTGCACGAGCACCCGGCGGTGGCCGAGGTGGCCGTGATCGGGATCCCGCATCCCTCGCTGGGCGAGGAGGTCGGCGCCGCGGTGGCGCTCAAGCCGGGCGCGAGCGCGACACCCGACGAACTGCGCGCGTTCGCCCGGGACCGGGTGGCGGCCTACAAGTACCCGCGGCACGTCTGGCTGGTGGACGCGCTGCCCAAGGGACCGACTGGCAAGATCTTGCGCCGCGAGGTGCATCCCGCCGAGGAGGCCGGGTGAACGAGGAGGTCTTGACCGAGGAAGCGGTCGACGCGGCCGGCGGGCTCGACCTGCTGCTGACCGACGCGGCGCTCGGCATATGGCACCGCCTGCGGCCGGACAGCTCGGTGCTGCGGCTGGCCGGGGAGCTGGCCCGGCGCCCGGGGTTCACCGTCCGCCAGGCGGGTTCGCTGGCCGCCGAGCTCGGCCGGATCGCGGCCGGCCGGTCGTCGGTCGCGGCCCACCCGAAGGACCGCCGGTTCGCCGATCCGGCCTGGACCGAGAACCCGCTGCTGCGCCGCTGCGTCCAGGCCTACCTGGCGGCGGCGGCCTCGGCCGAGACCCTGGTGGCCGGCGCGGAGCTCGGCTGGCGCGACGACACACGGCTGAAGTTCCTGCTCACCAACTACATCGCGGCGGCCGCGCCGAGCAACAATCCGCTGCTCAGCCCGGTCGGCTGGAAGGCGGTCATCGACACCGGCGGCGAGAACGCGGTCCGCGGCCTGCGCAACCTGGCCTCGGACCTGGCCACCTCGCCCCGGGTGCCGTCCATGGTGCCCGCCGGGGCCTTCGAGGTGGGCCGGGACCTGGCCAGCACGGCGGGCGGCGTGGTGCACACCACCGACCAGTTCGAGCTCATCCAGTACCAGCCGGTCACCGAGACGGTGCACCGCTACCCGCTGCTGATCGTGCCCCCGATGATCAACAAGTACTACATCGTCGACCTGGCCCCCGGGCGCAGCATGGTCGAGTTCCTGGTCGGGCAGGGTCACCAGGTGTTCGTCATGTCGTGGCGCAATCCCGACGCCCGGCACCGCGGCTGGAACCTGGACACCTACGGCGGCGCCCTGGTCGAGGCGCTGACCGCGGTGCTGGCCATCACCGGGGCGCCCAAGGCCAGCCTCTGCGCGCTGTGCTCGGGCGGCATCATGGCCACCATGGTGGCCGCGCACCTGGCCGTGACCGGGCAGCTCGACCAGCTGGCCAGCCTGTGCCTGGGCGTGGCCGTGCTGGACCAGTCGCAGTCGGGCACGGCCGGCGCGTTCATCGACGAGAAGACCGCGGCCGCGGCGATGGCGGTCTCGGCCTCCCGCGGCTACCTGGACGGGCGGGCGCTGGCCGAGGTGTTCGCCTGGCTGCGGCCCGACGACCTGATCTGGAATTACTGGGTCAACAACTACCTGGCCGGGCGCGCGCCGCCGGCCTTCGACATCTTGTACTGGAACGCCGACGTGACCCGGCTGCCCGCCGCGCTGCACCACGACTTCATCCGGCTGGGCCTGGCCAACGCGCTGGTCACGCCGGGCGCGGCCACCATGCTCGGGTCGCCCGTCGACCTGGGCAAGGTCGACCTCGACGCCTACGTGGTGGCGGGCATCAGCGACCACCTGTGCCCGTGGGAATCCTGCTACCGGACCACGCAGCTGCTCGGCGGGCCGGTCAGGTTCGTGCTGTCGACCAGCGGGCACATCGCGGCCATGGTCAACCCGCCGACCAACGCCAAGGCCGCGTTCCGCACCGTCGCGGGCGGCACCAGCCCGGCTGACCCGCGCGAGTTCCTGGCCACCGCGACCACGGTGCCCGGCAGCTGGTGGACGGACTATGCGGCCTGGCTGGCCGAACGCGGCGGCGGGGAGCGCAAGAGCCCGCGGACGCTCGGCCGCAAGGTCTACCCGGTACGCAGCACCGCGCCAGGCACATATGTTCACGACCGCTGAGATGCGTACCGTCACGATCGGCAGGCAGCGGCTGCGGGTGGCGGTAAGACCGGCACGGCACGAACCTGGCCGCCCGCCCCGGGTCCCGTTCCTGCTCGTCAACGGTATCGGCGCCAACCTGGAACTGCTCGAGCCGTTCGTGGCCGCGCTCGACCCGGCCGTCGAGGTGATCAGGTTCGACCCGCCCGGCATCGGCGGCTCACCGGTGCCAGCCCGGCCTTACTGGATCAGCGGGCTGTGCCAGCTGATCGCGCGCATGCTGACCGAGCTCGGGTACGACCAGGTCGACGTGCTCGGGATCTCGTGGGGCGGCGGGGTCGCCCAGCATTTCGCCGCGTTCCAGCGGGCCAGGTGCCGCCGGCTGGTCCTGGTGGCCACGGCGACGGGCACCATGATGCTGCCGGCCCGGCCGTCGGTGCTCATGCACCTGCTGACCCCGCGGCGCTACCTGGATCGCGAGTACCTGCAGCGGGTCGCCGGCAACATCTACGGCGGGGTGGCCAGGATCGACACCGAGGAGATCGCGGCGGCGATGCACGACAACAACCGGGCCGGGTTGTCCCGCGGCTACCTGTACCAGCTCGCCGCCTCGGCGGGCTGGACCAGCGTGCCGTTCCTGCCGCTGCTGCGCCAGCGCACGCTCATCCTGGCCGGCGACGACGACCCGATCATCCCGCTGGCCAACGGCAGGCTGATGAAACTGCTCATTCCGGATGCGCGGCTGCGTGTCTACCACGGCGGTCACCTCGGGCTGGTGACCGAGGCGGCCGAGTTGGCGCCGGTCGTGGACGCCTTCCTGGCCGCGCCATGACCTGTGTGGAGGGGTTGTTATGGCGAGTTCCGGCCGGACCGCGCTGACCGACGGCGATTTCTACCTGGTCGAGCAGATGCTCGACCCTTCCGGCCGCCAGCTGCTGCTCCGGGTCAGGGAATTCATGGAGAAGTCGGTCCAGCCGGTCATCAACCACTACTGGACCCGGGAGGAATTCCCGTATGACCTGGTGGTGCCGGGTCTGCGCGAGCTCGGCATCGCGGGCCAGGCCTACTCCGGGTACGGCTGCCCGGGCGGCGGCAACCTGCTGGACGGCATGATCGCGATGGAGCTGGCCCGGGTGGACCCGTCCATCGCGACGTTCTTCGGCGTGCACAGCGGCCTGGCCATGGGGTCCATCTACCTGTGCGGGTCGGAGGAGCAGAAGCAGCGCTGGCTGCCCGAGATGGCCCGGCTGGAGAAGATCGGGGCGTTCGGCCTCACCGAGCCCGAGGTCGGGTCGGGCGCCGCGGGCGGGCTGACCACCACCGCCCGGCGGGACGGGGACGAGTGGGTGCTGGACGGGCAGAAGAAGTGGATCGGCAACGCGACGTTCGCCGACTACGTGGTGATCTGGGCCCGGTCGCTGGAGGACCAGCAGGTCAAGGGGTTCGTGGTGCCCGCGGGTACGCCGGGATTCGCCGCCGTGAAGATGCGCGACAAGATCGCGCTGCGGGTGGTCCAGAACGCGACCATCACGCTGGACGGGGTCCGGGTCCCGGAGTCGCACCGGCTGCAGCGCGCTGACAGCTTCCGGGACACGGCCGCGGTGCTGCGGATGACCCGGGCCGGGGTGGCCTGGATGGCCACCGGCTGCGCCCGGGGTGCCTACGAGCACGCGCTGGCCTACGCCCGCCAGCGCCAGCAGTTCGGCCGGCCGATCGCCGGGTTCCAGCTGGTCCAGGACCTGCTGGTGCGGATGCTGGCCAACGTCACCTCATCGGCCTGCCTGTGCGCCCGGCTGTCCGCGCTGCAGCAGGACGGCCTGGCCGAGGACCACCATTCCGCGCTGGCCAAGGCGTTCTGCACGGTCCGGATGCGGGAGGCGGTCGGCTGGGCCCGCGAGCTGCTCGGCGGGAACGGCATCCTGCTGGAGAACCACGTGGGCCGGTTCGTGGCCGACTCCGAGGCCATCTACTCCTACGAGGGCACCCGCGAGATCAACACCCTGATCGTCGGCCGCGCCATCACCGGCACCAGCGCCTTCGTGTGAGCGCCTGACCATGGCGCGTTGCTTACCTGGCGGCTGGACCGCTGTACCTGTTCCGGCCGTCGGGTTGCTGCTCCGGGTTCACCGCCGGCGAGGGGCGGGCGGGGCTGGTGTGGACGGTGTGAGCCCGGGACGGGTGACCGGATGCCGCAGATCGGGGCATGTGTGCCACAAGCCCCGTCTATCGGGGCATGGGTGCCACAAGCCCCGGACGACGGCTCCAGCACGCACGACGGCCCGTCCACCATGCTCGGGGCGGCTCGGGGCTCAGGCGGAGGCTAGCTTGCAGCCTTCGCGGTGGCCTTCGGTCTCGATGGCGCCGCACTCGGGGCAGACCAGGTGGGCCCAGCAGGCCGCCTCGCCGCCTTCGTCGTCGACAGGCTGGCGCAGGACCTGGGCCAGGACGGCGGCCTGGCTGATCTCGACGTCGCGGGTCGCGGTGAGCAGGGTGACCGGGCGGCCGGCGGCCAGCGCGCGCAGCTTGCCGAGTTCCTTGCGCTGCGCGCCGCCGGAGAGCTCGTCCAGGTAGCGGCGGCGGAACTCGTCGAACTTGGCCGGGTCGTGCCCGTACCACTTGCGCAGCTCAGTGGACGGCGCGGCGTCCTTGGCCCACTCGTCCAGGCGGGCCGCGTCTTTGCGCAGGCCGCGCGGCCAGAGCCGGTCGACGAGCACGCGGGCGCCGTCGTCCGGCGACGGCGCCTCGTAGACGCGGCGGACCCGGATGTCTGACGGCACCGCAGCCTCCTCCAGCGAGCTCCGCGGTGAAGTCCCGGTTACCGCCGTTCGCCTCCATCGGGTATATCACGACGTCAGCTCGCCGGGAGTTCTGCCCAGCAATCGCCGTGACATGCGTGTCCGCCCGCCCGGCGGATCAATACTTCAGATACGAGCAGATGCTCAGGTGCCCCGCAAGTGACCGCGATGGGCGTGCTCGCCGCGGACAGCCTGCAGCTCGAGGACGCGGGCCGGCCTGCCGCCCCGGCTGCCCGGCGGCACCGGGTCGCCGGGTAACCCGGTCATCTTCTGACCGGGGAAGGGAGAAGGTCATGCGAGGCTTCGAAGGCAAGGTCGCGCTGGTGACGGGGGCGACCACCGGGATCGGGCAGGCCACCGCGGCCCGGCTCGCGGCCGAGGGCGCGGTGGTGGCGGTGAACACGCTGTCCACCACGGACCCGGCCGGGACGCTGGCGCAGATCTCCGCGGCGGGCGGAGAAGGCTTTGCGGTAGTGGCCGACATGCGGGACCCCGATCAGGTCATCGCGATGGTGCGCGCCGTGGCCGACCGGGCGGGCCGGCTCGACTACGTGGTGTCCAACGCCGCGGTCAACCCGTTCATGAAGTGGGACGAGACGAGCATCGAAGCCTTCAACCTGCTGTCTGGCCCGCCGAACTCGCGGGCACGATCGCCTACCTGCTCTCCGACGACGCGAGCTACGTGACCTGCGCGACCGTGCTGGCCGACGGCGGCTTCATCGTGAACGCGGAACTCTAGATGGCCAGCTGGGA
>Ga0335074_10008127_pt1 | contig 14577 bp, 15 predicted proteins | sample Lox_Sample_23_FD_206715 | JGI IMG/M metagenome (GOLD analysis project Ga0335074, IMG submission 206715) | Soil microbial communities from Loxahatchee National Wildlife Refuge, Florida, United States - Lox_Sample_2.3 | ecosystem: Environmental > Terrestrial > Soil > Wetlands | place: USA...
AGACTTTTTCCATTCGAATGACTCCTGGAAGTCTATATACCATTTTGGGTGAATTTTTAGTGGTCTCGGCTTAAGTTTCTCTTGCTCTCTAGATATTCACTGGCCGCGAGTAATAATTCGACATCTCCAACCTCGCCAAAAGCTGCACAATAGTATTCTCCTCCGCCAGCTCCTCACTATCGAATAGTCCACCACCTAGCATTCCCTTGATATCCGTAGCCCTCTTCTCTCCATACCCCTTCTTCTCGCTCAGCCCCCTGCAAACAGTAATGAACACCTCAACCTTCTTCCTGAACTTCAAGTACATCTCTTTCACTTCCAGATCAGGGCCAACCCTGCGTTGTACCCCAAGCGCACGTGACCTAGAGTGCTTTGCGAAATGCAGTATGAGCGTAAAGATCTCTTCCAGCAATTTCATGACAGGCTGCTGGCGCTTCCTAAGCAGCAATGCGAACATAATCCGGTCCAATACACGCTCGTGATATTCTCGGAGCTTATCAAGTCCTTCATTCTGTCCCAGAACGAGATGATCAGCATCATCATTGATTCTCTTCTCAATCTGGTCAAGCTTCCGCTCAAAGATCCTCCACGTCGCATCGATGCCAGTGTCAAAGAAGTACCCAGAAACGCAGGACACAAAGTGGTGAGCCTCAATGCGGAAGCGTTGCGCGGTGGCGTCGATTCCTTGCCAGTATGAGGTCCTGTCTAAGGCATCGCGAAAGAGCTGTGATACCACAAACAGCATGCGCATTACGCGAAGCAGGAGCTTAAACAGCTGATCATACTTGTAGAGACACATGGGCGTGATGACCGCTTCAAGGGGCGGAGGCGGCTTATAGGATAGCCGTAGGAAATCCAATGCCTCGACTGAATTGAGGTTTTTGCACTTCTCCATTTCGTCGTATGACATATCCCGGACGGCAAAACTGAGGTCACCGGGAAGCTCGTTCTTACGATCCAAGTAGCCACCAGCATGTTCCCGGCCGCCTGATGCGGTGAACACATAGCTTTCTGTAAGCACGCCCATCAAGGACAGTCGGAGCTCGGAGCTTGCTGGTGGCCAGCTGTCACGGCCTTCGAGTCTTAGACCCATAATGCCACCAGTGCGAGCTACTCCGGCTCTCCGCTCTGCTGTTTCTAGCTCAGGGTTAAATAGTGCATGCGAAAGCCTACTTGAGAAGACCCCATCTCCCAGTAATTGGAAGCGTCGTTGAGCAGTAAGATGCTCCCGAAGGTTATGCGCTTGGAAGAACAGGCGCATACTCGTGCAGTTGACGATCCTGGCCTGAGCTGCAATAAGAGGGCTGAAGGATAAGATTGGTGTTAGAGAAACAGGGGGTGCAAAGGTTGATTCACCATCAGAGGCTGCTGCGTTGTCGCCATCAAGACAGTTGTTCAGGGATTCTGAGAGCTTGTTGCTAGTTCCGGCCGTTGAAGGGAGCTTGTTCAGCATTGCAATTGACGTTAGAACATGGAGCTCCATCTCCTCTCTAGGCATGCCAAGAATATCTAGATGGTGACACACGACAGCATCTTCTTGCATTTCTGAGCTCCGAAATTCAGGATTCTTGGAGAATTTTCTGATCGCTGCCGCCAAGTCTTTCTCGTATTTATGAGCCTTCGCCTCAACCTGTTCAATATCTTGCCATGAGAATTTCCACTCTAGCTTGGGCGGAGTGGCAGAGAGCACGACATCTGCCCGAGCAAGAGGATGACCTGAATGGTGGGTTCTTATAAATCGTAAACTCCTTCCTGTCTCAAACATTGTTCGTGCGTCGTCGATGGGAATAAACGATGGAATCATGTCAGCATCCAAAATAAAGTCCGGCTCCCGCATCTCTAAACCTTGCTCATCGATCCAAGTTCGATCCTCCACCTTTACAAAACTCCTGCCCGACCCGCTCTTCTCTAATGGCAACCCGGCCTCCCCTTGTGTCCCCATCCATTCCCCCATAAAGTCGAGGAATGGTCTTGAAACCCGGGCAAGTACTTCTAAGAGAATTTCTCTCATTGACTCCGTCTTATTTTCCAAGCGTTGAACCTCATAAAATAGCTTTGAGAGCATGGCCTCGTCACTCTTTTGCGGTACCGTCGATTGAACCAGGAGGTGGAAGCTTGTCAACAATGCTTCCACTGGTTTGAACAAAACCTGCAGTTGCAGAAGACTTTTAATAGAGGAAACCTTGATGCTCAGGCGAGACTGCAGCGTAGACAGTAAAGTAGAAACTGCATCTGCCATTGCAATCCGACCAGGTGACTTATGGGCTTGATACGTACGATCGACAAAAAGCTGCAACACTCTCGTTGCATTGCCGCAATTCATAAAAGTAACCAGGAGGCCATCAATTGTTTCTCCAGTACAGCCTGGGATTCTTATAGGATCGAGCCTTTTAATGAAAGAATTTTCTGCATCTTCCCAGGTGAACAGTACGGAACTTCGCCCGAGCCCAAGCGCAAGCAGTGAAGCAGCATATACACTCGGTTTAATAACAAGATGTTTGGTATTTCCAATACGGAGTACATCCGATTCATCAGCGAGTGCTGCGTCAAATATCCCAGGTCCTGCCTCCGTAATGTAGGCCGTATGCGGTTCCTCATGTGCTTGATCCTCAAAAGTGTCCCAACTGAGATAATTTGCTCCCTTCAGCGGCTCAGTATGTAAGCTCATCCAAAGCTCTTCGTCTCGCTCCTCCGCTTTTGTTAAACCCTCTTCAATGTGGGAAGCCTCTGCTGATGTGCTGGGAGTCGGTTCGTCGCCGAGGATCCCGAAGGATAAGTCAGGCAACGAAAAGAAGCCATCATCAAGTTGAGGCTGTGGTAGACTAGGGGCAAGCTTCTCATTAATATCTATAATTGCGTCAGCTTGTGTGCTCCAAATTTTGGATTGTTCCTCTCACCATCAAATCTCAACTCCGAAAACAGAAAGCTGTGCGATTCTTGGACCTCACGTATGTAAGGAGATGGAGCCCAGAAATCTGGAACCACGAATGGTTCTCCCGTATCTCCACCAGCATCCATATTGCTGGCATTGTTGATTGCGACTTTTGACGCGTCCAAATTATCGCGTTGGACTCGGCGACGTCAGCCTCGGCTGTTGATCCAGGGCGTTGTCGCCAGACCATCATCAATAACGCTCATCTGCATAGTTTTAAAAAAATTGGTAACTGTATCAAGGTAGGAAGAAAAACCCCACATTATAGCGCAATGAAGGGTATCATTTGATGCTCTATATTTTCTGTTTTTCATGTTTCCTTGTTGATGTGCTTTCAGGACAATTCTTGTTATCCTAAGCATAGGAACTGACTTCACAAGACGTGCCTTGGCTATCCTTCTCATTCTCAGCATGAATTATTTGAAATTTTTTAATGTTTTCTTGTTGTATTTGTTACAAAATCATTTTCTTCCGTGAAATCCTTTCTCCGAGATGTCCTCTATACTAAACGGAGGAGCCTTGCTCTCCTGAAAGCACGAGACGGTGCTCTTCTTTTACATGTCTATTGCTCTCTACGGCTACGATGAAGGCATAATGTCTCTCGTGAAGACCAATACGTCCTATCTTCTCATAGTGCCCATTGCCGAAGACTCTCCTATCGTGGGTATCATTGTTTTAATTTCCTACGTGGGCTGTGCTATAGGGGCCGTGATTGCCTCCTTCTGAAAGAGGCCGGAAACCGTCCATATTTGCATATCTGGCAACTACTGCCCTTAGAAACATCCTCATGTTCGTATCTAGCTTAAATGTCAAAGATGGTAGTTTGAGCTCATGGAATGGTAGCGCACTTGCTTGCATGCTAGCCGGAGGAGTGGTCATGGGGTCTTGGAGTTGGCGGAATTGACACTGTGACTCCTGTCTACAGTTCAGAACGCTCTTTTGATGGCGCTCGCGGGCGAGCCCTTGCACAAGAATTCCAAATGAGTATATTTGGTCCGCTAATGGCCTTCTCAATCAACCTAGGTGTGACTATTAGTCTTGGGAAAGACAATTAATGTGCGTGGCGAAATTGTTATAGTCGTCATGCAGGTCTTTCCCACCGGTTTTGATGCCTATAATTAATCGTCTTTCAGAGACTCCTCGATTTTACGAAATCCGAGGCAAGGAGAATACTTCTTGATGTTGGCAATTACGGCGAAACTGCTACACGATTAGGAAATAAATTTGTATCAAATTTGGTCTCAAGGACGTTAAGCTCCAGCAAGAATGGTAGCTAGGGCAAAGTCACATTTGCTTTCCCTTTTGTGTGACCGTATAAGCGTCATCAGCTGACCACCAAAAGTTCGAAGGGCAAAATTATGCATTTGATGTCGATGACGGATACTAGAACGAGCTAAATCAAAAATGCAAAAGCATTGGTCCCAAAGGCGAGCATGGCATCAAGTTAAGATATGAGGTGACATTCAGATGATTATGGGTAGTAAACTGGTAGGGCATCCTTTGAGTCATTCGTCTGCTTTCCTAGGCATAGGTGTTCTCTTTGTTTTCAACGAACCGCAAGGAAAGCGCATAGACACCAGTAAATAATGCATTTATACGATTTATGTCTCATCTCATCTTTTGTCAGTATATACATAACGAGCCAGAACATATTTTGCAAGTTTAACTTCATAAACGTATATGCAAGCATATATTCCCACCGTTCGCCAGAACCTGCTGAAGACCGAGATATTCCTAATTCCATAAACCCTATTGAAAGAATAATAATACATATTCATCTTCACACTACCACACTGCTCCTATTCCCTTTGAACGCCAAAGGACTTCGCATCCCTCCGGGTGGTATAGGCGGCAACGCATAATTTGGCGGTGGCGCTGGTGGAGGCCCTTTAACAAGATGCGGCATACTTCTCCTGTTCAGCAAAGTCTTCTTTGACTCAGCCGCTTTGAGACGCTGCACCGAGGGCGAGGACAGCGATGAGGGCAGATGAGGCGCTGATAGAGATTGTGGTGGGATTGAGGTCAACAAGCTGTGGGAAGGAGTTGTGGGTTTTGCAGAAGGGAGCGTTATGGCGGTCACGGTACCGTTTGGTGGAGGCATTATTCTGCTCTTCATGTTCGTGGAGGCTTTGACCAGGGCCTGCATGCTTATTGGGCGCCTGGGCTTGGACATATTTGATGGTGTTTCCGGACTGTCTTGAGAAAGCTCGAAACCGCTTGCGTCATCAACAGGCGTTGCCTCTAATTGCAGTGGCGAAATAAGCGGCGAAGGAGGTAATGGAACCATATGTGGGGATGCTGGTTGTACTGATGACGCTCTGACTGGCGTCTTCGGCGCTTCGGCGACTATATTAACAATCGCTTGCGAGCTCGATTTTCTACGAGTAGACTTTACAGAGCTTTGCACGATGCGTGGAGATTTAGGTGGCATATAACTGGAGCGGCGGGCGGAAATGGGAGATCCTATAGTTGAGGTACTCCTCGGTGAGGTACTCTGAGAGCGAGCTGGAATGTTAACTATTGAAGGTCTGCGAGTCGATGTCTTTTGGAAAGAAGATCCTGTCGGAGTATTGATTGGTAATTGCCTGATGGGAGAAGGATAGTCCTGAACGGGTGATAGTTGCGGCGCTTTCAACGGGCTTGGAGGGCTTCTCCTGCTTCCCTTCATTGACGGCTCCTGCTCTTTAGGAGGTGTTTTGATCCGTGTCGAAGGGGGTACAGAAGTGTTATCAGGAATTCTTGCCAAGGTATAACGCTTGCTCACAGAATGTGGAACGCTAAAGTTAGGCATTGATGGCGATGGTACAATCGTAGGGCGACCCAGGCCGCTATACGTTGAATGTGGACGAGGTTGTGATGCCCTGGAAGTCGCGTGGAATTCCGATGCATAAGTCTGTATCGTGGGTTTCTGCATTGCCTGCATAGACCTTCGGCGGTCACTTATGGCTGTTGCATTCGGTGGCGGTCGGACTTCTTCAACATAATCCACTATGCGGGACTCCGCAATTGTGATAAAGGTCTCCTGAGTGGGTGAACAAGTAGGTGTAGAGCCTTGTGATGTTACTAGTGTTCGTTGACCGGATGACATATACGATAGTCGGAATGAGTTGTCCTTCAAGGACTCATATGGCTGGCTGTCGTGTGACGCAGAACTTGTGGCAACTGAAAGCCTATTGGCAGAGGGCCCGACCGCATATTGAGTTCGTAAGCTTGGTACCATTGGTTCTTGATACTCAACTTCACCTGAATGTGTCCATTGCGGTTCGTAGGAAGAGGTTCGAGGAGTTGAAGGATTTGAAAATCTATCTGGATCCCTCTGAACGAGAAATCTTTGACTAGGCTGTGCTTTCAGCCGCATAACTTCTTCATCCACTTTAGGCTTTCCTGTCTCCGAAACATATTTCTTGCCACCCAAAGCTTCGATCTCACGGCGCACAGCGGTTATCCAAGATTCTAGGTCCTCTGCACTATCCAGAATCAAAAGAAAGCTGGTTGCCGTTCTCCGATAATCAGCGCCGCGAAAAGTAAGTCTGGAAAACAAGGAACGGGGATCTGGTGCAGGCACGCCATCAGAATCCATGGCCTGAGAGATCTGCAGAACCCAATGCTTGCCCGGGATCACATCGCTTGCAAAAGCTACAGAGTCCTTCCCAAGCTGCATCATCTTCTCCGGTAATCGATCGAAAGAGCCTTCTCCAGAATATTGAAGAAGATAACCAGAAGTGACAAGCATATATATCTTTTGAGTCCAATCGGCCTTGGACAACGATCCAGAGAGCTGGCGTTGATGCTTACTCCTGGTTTTTTCGATCCTTTTGGCAGCTGCTGTTTGTGCTGCTTCCGCCCCCAAGCCCGACTGCGTAATGTCCTCCCGTATGCTACTATTTCTCCTGTGGTTGCTAATTCGAAGGATTGAATCTGCCGAAAGAGTCGAGGATGATAGCTGGGCATGTTTTATGGCTTGTGGGTAGGCCTGAAATAATGGCGGCGGATCCCATGCGGCTAGAGTGCGTCTTGGAGGCTTAGAAACTGGTTTTGCAGACTGCTTCGGATTACCTCTAGACATTGGTCTGGCCTTTTTGGATTTCGGCATTATACTCATACGTAGTGCTGCTTTTCTTTCAGGGGTAGATGCAGTCGACTTGGCATAAACTAGCCCTGGTGAGGGATCCATTCCAGCATCCGTCTTCCTTGTAAATGATGAAGATTTCTCTAACAAACTATTCTGCGCATCGACTGCTTCTTTCGTAGGAGAGACGGAACGATTTATCTCCGGATTGGTCTTGTTCCTGGTAAAAATGCTCCGAAGTCCACCTCTTGATTCTCTTTGATTCCGTTTGGCCGCACCTGGGCCCAGAGGCGTCCTTTCAGCATGATCCAAAACCGCCGTGGTCGGCGGTGGCCTTGCTCGGCGACTGAAATTGAATGTTGACTTGATGGTCGAAAGCGAGTCCGTTTCCAGAGGTGTATCATTATTGTTCGACATATTGAAGGACTAGAGATTCGAGAAGCGCTCCTCAAACTCTCAATACATGTGATTATGAGTAGATTAGGATATTAGAGGCAGGAGTTCATTCGGTGCGGAAACGGAAGACTGGATCATAATAAGCTTTCGCAGAACTGGCTAACGGCGATGGCAATGGATGACGGAGGATATGAGAGGCTGATTCAAATGCAATTATCGATTTCCTTCGTGCAGGCCGCGATCCTCGAACTTGTAGACTGTTTTTCAGCAATAGAATAACTGTAAGTAATTATTTAGGGGCCCCCGTTTCGTGCGAATGCTGCGGCTGTTTCGACTATAACGAGTGATTGGTTGCATAAAAGAGAGTTAACATGAAAACGCGATGGATGTTCTGTGTATCGCAGGCCGTTGAAGTTTCATACTTTCATAACGCGGATGGGAGGTAGAGAATGTCGTCCTAAGAAGTTAAGACGAGGTAAAACGAGGCAGAACGCAGAGAAACGAAGGAGTGACAGATCAACGATCAAAAGATATGGCAACGAGAATAAAAAGAATGACGGCAAAAAAGGTCGGAAGGAGCAGAAGAGATAGAACCGGTAGAGCATTTGCGATTGATGTCAGACAAACATGGGCTTGGGGGTGGAGGACGCGAGGGCCACATCCATGAGCAATTAATAGATACATAGTCGCGTCGTGTCGTAAGGTTCCGAGGTGCCAGGGCTGTGATGCACGATCCGGGTTGATGACTTACCTGAGGCGAAAAGGGTTCTAGCAGCAAATAGCATGGTGGGCCCCCCAGTCGCGTTTCCAATCCTGATGCAGGGTGCCTGTGGCTGAAAGTCTGTGTTAGAGAACGACGCCGCCGGGCCTAGGGCCACACCAAAGGGTCTGCTCGGTAGCCTCAACACAGAGAGAAAAGCCATTGTGCATATTTCGCACCTCATAGAATTTGTCCACAAACGCGAATAAGTAGTGACGAATGAGGTGTTTTGGCTGTGCGTGTATTCGTCCATGAATTGCTCCCTCGAAGCAGTTCGTGAAGCCCGTTGGTGCGAGTTTCAAAAGTGCAGCCCATTAAGCGAAATTGAGCTATTACTGGCTGTGTAGCGGTCACAAGAGGTTCTGTACCTGCATTAGGGCGTCTGGACCTCTCGAGGTCAGCGACTCCCCTTTTCCGGTGCCTGCGCAGGCTGTTCTGGCTAATGCTTGACACAGACATATGTACATGTATGCATCTCGCCTCCATTTCAAGCAACGTAGAGAAAGCTATAGCAGGTTGAGTGACAACTGTCCGGCATTATAGCTCTCTATGGAAAGAGATGCTCATTGTAGAGGCTGATCTCACACCCCACCATCCGCTCGCACCGCAGGGGTCAGCTGATAAGGCCAGAAGTGACCGGGTCAGGGGCTGGTCTGTGTGCGGGATTGTGCCAGAAGGGAAATTCAGCGTTAAGGAACGAAACGAAACGCAGATCGCAGACCTCGGAGGTTATCTTCCATCTACAAGATATTCCGATCGCACAAGAGGCACCGTGCGCGGATCTAGGAGACTTCAATACGACGTAGGAAATGAGCACCCCATTCGGCCGAGCGAGTGGCATTCAAAAGTGACATGTATGAAAATCTGTATGGTATAATATTAATAGCATGTCCATAAGAGTGGCTTAGAACGAATTTCAGTTAGAAATACTCCCTTGGCTCTCGGGAAACCATCATACAGTAATGGTATTACGGGACGGCAGGTAAAGGCAGTCAACAACTGAAAACGGCTCGAACATTAATCTCTGTGATGGATCTCACAACACAACCTGAGATGATGCTCGCGACATGGCCGGTCGCAACATGGCGATCGCCGGCCTACAAAGCTCTCATGTCAGTTCGAGACATGCCACTTTTCAGGCAGCCCACAGTCCCGTGACCATTTCGTTTAATGCGGGGACGGACTCATCGGCCACATGCACGCGAACACAATTTGGGGTCCAGCAGCCTAACATTATTTTGTCTTCCGTACAATCACTTCTGATGCATACATCAGCCCATCCCCACACACCTTCGCCTTCCTATCATCTCGGTCATCCTTGACCACAATCGAATAACGCTTTCCCATCGCCATACGCCACACACCGTCCCATTACCTTACCCTACTCCGCAAGCGGCCAAGCTAATCCTCTGCATATAAGAACAATGGCTCCAGATCTGAACTCCCTTCCTCCGTCAAGATCAACTTCCTCTTCAACATCAGCTTCACCAGCTATATCTATGGCTAGACCTCTAAATACAACGACGGAAGCTGGGGTAGCTTTGCGCGGTCAAACACCATCGCCCTCTCCAAGATCCGCCTCAATCTCTCTGCAGGCAGCTGCAGCAGTAAATGCTGGCCTACAACATGAAGACTCAAGACGTGAGTGCAGAGCTTAGCACTTCTGTTTTTTCCCGTTTAACGATGCACAGGCTCCTCAAGCGGGTCCATAAGTCGAAATCGGCACTCACCACATACGGGAAGGAGGAGATCGGCGGTCCTTATGAATCTACAACTTAATGACCCAAGTGTTCCCGCGCCAGGGGAGATGATAACTGAGAATCAAGTCAGCTCATACCGAACCTCGAGTCCTCACTCACTTGCCGGCTCTCCAATTATTTCTACCGGAGATCCTCACCATTTTCGCACGCCGAGTCTTGGAGAAATTCATCAAGAGTTGGAACAGGAGCAGGAAGCGCAAGTAGTATGTTATAGTCTCCCTTCAAATTATCCTGGGGCTCTCGCCATAGATTTCATGTAGCTATCTGCGTATCAGAAGGCTCTTTGTGTAAATTGTAACTAACATTCAAAAGAATCGTCTCCTGCAGATGATACGAATTCAACAGCAGCAATTACAACAACTACAAGCTGCAAGTGGACAGTCCCATACGCCAACTGCTATTGATGATTCAACTCCTACATCAGAGCACTCGATGTCTCTTTCTGCCAGCAACCCCTTGCAACCTACAGCTGCAGGAGCCTCTGCTACTCCACGATCACCTAGTACGGCTCTTCATCCCCTTCCCCGAAGCTCTGTCGACCTGGTAAGACCAGATGCTACACATCGGTCACGGACACCAAGCCGTACTGCATCACCTCGTCTCAGATCGGCATCAATTAGTGGCGAGGGTGGAGAAAGCTGGAACCTGGGGGGTCGAGATGAGAGCGCCTTTTATCAGGCTGAGACACAAATGTTGACAAGAGAAAACCAGATGTTGAGAATGAGAATTAGAGAGCTAGGTCAGTAGTTTCCTTAGATTTGCTCCTTTCGTCCTGTCTCTAACACGTGCATGCAGAGCGTCAAATCAGTGAGCTTCATAGCAACTCAGCAATTACCCACGAACCAGCGACTTCCTCGAATCTCAGTCGCTCTCAATCAGTGTCCGAAGAGCAACCAGTAATACCAGGTGGATTTCCCGTCGCTGCAGATGGGTCCAAGGACGAGTAAGAAGATTAATTGATTTTTAGCGTTCGACAGGTGGGAAAGGATGACTGATAGGGTGCATGGCTGGGATAGAAATGAAATTCCCCTCAGGCGTTATGGTGTTATGGGACGTAAAGTAATGATACGATACTTGAAGAGAGCGCCTGAAAAATGGAATGACTGGTCCCACTTTCCCACGACAGATATGTGACACAGCCTTGCTATTGTGGAGCATATTTGTAAAGAATTAGTTATATTCTGATTAAATATATTTAGGCAAATATATTTGTAGCGCCTATCCGGCGATAATAACGCCCTGAACAAATCCAAAGTAAGCGGGGTTCACTAGCAGAGCCTGTATTAATAACCCCGTTGCTATATCCCAACATTGTTAGAGCAGATTATACCGATGAAATAGTACCGAGACTTAGACAGAGGATGTTCCATCACAAATATAGATATCCCATTCCATGAACTCTATCGTCATGTATCTTCATGCTGTCACATCTTGTGTTGGCGTACGTCAACTCTTCCCTATAATACCAATTTGTGATTTATGGCAGCAGCCCATGGGTCATATATCTTTCAAGTCTCAGGGATCACCGTTCTTAGCTCCCCAACGATGAGGTGGGAATGCATCCTCGGCTCTGTAACTTAAAAGTAAAAAGTTTCAAAACATCTGGCCCCGACCGCAGCCTTGTTGGTAGCCTCGCGCCCTCGGATAATCCCTAATTCCGCTTCCGCCAGCCTTTCCTACACCATCTATCTTCTGTCTAGAACCTTAGAAAGAGCCATGATAGGGATCTGACGGATGATCGTCTATTCTTCTTATAGCAGCTATTTCATTTGGTATCAATTGGGAATGACGAAGTAAAGATGGTCACAAGGGCGGTCTTGACGAAACAACTAAGAATATTAACGACGTCACGAAGAGGATTGGCAAGCACTGCACGTTGTAATGTGGATTTCACGCATGCCGTGGGTACCGTTTGTTCCTTGGTCCCAAATGCGACACAAAATCGACCATAATTGAGGCGCTTCAGGCGAGGAATAAAGGCTGATTGGAGACTACGTGTAACAGGTCATTGGCGGCGGGGCTGTTGGTCTTGCAATCGCACGAAAGCTCGCTCAAAGAGATGGCACAAGCACTATTTTAATAGAAAGAAATGGAGCCGTGGGTATGGAAACAAGCAGTCGGAATTCTGAAGTCATCCATGCCGGAATTTATTACGGGGCCGATAGCCTGAAAACAAAGCTATGTATACGGGGAAGAGAGATGATGTATGAACTATGTGAGAAATATGTTATCCCACACAGGAGAACGGGAAAGTGGATAGTCGCGCAAACAGATCAACAATGGGAGGTTTGTTTACTTCCTTTTGTCTCAGATTCTGTAAATAAGCCATAGCTTATATATTTTTCAGGAACTGGTGAAACTCCACAAATTCACACAGTCGATTGGCGTCCCTACTCACTTTGTCTCTTTGGACGAGGCAGCAAAGGTAGAGCCTTTCGTACGAGCCACAGTAGGCATACTCGAGTCCCCTACAACAGGAATCATCGACTCCCACGGCTACATGCAATATCTCCTCGGGTCCTTCCTCGAACACAGCGGTGACATCGCCTACCACTCCACCGTAACGTCCATCTCCCCCATCGGCCCCTCCCCGGGAATAACCGGCTACACAATCACAGCCCGCGACGACACCACACGAGAAGAATCCTCCTTCACAGCCTCCACACTCATCAACTCCGCTGGTCTCAGCGCCTGCACCATCTCCAACCTCCTCCTCCCCCCTTCCCGCCACCGCACCCCCTTCTACGCCAAAGGCAACTACTTCTCCTACAACGCCTCCACCCCCAGGGCTACCCGCCTCATCTATCCCGCGCCCGAACCCGGCCTAGGCGGCCTAGGAACCCACCTAACACTCGACATGTCCGGCGCGCTACGCTTCGGCCCCGACGTCGAATGGGTCGATTCGCCCTCCGACCTCTCCGTCTCCACGTCTCGCTTGCGCGAAGCCGTCCAGGAGATTAAGAAGTACATGCCCGGCATCGACGAAGAGCGGCTCATGCCTGACTATGCAGGCATACGGCCGAAATTAGGCAGGACGAGTGCGGTAGCTGCTTCGGGCGGGAAGGGCGCGGGAAAGGGCTCGTTTGTGGATTTCTATATCCGGGAGGAGGACGGATTCAAAGGATTTGTGAACCTTCTGGGGATAGAGAGTCCGGGGTTGACGGCTAGTTTGGCGATTGCGGAGGAGGTGGAGGGCTTGTTGTATCGGTGACGGAGATTAGTCTAGAGGCCTGTCTGTATGAGGCCGGTGGTTGTTTGGGGGGGGGGAGGCTGTACGTATGGTGAGTAGCATGAGTAAGGGGTACTAGAGATCTATTGGTGCTTGGTGATATACGAAATTTGTGGATGCATGAGGCAGATTTAGAGGGCTTGTTGTATAATACATATTGGTGAGTAGGGGCTCTAGATATGAATAGCTGCTTTGATGACGTGCGTATAGATGAAGCGGAAATTATGTAATAATGATCTGCAATGTGTTGCGGGGTTAATATATGCCCGTCGGGTTTACCTGCATAATTCATCTTAGTGTTGATTCAAATATAGCACCTACATACGGCAGTACATACAGCATTCTATATTCGTTCGGCATAGAAATGTGAGTTGGCAATATTAGCAAGGAGCATTTACATCACATCATACAAATTCATTAACAAATCACAAACCCGGCAGCCTTGATGAATGAAAGTTTCTTCGCACAGTACAAGTGATTGCTTGTCTAAATGTACACGTGATCATCGTTTCAATCATTCATCAGACACTCCACCGTACCATAGAAAGATACGAGTGTGTATCGAGGAGAGGAACCCTCTATCAAAACCGTTTTTGTGTCTCAAAAAAGAACAAATCCCAAAGTTGTAAAAGGCTCGAAAAGCGCACTGCAATAAGGTGTGCAAGTGGCTACGAGAAAAGAAGTAAAAGTAATGTGTGCTCAAGAATCGAAATCGAAATTCACACCATGTCTCATGTCTCTTGATGTCGTTGTCGTGCTAGCGCCGGGCTTGCTTAGACTTTGAGGGGTTTGGCAACGTACTTGTGGGTGTGGGCGGATAGGTGGCGGCGGTGACGAGTGCTGCTGCTCTTGTATACAGAGAGGGCCAAGGAACCGCCACAGATTTGTGTCTCATCGCCCTCGCAGGGCATGTTGCAATCAGATTCAGGCAATTCAGTGCTGCCAACCAGGGCGTTACCGCAGAAGCATTGCCCGCCATACTCAGTACCGGCTAGGCTCCAGCCGCTCGCGCCGCAGTAGGCGATGCATTTCGTTGTGGTGACTTGGTGAACGCCAATGTTGGCGAAAGTGACACCGCTAAGAACTCGGGTACCGCTGAGCGTATCTGACCAGCAGCCATAGTCCGACCATCCTGTAGAGCTTGTGACTGAGTCTGAGGTCACATTGACGTTGAGCGCTCCAGAGTTGTCAGGCGTAGAAGTTGGAAGGGTGGGGTTAGTGGTGGTGGTGATGGTAATGGTAATAGTAGTAATAGAAATAGAATTTTTGGTAGCCTCCGCTGCTGAGCTAGGTTCAGGGTCAGAGCCCATGCTCGAGCTCGAGGCCGAGCCTGAATCAGATGCAGCTGAAGAGCTAGCTGGCGGCGCAGCAACAGTGGTTGTAGGTGTCCCAGAGCCTGATCCTGATCCAGAATAAGAGTCCGATCCGGAG
>Ga0335074_10008128_pt1 | contig 14577 bp, 13 predicted proteins | sample Lox_Sample_23_FD_206715 | JGI IMG/M metagenome (GOLD analysis project Ga0335074, IMG submission 206715) | Soil microbial communities from Loxahatchee National Wildlife Refuge, Florida, United States - Lox_Sample_2.3 | ecosystem: Environmental > Terrestrial > Soil > Wetlands | place: USA...
CACCGCGTCCGGTCGCAGGTCGGCCAGGATGGCGGCCAGCCGGTCGTACTCCGTCGCCAGGTCGACGCTGACGAATCCGATCTCGCGCCCCGAGACCTCCCGCCACGCCCGCAGGCGCTCCCCGATCGGAACGATCGGCGTCAGCGACTCGACCTCCAGGTCGACGTCGATCTTCCGGCGGGACAGGTTGTCCAGAATGGTGACATCATGGCCACGGTCCGACAGGTACAACGACGTCGGCCAGCCACAGAAACCATCACCCCCGAGTACGAGGACGCGCATTACGACTCCTATCGCATCAGCAGCGAATCTTGCGCCGTGACTTTACCTCTAGTGAAGAGTCTTCGTCACGCAAACCGGCGCTCACCTCGGCCGAGCCGGAGGACGCCTGCATCTGCCACGGGAGTGTAGCGGGAAGCAGGGACCGCCAGCGCGGTGGAGAGGAGAGGACGGCGCGAATCGGTGACAAGAATCACTATCGCTTTTATCCACTATGCAGCCTGTTCAACCGTCTAGACCTCGGTCCTGGCGGCGGGGGTCAGCAGCTCGCCGACGGCCTCCACCAGCCGCGTCATCTCGTAGGAGATCTGGCGCGTGTCGCACTCGGGCGCGGTGAGCACCGCCAGGGCCGAGCCGTCGCTGACCGCCTTCACGAACATCAGCCCGCGATCCATCTCGACCAGCGCCTGGATGGGCAGGCCGGCCTCCATGATCTGCGCCGCGCCCCTGATCAGGCTGGTCAGCCCGGAGGTGATGGCGGAGAACTGCTCCACCGCCTCGTACGGGATGCCCGCGGAAAGCGCCAGCGGCACCCCGTCGGCGGACACCACGATCGCGTGCGCGACGTCGGCCACCCGGGTGGTGAAGTCAGTGACTAGCCAATTAAGGTCCTGACGGTACGGGCTGCTCAACGGCTCGTTTCCTCTCCTGCGTACGGTGTCCAGCCCGGCGTGCCGCCCGTCTGGGTTGCATCGCGGTTGCCAAGCTGGAATCCGGCCAGCCGGTTGCGTGCCGCTTCCGGCGAACGGCGCCGCGGCGTCTGCTGCTGGGACGCGCCCCCGGGCTCGGCCGGCGCGCCGAGGACCGGCGCCTCGTCCGGGCTGGGCGCGTCATAGCCGGAGGGCGGGCCGTCGAATGCTATGTCCGCCCGCGGCGTCCGCTGCGGTAGCCCGGCCTGGGTCTGGCGCGTGGGCGGCGGTTCGCCGGCCGGGCCGCCGGCCGGCCACCCGCTCAGGTCGGCCGACCGCATCCCGCCGTCGGCCGGGCCGGCGGCCGCCCAGTCGACGCCGGCCGATCCCCAGGCGCGGCCCGCAGGCGCCGGCCACTGCCCGCCGCCCGTCTGGGTGGCGGACGAGGCCGAGCCGGACGAGCCCGACGCGGCTGAAGCGGACGCGGACGACCCGGCCGGAGCCCGGCCGGACGGCGTCTTGGCGGCGAACCAGACCGAGCGGGGAGCCGCCCCGCCGCCGACGACGGGCTGGTCGCCGCTGGTGGCGAGCAGGCTGAGGCGGTGCCGCCCGCCGCCGGGCCGGCCGGTCGTGCGCTGCCGAAGTCCCGACGTGCCGTGCGCCGCCGCGAGCGCCGCGCCGAGCGCGGGGCTGGGGTCGTTACCGAACGCCGCGTTCTCGTTGAACGTGCTGCCGTCGGGACGCGGGCGCGAGTGCATGCCGACCGAGAGCGGCTGCTCGCGGCTGGTCAGGTTGCCCGGCAGCCAGACCAGGGCGGTCAGGCCCTGTGGGTTGCCCGCGCGGAGCCTGACCCTGATCCCGTGCCGCGCCGCCAGCCGCGAGACCGCGAACAGGCCCATGTGCCGGGAGACCGACACGTCCACGCCGGGCGGGTGGTCGAGCCGCCAGTTCATCTCCTCGAGCCGGGTCGCGGAGACGCCGACCCCCTCGTCGCGGACCTCGACCAGCACACCGCCGCCGGGCGAGTCCGCCACCGACACCTGGATCTGGTTCTCCTGGGGTGAGAACAGGGTGGCGTTCTCGATGAGCTCGGCCAGCAGGTGCACGATGTCGGCCGCCGCCTGCCCGGAGACCATGATCCCGGGCTGGACCGCGAGCGACACCCGGCCGTACTGCTCGATCTCGGCCGAGGCGGCGCGGGCCACGTCCCCGAGCGGCACCGGCTCGCTCCACTTGCGGACCGGCTCCTCGCCCGCGAGCACGAGCAGGTTCTCCGAGTTGCGGCGCATCCGGGTAACCAGGTGGTCCATGGAGAACAAGTGCGAGAGCTGCTCGGAATCGGCCTCGTTCTGCTCGAGGTTGTCGATCATCCGCGATAGCCGGTCGATCAGCGGCACGCTGCGCCGCGACAGGCTGATGAACATCGTGTTGAGGTTGCTGCGTAGCTGCGCCTCGGTCCCGGCCAGTCGCACCGCCTCGGCGTGAACCTGGTCGAAGGCGCGGGCCACGCGGGCGATCTCATCGGTCCCCTCCACGCCGATCGGCTCGACGTAGCCGAAGCTAGCCGGGTCCGCCTCGGCCAGATCGGTCCCGCTGGCGGCGGCCGCCACCCGCGCGGGCAACCGGACGGAGGCGATCTCGAGCGCGTCCGTCTGCAGCCGCCGCAGCGGGTTGACCATCGACCGGGCGACGAGCGCGGTCGCCAGCAGCACGAGGAGCACCACCGCCACCGTCACCACCGCGGTCAGCACCGCCGACTCGAATGCCTGGTGCTGAAGCTGCTGGCTGCGGGTCACGACCGCGCCGGCCAGCTGGTCGTTGATATTCCGCATCCCGCCGATGATCCCCGACATGTCGGAGTACCAGGCGCCCGGCGAGGCGGCGGTATCGGTGAAGCCGAGCTTCAGATTCGCGGTGGCAAGCGGGAAGATGACGGTCGGGTCGGCGGCCGTGCTCACCAGGTTCTCGATCAGCTGCGCGGCCGCGGACTCCTGGCTGGCCTGGGAGTCGGTGACGGCGGTGGACTGAGCCTGGGAGGCCACCGCGACGAACGACTGCTGGTCGGCGAACTGGAGGTCCTGCGCGGCGACGAACGCCGCCAGCCCGCCGAAATCGTCGAGCGCCGTCGCGCCGCCGACGTTGTTGAAGCTCGACCCGCTGCTCCTGGTGGCGTTGTTCAGCGCGCTCGCGATGAGCGCGCCGTAGAGGATAGCGCGCTGCTGCGAGGCCTGATCCTCGGCCGCGGACAGCGCGCTCAGCGCGCGCACGTCGTCGCCCAGCTGGACGTCGCCGCTGCCGCTGGTGATCTCGTCGTCGAGCGCGAACAGGATCGAGAGCACGCCCGAGTAGCTCTCCACCACCTGGATCGAGGAGTCGCTGGCGGCCAACTGGCTGAGCTCGGTCTGAGAGAGGCGGAGGCCGCCGGGAGTGAGCAGGTACCTGATCTGGGCGAGCGCGGTCGCGGCCTTGGCCTGGATGCTCGCGGGGAACCCGGTCCCGATGCCCTCGATGGCCGACTGGGCGCTGGCGGCGGCTGCGTTGGTAATGGCCTCGGCGCTGGCAAGCTCCGCGTTCTCCTGCTTCAGATCCGCCGTGAGCGACGCGGCCACCTGCGAGCTCGCGTTGCCGGCGGCGGCATTCTGCTGCAACGTCATCAGCGCGGTGACCCCGACGGTGCGGTCGCGCTCGTCCTCCATGGCCTGCGCCAGCGCGGTGACCCGGACGCCGACGTCGGCCAGCCGCACGCTGCGCGAGTACGCGCCCGCGGTGCCGACCGCGTCCGCGATCCGCAGGCCGCCGAAGACCAGGCCGAGCACGCTCGCCATGGCGAACAGCGCTATCAGTCGGGTGGAGACCGACCAGTTGGACAGGGAGGACCGTCGCACCCGGTCCGGCTGGGCCCCGTCCGGCCCCGCCCGGTCCGGCCGCGCCCTGCCCTGGTCGCCAGCCCGAATAGCGGGCATGTCAGTCTGGCTGGCTCGCCGCCGCCCGATTGCGGGCGCGTCGGGGCCTCTCATCGCTCTGCCCTCGCATATTCATGTCGTAGCCGCAGGTAAATCGACATGAGCCAGTTCTCGCGCGCGCCGCAGCCGTGCTCGGTACGTGCATCTGGCTAGCGAGAGTGTAAGACTCCGCGGACGTGCAAGTGAGACCAAATCGCCATATAGCGCAAAATTAGGTGCTTGGTGTGCGGTATTGGTCGTCTTTTCTGCTCTGCTCGACGGAAATACGGCCGTTGGCCGGGCCCGATTCCCCTCTGTCACGCACGACAACTCCCAGCTCAGGAGTGCAGTAGGAATTTGATCGCGTCCAGCGCCGCCTGGATGTTGGCGACCGAGTTGGCGTAGGAGATCCGGAGAAACCCCTCGCCGTGGCGGCCGAAAGCGGTGCCGGCTAGCGCCGCCACGCCTGCCTCGCGCAGCAGCCGGCCCGCCAGGTCGTCCGCGCCGACCCCGGTGCCGGTGATATTGGGAAAGGCGTAGAACGCGCCCTGCGGCTCGACGCAGCTGACCCCGTCGATCGCGTTAAGCCCGGCCACGATCACATCGCGCCGCCGGCGGAACTCCGCCACCATGGCCGCGACGCACGTCTGCGGCCCGTCGAGGGCGGCGATCGCCGCGTACTGGCTAAACGCCGACGTGCAGGAGACAGAGTTGATCGCCAGCCGGGTGACCGGCTCCACCAGCGCCGTCGGGAAGACGCCGAAGCCGAGCCGCCAGCCGGTCATCGCGTACGTCTTCGACCAGCCGTCGAGCAGGATGGTCCGGTCCGCCATGCCGTCGAACTCGAGCACGCTCGCGTGCGGCCCGCCGTACCGCAGCGCCCAGTACACCTCGTCCGACAGCACGACGAGATCGTGCCGCAGAGCGAGCGCGGCAATCGCGGCGCAGTCGCCGGCGGTCAGCGCCGAACCGCACGGGTTGTGCGGGGAGTTGATGATCAGCAGCTTCGACGCGGGCGTGATCAGCCGGGCGAGCTCGTCGACGTCGATGCGGAACCCGTTGGACTCCCGCAGCGGCACCGGCACCGGCGTGGCCCCGGCGAACGCGGTGATCGACTCGTACATCGGGAACCCCGGGTCGGGGTAGAGCACCTCGTCCCCCGGCCCGGCCAGCGCCATGATCGTGAAGAACATGATCGGCTTGGCCCCCGGCGTCACCACCACCCGGTCGGGCGAGGTCCGCAGCCGTCCGGTCCGCTCGAGGAACGCCGCGACCGACTCGCGCAGGGCCCAGATCCCTGGCGCGGGCACGTAGTGCGTCTGCCCGGCGCGGAGCGCCTCGATCGCCGCCTCGCTGATGTGATCCGCGGTCGGGAAGTCCGGCTCCCCGATCTCCAGGTGAATGACCCGCTGCCCGGCCGCCTCCAGCGCCTTGGCCCGCGCGAGCACCTCGAACGCCGACTCAGTCCCCAGCCGGCCCATACGCTCCGCAAGCCGAAAATCGGTCATGTCGCCGAGCATAGATTCCGGCCCCCGCGCTGATAACCCCGCCGGCCGCCAACCTGCCCGCGCCCGTGGTTGTGGCGCCCACAGCGCAATCGCCCCCGGGCGATTGCCGCAACCCCCGGGGCAGAGCGCGCGCCGTGGAAGACTGGGGCCATGGAGGCGGCCCCGGAATCGCTCGAGCGCGCATACCGGCAGGAGGCGACCCGGATCAGGGCCGCCCTGGCCGCGCGGACCGGGGACCTCGGCCTGGCCGAGGACGCGGTGCAGGACGCGTTCGTCGAGGCGATCGAGCGCTGGCCGCGCGACGGCGTGCCCGCCAACCCGGGCGGCTGGCTGGCCACCACCGCCCGCCGCAAGGCCCTCGACCGGCTCCGCCGGGACCGGGTCGCCGAGCGCAAGCTGGCCCTGCTCGCGGTCACCGACACGTCGGCCTGCCCTGATGGCCCGGCTACGGCGGCAGGCCAGGGCCACGGCCACGGCCAGACCCAGAGCGACGGGCCCGACGGCGGGGGAGCCGACCGGCAGGCCGACGACGAGCTGCTGAGCCTGGTCTTTGCCTGCTGTCACCCCGCGCTCGCCCGGGACGCGCAGGTGGCGCTCACGCTGCGCGCGGTCTGCGGCCTGACCGTCGGGCAGATCGGCCGGGCCTTTCTCGTCTCCGAGGCCACGATGTCGCAGCGGCTGCTGCGCGCCCGCAAGACCCTGGCCGATGCCGGCGCCCCGGTCCGCGTCCCCGACCCGGACGAGCTGGCGGACCGGCTGGCCCAGGTCCTGGCGGTCGTCTACCTCTTCTTCAACGAGGGCTACCTGGCCTCCTCCGGCCGCCAGCCGGCCCGCCGCGACCTTGCCGCGCAGGCGGTCGCGCTGACCAGGACCCTGCACCGGCTGATGCCGCGCGAGCCGGAGGTCCTCGGCCTGCTGGCGCTGCTGCTGCTGCACGAGTCGCGCGCCGCGGCCAGGTTCGACGGCTGGGGCCGGCTCATCCGGCTGAAGGACCAGGACCGCTCGCGCTGGGACGTCGGGCTCGCCGCCGAGGCGACCCGGCTGCTCGACCGGGCGATGGCGATGCGCCGGGCGGGGCCGTACCAGGTCCAGGCGGCGATCGCCGCGCTCCATGCCGAGGCGGCCGACTACGAGCAGACCGACTGGCGGCAGATCCGCCTGCTTTACAGCCGGCTGGCGACGATGACCCCGTCGCCGGTGGTGCTGCTCAACCGGGCGGTCGCCACCCGCTACGCGGTCGGCCCGGAAGAGGCGCTAGCCGAGATCGGGCCCCTGCGCGCCGATCTCGAGGGCTACCACCTCTTCCACGCCCTCCAGGCCGCCCTGCTCACCGCACTGGGCCGGGCCGAAGAGGCGGCGGCCGCGAGCGACCGGGCGCTGGCGCTCGTTGCCAACCCGGCCGAACGCGACCTGCTCAGCCGCGGCCTCACCCTGTGAAGCGAACGGTCATCCCATTTCCAGGACCGGCCGAACCTCGACCACGATCCAGCCGCGGTCCACGCCCGGCCAGGTCTTGGAGATGTCGACGGCCTCGTCGATCGAGTCCGCCTCGATGACCGAGAACCCGCCGAGCACTTCCTTGGTCTCGATGTAGGGCCCGTCGGTCACCCCAGTCGAGCGCACGGTCTTAGCCGTCGCCGCGCCCTGGAGCTGCTTCCCGGCCTCCAGCTTGCCGGTCGCGCCCCACTTCTCGTACCAGGCGCCGACCTCGGCGTACCAGGCGCCCCACTCGGGGGTGTTCGGGGCCGGCTCGTTCGGCGTGTCCATGATCAGCAGCACGTATTTCACGAGAATCTCCCTCCGCGCCGCGCCCCCAGCGGGCGCCCGCACCGACTCCACGAACCCGCGCCCCGCGATTCCGACAACTCGCCAAATATTTTTAGCGGACGCGGGGTCATGCGGTCATGGCACCAGGGTGTCGTGGTGGCGGAGGGCGAACTCGCGCTCGGACTCCGACAAGTCGGCCTCCTTAACCAGCCGGACCAGGTCAACGTGGCGGCCGACCGGACACCACTGGATCCGCCAGAGGCCGAGCCTGATCGCCTTGAGCGACCCGCCGGGGATCCACGTCGTGGTGAACAGGTGACCCTGGCGGCAGCGGACGAAGGAGTTGCGACCGACCCGGTAGCCCGCCCGGGTGGCGACGATCGTGCCCGCGACGTAACCGGCGACGACGACGGCGGCGACGCCGAGCCGCCGCTTGCGCTTTGACGTTGACATGCCGTCAGGCTACGCCGATCCGTGCCGGGCGACGTGCCGTCCGCGGTCGTCCCAGGGCGGCTCCGCCTCGTCGAGGACGAGGGTGAAGTCACTCAGGCTGCGCGGCCCCCGGTAGGTGAACGTGAATGCCCGCAGGACATCGAGGCCGAGGATCACGTCGGCGCCGAGCGTGTTCGGCTTGATGCCGGCCGCGGCCAGGTCGAACGGCGCGAACATCCCCTCGGTCGGGTGGATCTCGATGCGGACCGGGTACATGTAGATGACCGCGCCGTTGACCCCGACCCGGCTGACCTCGGCCGCGCCCATCGGCTCGATGCCGAGCGACCTGACCACCTCCGGCGAGACCGCCGAATGATTCGCGCCGGTGTCGATGACGGCGACGACCTGCACGGCCGGCATCGGGGCGGGATGGCTCGCGACGTGAGCGTGCGGGGCGGGGCGGACGGTCACGCTGGTTACCGGATAGCCATGCGGATCAAGCTGCCCAAGCAGGTAAGACATGCCGTCCCCTCAGTGTCCCCATGGCCAACGATCAATGCTCACGCGCTACCCGGGACCAGCAGAAATAACGATCAACCCCAGTACCGCGCAAGCAAGAGGCTACGGCCTCCGCGCGACGTTCAGCACCGCGCCCCGGTGCCGGCGCAGCATCGGAACCTGTCGACGGGTGGGCCAATCCGCCCTACATCGGTAATGATCTATAGTCGACAATCGACTGATATTGCGCTATCTGGAGGAGTTCTCAGCATGACCGAGTCGACCGCCGGGCTGACCATCGTCATCGGCTCCTACCTGGAGGCGGACCTGGTGGCGCGGATCGCGGCGGCCCCGCCGGTGGCGCGGGTCGCCTACGAGCCCGACCTGCTCCCGGTGCCACGGTACCGCTGCGACCATAACGGGCGGCGACGCGACCTGAGCGAGGCCGACCTGGCGCGGTGGCGGTCGATCGCGGCCAGCGCTGACGTGTTCTTCGATTTCGACTGGCTCGACCCGGCCGGGATGGCGGACCTGGCCAAGAACGGGCGGCTGCGCTGGGTGCAGGCGACGAGCGCCGGCATCGGGGCGTTCATGCAGCGGACCGGGCTTGACCGCAGCGGCCTGACCGCCACCACCGCGGGCGGCATCCACGCGGTGCCGCTGGCCGAGTTCGCGGTCATGGGGGCGCTGCATTTCGTCAAGGGCGTGCCCGACCTGCGGAGGCGTCAGCAGGCGAGACACTGGGAGCGGTACACGACCAGGCAGCTGGCGGGCCAGCGGGCGCTCGTCGTCGGGCTCGGCGGCGTCGGCCGCCGGGTGGCCGCCAGCTTCGCCGCGCTCGGCGTGGAGGTCTGGGGCCTCGGCCGCGACGACAGGTCCTACGACGTCGACGGCCTGACCAAGGTCATCACCCGCCACGACCTCGACGCGGCGCTGCCCTCCGTCGAGATCGTCGTGCTGGCGGCTCCGCTGACCGAGGAGACCGAGGGGCTGATGGGCCGCCGCCAGCTCGGCCTCCTGCCGCCGGGCGCGGTGCTTGTCAACGTCGCCCGGGGTCAGATCGTCGATGAGCACGCCCTCATCGACGCGCTGCAGGCGGGCGCGCTCGGCGGAGCGTGCCTGGATGTGTTCGCGACCGAGCCGCTCCCGGCCGACAGCCCGCTGTGGGAAATGGACAACGTCATCGTGTCGCCGCACTCGGCGTCGACCGTGGCAACCGAGAACGAGGCGCTCACCGACCTGTTCATCGACAACCTCGCGCGGTTCGCGGATAACCGGCTGCTGCGCAACCGCTACGAGCCGGCCGATGGGTACTGACATCCTGGAGTCGTCATGATCTCGCACCTCTCGCTGCCAGAGGCCGTTCGGCTCACGCTTCGGCGACGAATACTCAACAACGAGCTCGCCGCGGGCGAGCGGCTCATCGAGGCGAGCCTCGCGGCCGAGTTCGGCGTCAGCCGGACCACGCTGCGGTCCGCGCTGATGGAGCTCAAGAACGACCGGCTGGTCGAATTCTCGCCGCGCCGCGGCTGCTGGGTGGCCCGGATGACGCCGGCCGAGATCGAGGACGCCTGCTTCGCCCGCTACCTGCTCGAGTCCGGCGCGGTCACCGAGGAGCGCGCGATCATCGACGACAACCTGGTCGCGGCGCTCGGCCGCGAACTCGACGCGATGGCCGAGGCCGTCGCGGCGGGCGACCTGGCCGAGACCGTCGAGAGCGACACGCGCCTGCACGGCCTGCTCGTCGCGGCGGGCGGCCGGACCCGGCTGGCCGAGCTCTGGCACGACCTCGACGGCCAGATGGGCGCGCTGATGCGGTCCTCGATCGAGTTCCAGGGCACTGAGCTGGCGGACGTGGTGGGCCGCCACCGCAGCCTCATCGACGCCGTTCGCACGCGCGACACGACGCAGATCGGCGCCGCCCTGCGGGACCACTACCTCAACCCGAGGAACTTCGCCGAAGACGCGCTGAACGGTCAAGACACCACCGAGTGAGCCCGGGCCACGGCGACGACCCGGCGATCCACGTCGCAGCGGCAATGCTGGGCGGGCGTGGAACCGCGGTCCGTTCGAAATACGGATGACCTTGACTTTGAATTTAGGCGCCGAAGCCGGTCATCTCGGCGGCCTCGTCGAGGGCGAGCTGCCACGGGAAATCGTCGTCGGCCGACACCGAGGGGGCGCTGCCGCCCGGGCCGAGCAGGACCGAGACGCCCTCGGCCCGCAGCGCCTTAACCGACCGCGCGAACTGCGGCCGGGCGGCGAGCGGGGCGCTGACGGCCGGCAGCACGACGGTGGGGATGGCCAGGCCGGTCTGCTCGGCCAGCACGGCCAGCGCGTAGGAGTCGGCGATGCCGAGCGCCCACTGGTTGAGCAGGTTGAACGTCGCGGGCGCGACCACGATCGCGTCGGGGACGCGCGACCGCGGCTCCCCGGGCGATCGGTGCACGCTGCGCACCGGTGACCCGGTCAGCGCCTCGATCGCGTTCGCGTCGAAGAACGCGAGCGCGGACGGCGTGGCGACCACCTGCACCACCCAGCCCCGCGCGAGCGCCTCCTTGACCAGCGTCCCCACGTCCGAGGCAGCCCCGGCGCCGGAGACGACTATCGTCAGCACCCAGCTCTTGCGCGCCATACATCGAGCATAGAAACGCGCGGGAAGAATGACCAGCCACCCCGCCGGCCAGCGGCCGGTGTTGCCACCCGGAATGGGTGACGCGGGCGCGCTCGCTGGTTCCTAGGCTCGCCCCGGGGTAGCGGCTGCTTCCCGCGCATACGTGGAGGTTGGGCACACCATGGTCGCTGACGCTCTGCTGGCATCCTGGCGGGACACTCCGGCGCGCCGGGCGATCGTCGACTTCGTCGGCCGCGTCACCAGCGAGGGCGGAGCCGGCTACGTCGCCCCGGCCGAACGGGTGGCGGTGTTCGACAACGACGGGACGTTGTGGAGCGAGAAGCCGATTCCGATCCAGCTTGACTTCACCCTGTTCCGGCTGGCGGAGCTGGCCAACGCGGACCCGTCGCTGCGGGCCAGGCAGCCCTACAAGGCCGCCATCGAGCGCGACTACCGCTGGCTCGGCGAGGCGATGGTCAAGCACTACCGCGGCGACGACGCCGACCTCGGCGTGCTGATGGCGGCGGTGGAGACCGCGTTCGAGGGGATGAGCGTCGAGGCCTTCGGCGCCGAGGTCATGACGTGGCTCAGGACCGCCGCCCACCCGGTCCTGCACCGGCCGTACACGTCGTGCGTGTTCGTCCCCATGCTGGAGCTGCTGCGCTACCTGGAGGCCAGCGGTTTCACCACCTACATCGCGTCGGGCGGCGACCGCGACTTCATGCGGCCGTTCGCCGAGCAGGTCTACGGCATTCCGCCCGAGTGCGTGATCGGCAGCGCCCTCGGGCTCGATTTTCGCTCCGGCGAGGACGAAACCGAGCTGATGTACAAGTCGAAGATCGAGTTCTTCGACGACGGGGTCCAGAAGCCGATGCGCATCTGGGGCAGGATCGGCCGCCGTCCGCTGGTGGCGGGAGGGAACTCCAACGGCGATATCCCGATGCTGCGCTTCGCCCGCGGCGCCGGCCGGGACGGCCTGCGCCTGCTCGTGCTGCATGACGACGCCGAGCGCGAGTTCGACTACCGCTCCGGCGCCGAGGACGCGCTGCAGCGGGCGGCCGACCGCTCGTGGACGGTGGTCAGCATCGCGACCGACTGGGCCACGGTCTTCCCCCAATTCCCGCCGGTGCCGCGGACCAGGTCGTCGGCCGACGAGGGCGCCTCGTCACGCGCTCCGGCCGGCGGGTGAGCAAACCGGCTCGAGCTGGTCACCGTCGGGTAACGGCTTCGTCGCCGCGGATAGAACTGCTCTGACCCGGTGGGTTACGCTTCGGTGGTGCCCATCGCCGTCCGCCTCGCCCCCGGTCGCCGCCCGCGCGGCTGCCGGGCGCCTGCGCGGCGGGTGCTCGGACGCAGGGTGCGGTATGTGATCGGCTCTGAGGCTGGTCAGGTCAACGGGATGCGATGGCTCGGCGCGCCGCGCATCGTGCGGGGTATCTGAGGGAGATCGTTCTCCCCTGCCCCGCCGCGTGACCCCGTCCTCAGCCGCACAACCCGGGGCGTGCGCCCCGGCTTAGGAGCGCTTCCACCGTGAACAGCGAATTCTTCATCCCGGCATTGCCGGGCCAGATCCCCAGCGCCGAGGGCTATTTCGGCGCGTTCGGCGGCACGTTCATCCCGGAGGCGCTGGTCGCCGCCACCGACGAGGTCGCCGCCGAGTACGAGAAGGCCAAGGCCGATCCCGCGTTCGTCGCGAGGCTCGAGGAACTGCTGGCGCACTACGCCGGGCGCCCGAGCGCGCTCACCGAGGTGCCCCGATTCGCCGCCCAGGCCGGCGGCGCGCGGGTGTTCCTCAAGCGCGAGGACCTGAACCACACCGGCTCGCACAAGGTCAACAACGCGCTCGGACAGGCCCTGCTGACCAAGCGGATGGGCAAGCCGCGCGTCATCGCGGAGACCGGGGCCGGCCAGCACGGGGTGGCCACCGCGACCGCGTGCGCGCTGTTCGGCCTCGAATGCACCGTCTACATGGGCGAGCTCGACACCCGTCGGCAGGCGCTCAACGTGGCGCGGATGAAGATGCTCGGGGCCGAGGTGATTCCGGTCACCTCCGGCTCCCGCACTCTCAAGGACGCGATCAACGAGGCGTTCCGTGACTGGGTCGCCAACGTCGAGACCACGCACTACCTCTTCGGCACGGTCGCCGGACCCCACCCCTTCCCGGCCATGATCCGCGATTTCCAGCGGGTCATCGGCGTCGAGGCCCGCCGTCAGATCCTCGAGCGCACCGGGCGGCTGCCGGATGCGGCGATCGCCTGCGTCGGGGGCGGGTCGAACGCGATCGGCCTGTTCCACGCCTTCCTCCCGGACGCGGGCGTGCGCCTCATCGGCTGCGAGGCGGCCGGGCACGGGGTGCAGACCGGGAGGCACGCGGCGTCGCTGTCGGCGGGCGAGCCCGGCATCCTGCACGGTTCGCGCTCGTACGTGCTGCAGGACGAGGAGGGCCAGATCACCGAGGCATACTCGATCTCGGCCGGGCTGGACTATCCCGGCGTCGGGCCGGAGCACGCGTACCTGCACGACGTCGGCCGCGGCGAGTACCGTCCGGTCACCGACGACGCGGCGATGGCGGCGTTCCGGACGCTGGCGTCGACCGAGGGCATCATCCCGGCCATCGAGAGCGCCCACGCGCTGGCCGGCGCGCTCGCCGTCGGCGCCGAGCTCGGCCCGGCCGGGCTGATCCTGGTGAACCTGTCCGGTCGCGGCGACAAGGACATGGACACCGCCGCCAGCTATTTCGGCCGGCGCGAAGACGCGGCCGCCGCCCGGGGGGTCTCGAAGTGAGCGGGAACATCGACCTGCTGGCCGGCGCCCTGGCCCGGGCGAAGCGGGAGAACCGGGCCGCGCTCATCGCGGGGATGCCGGCCGGCTTCCCGACCGTCGACGGCGGCATCACCGCGATCGCGACGGTCTTGAACAGCGGCGCCGACATCGTCGAGGTCGGCCTGCCGCACACCGATCCGGTGCTTGACGGGCCGGTCATCCAGACCGCCGACGACATCGCCCTGCGCGGCGGCGTGCGGATCCACGACGTCATCCGCACGGTGCGGGAGACGCACCGGGCCACCGGCAAGCCAGCGCTGGTGATGTCGTACTGGAATCCGATCGCCCGCTACGGCATCGAGCGTTTCGCCACCGAGCTGGCCGAGGCCGGCGGGGCGGGGTGCATCCTGCCGGACCTGCCCGTTCAGGAATCCGCGGCGTGGCGCCGGCACGCCGCCCCCCGCGGCCTCGCCACCATCTTCGTGGTCGCGCCGAGCAGCGCCGGCGAGCGCCTGCGGGAGATCACCGCGGCCGGCTCGGGATTCGTCTACGCCTCGTCGCTGATGGGCGTCACCGGCACCCGCGAATCCGTCAGCGACGCCGCCGGCTCGCTGGTGCGCCGCGTCCGGGCGACCACGGAACTTCCCGTCTGCGTTGGAATCGGCATCTCCAACGCCGCCCAGGCCGCCCGCGTCGCCGGTTTCGCCGACGGCGTGATCGTCGAGTCCGTCCTGGTCAAGGCGATCCTCGACGCACCCGGCGAGGCCGCGGGGCTAGCGGCCATTGCCAGGCTCACCGCCGAGCTCGCCGACGGCGTCCGGCACGTCGCAGGCCGGCCCGCGCGCCAAGTTGCGGTGCGGTAACTAAGCGCCTGGCCCTTGCGCTGCCGGCGGCCGTCAGCAGCGCGAGGGCCACCGCCGCCGCGCCGACGACGCGGAGCGCGGGCAGCGGCCGCAGCCGTCGTGCCAGCACGTCATGATCGCCGCCGCTGCTCAGCAGCGACCAGCGCGACCGGGCCGACAGGGCCGAGCCGACGCAAAGGAGGGAGCCGGCGGAGAAGGCGCACAGGGTCGATCCGATCGAGGCGGCCGACAGGGCCGAGCCGACCGACCCGACCGACAGGGCCGAGCCGACCGACCCGATGC
>Ga0335074_10008129_pt1 | contig 14576 bp, 12 predicted proteins | sample Lox_Sample_23_FD_206715 | JGI IMG/M metagenome (GOLD analysis project Ga0335074, IMG submission 206715) | Soil microbial communities from Loxahatchee National Wildlife Refuge, Florida, United States - Lox_Sample_2.3 | ecosystem: Environmental > Terrestrial > Soil > Wetlands | place: USA...
AGACGGGAAACGGCAGCTACCCCGCGCCGCGGAACTGGCCCGCAGAAGTGAAAGAGTTGCTGCGGGAGGGATATCAACAAGGCGGGGAGAAAAAGCGCGAAGCGATCAAAGTCGTAAGAAATCTCTATCCTGGATTGCCGAGCAATACTCCCTCGAGGTTTGCCCGTCGGCAAGGGTGGATCCCGAAGACAATACAGGTTCGTGGGCGACGTCCGTGGACGGAAGAGGAGGAGAGAAAGCTTTGGGAGTTAGCTGGGTATGAGACTGCGGCCAGGATTGCCGAGCGCCTGGGAAGGTCCGAGGGAGCCGTTCGCTTTCGCCTAAAGTCACTAGGCCTCAGTGTCAAAGTGAAAGATGGTTGGTCATTCCGGGCGCTGCAGGAGATGCTGCATGTCGGCCCTTCCAAGCTTCGACGGTTCATTGCCGACGGGTCATTGAGAGCAAGAGATCCAAGGATATCGGCGAACTCTTTGAACGCCCTTTTCGAGGATAGAATCGCGGCCGGCAGTGCACCGACTGAAGCAGCTGAAGGAGCCCCCCACAAAATTCGGAAGAACGCAACTGGCTACTCTTGGGGGAGCGCTGCAAGACTGCTTGGCGTCGACGTAGGGCAAGTCCGCGAATGGATCGTGGAAGGAAAACTGAAGATCGTTGATGGATTCGTTACGGAGCGGGCGTTTCAGGACTTCTGTAAGAAACGTGGATCGGAATTGAATAGCGCACTTCTTGGTAACGAGGTTCGCGATTGGCTCGTCGATGGCTACTCACTGCCCATCAGCGATGAGACTGTCCCACCAGTAGTGCCCGGGAACCAGAAGCATGCGCTCGTTACGAGGCGCTGTCCGGGGTGCAGAAGGCCAATGCGAGGCAACATCTTCTTCCGGCATATCAAAACCTGTATGAGACGGCAGACGGAGCGCGCACTTGTTGCGTTTCCTTCGACGTGAGGTGACGGGCTCGAAACTCAGCGTACTCCGGATCACCTTCGCGCCATAGGGGAAAAGCCCCTTGGGGTGCCCACCTCTTACGATCAGAAAAAAAACTGCCGAGTACGAGCAACTCGCCACGTGCTTTGCCGGTTGGCTTAGACAAAACGAGGCCAGCCTCGAAGAGAAAGCCAGTCTCGAAAAGACACGCCGCGACGCAGCTCGCCAGAAAATGTCTGTCGCTACCGCCTGTTGGACTTAGTGTCCCTGTGAAAATCCTGGGACGCAGCCAGCCAATCGTGCACGGGTTTAAGCTTTCCTGTGTCTGCGACAAGTCTGCCGTTAGCGAACGAAACCGAGTCGTGGATGTCGCTGTTTCACTGGAGCACTATTTTTGCCGATGCCATGTACGTGCATCGATCCGAACAACTGTAGGCGCTGTACTGAACACGCCCCCTCATAGACTAAGAGAGTCGATATCGGAACGGTTCCCTCTACTGTCTAACTTTCCACAGCATTGCTGTATTGGCCGTCATCGCTGCCCAGCTTTCGAAAACCGCGCAAAGTTGGCATCCTCATCAAGAAATTTAGGATGGACAAAGCTGCGCCGGGGCCCCGGAGTCATCGATTCCCGTCAGGGCAACGAGAGTATGCCTTCTCGGTCGCGTCGGCGCGAGTCACATTGGTGGGTGAAGACTTTACGACCTCGGGGTACAGCTTCATCGCTTCGGCGTAAGCGGCGCAGGAGCGCCCGACATCGCCGAGCTCTTGGTAAGCATCGCCGATGCCCGAAATCGAATTCGCCAGCCTCTCCGCCCGCAATGACTCAGTCTGAAGCTTTTCTGCAATCGACCTCGCTTCTCGATAACTCGCTAATGCCTCGCGCGCCGAGACATTCAACTCCAAGTCTCCCAGGGCCGTCAGAACATATGCCAGCCTGTCTTGCGCGCGGGCGTTCCTCGGATCGGCCGACGCAAGCTCACGGCGGATCGCCAGGGACGCTCGCGTATATTGGATGGCTTTCGCAATATCCTTCTTCTGCCCGTAGTACTCCCCCCACTGGTTTAGGTCGATGGCGAGGTCCATCTTGTGTTCCGGGTCGTTCGGCGCTGCGCGAACCACAGATTCATCGAGTTCTTCCGCGCGCTTTAAATGCGCGAGGGCGCCATCTGGATCTTTGCTGCTGAGCAACTGTCCCGCAATGTACTTATGCGCGAGAGCGGCATCCCGCGGCCAGTCCAGATTGTGCGGATCGTGAGCCTGCATAGCTTCGTACACAGATGCTTCTTCCTCAAGATAACGGAGCGCGTCCTTCATGTCGTTGAATCGGGCGGCGGAATGCAGCGCAGAACCGAGCTGAAACTGCGCTTCTTTGCTCGAGGAATCCAACTGCGCGCGTTCGCGGGCAAGATTGAGCGCCTCCGTCGCCTCCGCGGCAGCTTTCTCTGGCTGGTTCGCATCCTTGTCAGCCTCCGCCTGCGCGATCAGGACTTCCGCCAGCAACCCCTTTGCTCGCCCGGAGGGCTGCTGCGCAACGAGCGCCCGCGCGAGTCGCTCGGCCTTCGTGTAGCTTTCCCTCGCGGCTGGCAAGTCACCGAGGTTTTGCCACTGGGAACTGCCTTGTATGTCGCCGATACGAAGGTATGCGATGGCCAACTCGCCCTGCAGGCCCTGATCGACGGACGAGTCTTTCGCCAGGGCATCGAGGTAGTTGATCGCGACTGCTACCAGGTCCTTCCGGACCTGGGTCGTCCCGGGGATCGCGGCGAGTTGGTTCTGCAGATTGAAAATCACCTCCCCCGCCAGCTTGTGCACATCGTCGAAGCGCCGCTGCGCAAGGTCGCGGTCGCGCAGCGCCGCTTGTCGCGCCTGCCGGGCGCGGATCGTCTCGAATGTGCTTACTGCGATACCCGCCACCAACACCAAGAACACCGTCGCAACCCCCAGCACGAGCGCGCGGTGCCGTCGAAGGTGCTTGCGCAACCTGTAACCCGCGCTCGCCGGGCGCGCGACTATGGGCTCGTGCTTCAGATAGCGCTGAATATCGGCTGCCAGCTCGGATGGCGTGCCATAGCGGCGCTTGCGATCTTTATCGAGCGCCTTCATCGTGATCCAGTCCAGATCGCCGCGCAGCAGGCTCACCAGTTGTTTGAGCTCGGTGCCTCGCGATTCAGCCCTAGCCCCCGATGTCTCCCGGTCGCCACTCACTCTCGTGCTAGGAGTTGGCGGCTCCTCTTCGCGTAGTTTTCTGAGCAGCTCATCGAGCGTCAGTTTCTCTCCGGTATGGACCTCGAACGTCTGCGCCCCGGACAGCAGCACATAGAGAACCGCCCCCAGCGAATACACGTCGGTCCGGGTGTCAATATCCTGCACATTGGGATCGGCTTGCTCCGGGCTCATATAGCCCGGCGTGCCCACAAGTTGTCCCAGTTGCGTAAAGAGAGTCTCGCCATCTCGTTGTGGTGTTGTTGCCTTGGCCAGACCGAAGTCGATGATCCGGGGCGTTGCATGATCATCGACATCAACCACAAGGATGTTCGCTGGTTTCAGATCACGGTGGATGATGGCTTTCTGGTGCGCGTGTTGCACTCCTTCGCAGGCCTGGATGAAGAGTTCCAGCCGGTCCGCGATCTTGAGTTTCTTCTGATCGCAATATTCGGTGATGGGTAGGCCGGGAACGTACTCCATTACAAAGTAGGGCTGGCCCTGCGGCGTCGTACCAGCTTCAAACACCTTGGCGATAGCCGGATGATCCATGATGGCCAGCGACTGGCGCTCGGCTTGAAAGCGTTTCACGACCGCCTCGCCGTACATGCCCGCTCGGATCAGCTTCACGGCCACGGACCGCCGGACGGGAGAGGTTTGTTCCGCCAGCCATACTTGGCCCATCCCCCCTTCCCCGAGTTTGCGAATGAGCTGAAAGCGGCCGGCGAAGGCTTGACCGGCAGATAAGCCGACTTCTCGCTCGCAGGCACCACTCAAAGTATCCAACTGAGGCCGAGACTGAAGAAACCTGGATCGGACAAGTTCATCTTCCAACAGAAGAGAGTCGATCTCAGCCCGCAATTCGCCATCGGACGAGCAGGCCCCATCGAGAAAGACCAAGCGCTGCCCTGGATTAAGCTGTAATGCCTGATCCAGCAAGTCTTTTACCAGCTGCCAGCGTTCGGGAGTCATAACTAGGCCGATTTCCGCATATGACGATGCAGCCAGAGCCGTGCCGTCGCCCACTCACGGTCGACCGTGGCCCGCGAGAGGGACAGCGCCGCGGCAGCTGCGCTGGAAGAAAGGCCGCCGAAGAATTTCAGCTCGATGATCCTCGCTTGCCGCTCATCGAGTCGTGCCAACTCGTTCAGTGCCCGGTCGAGCGCCAGCAGATCCTCATCTCGCGTGATGGGAATATCGCACCCTTCGCTGAGACTGACTCGGATACCGCCATCACGCTTGGCCGCGTTCCGGCCGCGAGCATAGTCGACCAGGATCTGGCGCATCATCCTTGATGCCAGGGCGAAGAAATGCGCCCGATCTTGCAGTTCGACGGTCTGGCCCCCGATCAGACGAACGTACGCCTCGTGGACGAGCGCGGTGCTCTGCAGCGTGTGTTCCGGTCGTTCCGACTGCAAGTGATAGTGCGCTAAACGACGCAGTTCCTGGTACACGATTGGAACTAAATCATGCAAAGCCTGTTCGTCACCGCCCTTCCAGCGAATCAGGAGCTGGGTCACGGGATGAGTTGGAGGGTCGGGCAACAGCTACCTCTTGTCGGGATGCATCCAGAATTCTTATCGAACCGGTTGGACCCGGAGAGCGAACCATGATACTCCAGCCTAAATGCGTGTCAACGCTCCCATTCCAGTCCCTTCCGGTTCTCTTTGGTGTGGCCCCCGAATGAGTGGGCTAGGCACGGGTTGCCTTCGGAGCCGGCCTGCCAAGCACGCGGTGCGCCAAGCGGCCGCCGGTCTTCATAGACGACCGGAGCCAAGTCACGTGAGGCCTTTTCGTCGCCGCTAGTCCAACGATTCAAGAGCTGCCGGCTGTGAAGGAAAGGCGGCAAACAAGGGGGCCGTCTAGATCGGACCAGGCCAAGCTAGCACAGTCAAATCATATCCCAGCTACCTGCCGTGTAAAGCTTCCTCGTCGTTTGGTCAGGCTTCGGGTCGACACACCGACTGCGCCCGGGGGACAGTGCCACCACATCTGCATGGTTTTTTCTTCGATCCAGCGAGGCAGTTCATCGTTCCTTTCCGCCTATTTATACAGAGGCGATCCGATTGGCAGCACCGGAGGGCCGGTCTTTCTGACGAGACTAGCAGTAATCACCAAAGGAGTATCTATGAAGCAAACGAGCGCGCATTTCAATCTCGGTTTGGTTCTGTTTCTGACAGTATTCGCGGGCCAGGCACTGTCTCAAAAACCGCAACAAGTGGAGGGTGCCGGCTGGACGGCACACTCCAACTACGGGCCAGCCGTGGCTACGGACGGAAACTACGCCTACATCGCGTGGGTGGATTCGTCGACAAACGATATATTTTTCGCTACTTTTACGGGCGACGGTTTTGGCAGCCAGCAGACTGTCGGTGGTACCACGAGCGACGGAGGTACGTGGACCGCACAGTCCAGCGCCACCCCTGCATGGGGCTACGATGGATTGACTTTCTATCTAATTTGGAAAGGAAATTCGAGTAACGACATCTGGTTCTCAGCGTACTCTGATGGGGTGTGGGGTCAGCAGCAGACAGTCGGGGGCACCGATCCCCATTGGACGGCTGAAACCAGCGTGGCGCCAGCAGCGAGCTTTTACAATTGGCCACTGACATTGTATTGGAAAGGTGCGTCCAGTTCTAAGGTCTGGACAAGCAGTCTTAACTATCTGCAACCGGGTTGGACCAATCAGCAGGTCGTGAGCGGCTTTAGCACAGGTACATATGCCGCACCTGCCCCCGAACAGGCTCCCAACAGCACTGGGGGTTCGGCCATGTTCTTGACAAATCCTTCGAACGACATCGTCGTGGGCGCCAACAGTTACGCGGTTTCCGGCACGGGTCCAACATGGACAGCTCAAAGCATGTACGCACCAGCCGCATCTGCGAACCTCGCCGATCCAGTCAACCAGGACGTTGTATTTTGGAAAGGGCTGAACACTACGTCAATTTGGTATTCCTATAACACAGGCACTCCCCTCGGCTATGGCGGTCCGCCAGTGTGGTCTGTTCAGCAGACTGTGACGGGTGCAGCAACCGATGCAGCCCCGACCGTCGCGCAAGCCGACGGACCTTCGATCGAAGTGGCAATACTCGCGTGGAAGAATGCTTCGGACGATACCATTTGGTATATCGAACCTTCTGGGCTCAAACCGTGAATTGCCAAGCCTGTCGGGTCGTAACATGACCGCTAACTGCTACGACCTGACTAAGGTTGGCGGAGGACCTTGGCTATGCGCTGGTTTGGTGCGTGGTGATCTGCCTATTGAATAAAGAAAAGTTCTTAGCTCAATACCCCGGTTGAAGGAAATTTCAAATGAAGGTCACGGTGCGGGGCATGGGTAACGCGCCGACAGCCAGATCGGCGCGTCGTCCATTTACACAAACTTCTGCGCAATAATCCAGAGTCAGACTCGCAGCAAACCATCCTCAATTCTCCACTCTTTTTTGTGAATCCTGTTGCAACACATTGCACACACTTTGGAACTGAATTTTTAAAGTTCCCATAATTTGAAAACAGCTCCGACTTCTAAAGCGGGAAGGCCAACTGTATTTTTTTATCCTCGTGAGGCAATTCGCTTGCGATTTTCCGCTTTTCAATATGAGGGCGAGATTCAGCCGCAAGCGAGTTTCGTCGAATATTCTGCGGGCGAGGAGATTGAACATGGAAATACAGGCGCGAAATTCCGGACCGCGTTCACGTGAAAGATTTCTTGCGACGAAGCTGTTTATGAGACAGGTCAAGGTTGCATTGGTATTGTTGCTGGCGAGCTTGGCCGGCCAGACAATGGCGCAATCCACGCCGCAACAAGTGGCTGGCACTGGCTGGCAGGCGTTGACCAGCGGTAGCACTGCACCAGCGGTGGCCGTCAGTCCAACCATGACGTACGTTGCTTGGCATGGACAATCCACTAGCAATATCTGGTTTTCCAGTTACAACGGCTCAACGTGGTCGCAGCAAGAGACAGTCGGTGGCTCGGGATGGACGGCGCAGACCAGCGCTTCTCCAGCCTTGGCCTGGGATTTTTACAAAAACGAGTTGTGGCTGGCGTGGGTAGGAAATACCGATCAAAAAATCTATTTCTCGATCTGGAATGGATCGTCGTGGTCGCAACAGGTGATCATATCTGGTTCTGGCTGGACGGCCGAGAGCACGACCGCTCCGACTTTGATCTACGACCAGGACATGTATGTAGCCTGGAAAGGAGTCTCCAGCAATAACATCTGGTACACAAACTGGAACTATCCCGGTTGGTCGAACCAGCAGACCGTAAGTGGTTCGTGGGGGAGTGCGCAGACCATTTCATCCCCGGCCCTCGTCGGGGATTACCTCGGTCCAGTCATGCTTTGGAAGGGACAGGAGACGGTCTACGATTACATGTGGGCGAGTTGGAGTGAGCCCCTTGAAGATATAGGCTTCAGTCAACAGGTACAGGTCAACTGCAGCACCGACAGCTTTACCGCTAAGACCAGCGAGGCGCCTGCCGGGGTTGCATTAGGTTTGTCGGGGTACGAGGGGGCGCCATGGGTTGATGTCATCTTCTATAACACGGGCGGCGGAACGCTTGCGTATTCCAAGGTGATCGACTCGGACGAGATTTGTTGGACGGTGCCTGCTGTGGTCGGTGGGACATCGGACGGCACATCCTGGAATCCGTACACCTATCTCCCCCCCGCCGTTTCAAGCGCACAGGAATGGTCAAGCGCGACGACAACCATGCTGGTCTGGACCAATGAGGTAACCGTGGAGAACCCGAGCAATCCGATTCCGGAGGGTGCCGTCATGTACATGGATCCAACCACCTTGCCAGGGCTGACTGCTTACCATTGATAGACGAAAGCGCGTCCAATACAAAGAGCGCACAACCGAGATCGGGAAACGAAACCACGTTTCCCGATCTCCCGTCGCCGCATTCCGAGTGGTATCGGCGGCAGTAAAGCGCCTCGGTGGTGGTGATGTCGGATACCTAAAAGTCACTGGTTTTCCTGACGCGGAGCGAGGCGGGCCAACGGTTGCGGAGGCAATGATGTTTCTCACCCCGCACAGATGCGCTCATCATTGACTTAAGGCGGAACAGGGGAGGTGAACCCGGCATGGTCGACCTGCTCGCGTCTTACTGTTTCGATGCCCCTCCCATACGGTTGAACGACCTTTCCTGGCGCAAGGAAGGAACGACGCAGCATACTCTGGAGCAGTTTTGGACACTCCCGTATGTGCTGCAACGACGATATCCGGCACGTCCTTCACATCCGCCAGCACGATGAGAAACTCGTCTCCTCCGAGACGGCGATTATACTGCATGAAAAAACCCACGGGATTGACCAAGCTCCGGCGCACAGCAGAAGGGCCAAGCTGAGTCCGACCGGCAGATACCAAGGCGGAGCTCCTTCCCAATGTTGCGCGGTTGTAGAGGAACCGTCGAGAATCAGAAATGCGATCAAAAAAAGCGGAACTACTAAGAATCTTCTGAACGGCGAAATGTCGCCCCAATTCCAGACCATCGTGCACCCACGTTTATGTGCTTCGTATTGGTCGCCTGAGTCCGGATTTGGGTTCACGGTTTGCATTCGTGGTAATCATTACCCAGAGCTGAAGGTCTAGCGCCCCTTGCGTTCGTCATGCTGCAAATTCGTCACTATGCGGGTTTATTGCATGCAGTCGGTTCTGCATCGTAAAGCCAGTGCTCGTGAGTCCGGGCAGAGAACTTTTCCTCCAAAATCCGGTCAGCCAATGAGTGCCGGTTATCTCGCCAAGCATTTCAGATCAATGCTCGACATTGCGGGTGTGCCCAGAATGAGGCTCTATGATTTGCGCCACTCGGCGGCCACCATCGCGTTGGCAGCCGGAGTGTCGCCGAAAGTTGTCTCTGAGCAACTCGGGCATGCCAGCACGGCCTTCACGTTGGACACTTATGCTCACGTTCTTCCACACATGCAGGACGAGGCTGCCGCAAGAGTAGAGGCAATGCTCTTTGGAGCCACGGCCTGACGACTGGCTAACGACGACACCGTGGCACCCGATACGATCAACACAACGTAAGGCTTGACGCGTCGGGTGCCACTTTCAAATGCGCAATCCGGCGATTCGCATTGTACGGATGCCGACGATTGGGGTTGATGGCGACAAGCCCGTTTTTCGGTACCCATCTACTCCGAACTGCGCAAATCGCGCTGTACGAGTGCATTGTCCGGTCGGCGACGGTGCGATCACGCTCATGTACGGTCGGTGCGATTCTTGCTTATTACGCCATCCCGGAACGCAGCGACTCAAGACAACTTTCGAGCAGGCAGCGTAGGAGACCCTGGTCTTCAAGCGATAGATTGCTAAGGAGTCGCTTCTCGACTTTTCTCATCGCCAGATAGAACTCCAGAAGTTGTCTGGCGCCCTCATCCTTCAGCTCGGCAGGCATTGTGCGCCCCCCCTCCGGATTCGCTCGCCTGATGATCAGCCCGCGATTCTCCAGCGCCTTTAGTATCGCAATCATGCTTTGCGGCGTCACAAATGCCGCGCGCGCCAGGTCTGCATTTGAGCGATTCGACAGCACCGAAAGCTCAGCCAACACAGCGGCCTCTGACATTGTCAGGTTGACTGGCGCCAAGGCCCCTTCAATCGACGCCCGCAACGCATTCTGAAGCTGTTTCAGAAGATAAGTCACCGGTTTGGGGGGCGGCGTGCGTTTCGTTCTGCTCTCTCTTGACATGAGGCCAGTATATATGGTCCCCTTATATAAGTTAGACTGATATACATTGGCTAAGGGAGAAACCCGATGACAGCGGCAGTTGAAACCAGTTTTGAAGTACCCGGCGCAACCCTCTTCTACAAGGTGCGGGGCTCAGGTCCTTTGCTCACGATTCTGCAAGGCGGCGGTGGGGATGCGGACGGCTCGGAGGCTTTGGTGCAAAACCTTACCGGTGCATACACTGTGGTGACCCACGATCGACGTGGCCTGTCCCGCAGCCCGTTGCACGATGCTTCTTCGCCTGTATCCATCGAATTGCACAGCGATGACGTGCATCGGCTCCTCGCCTCCATCACGCCCGACCCGGTCTTTGTCCTTGGCATCAGCATTGGTGCCTTGATCGGCCTGGATCTAGTCGCTCGTCATCCGGAACAAGTAATAGCGCTCGTTGCGTATGAACCGGGAATTGCCGATCTACTGCCCGAACCGGAGCGAACTCAAGCAATTCAAACGCATGCAGAAGTTGACCAGCTCTATCGCAGCATGGGTCTGCAAGCGGCCATGAAGAGAATGGCGATGCTCTCCGGTGTGAACCTGGAGGATCGGGAGCCGGATGTTAATCTAACTCCGCCAGACAGTCAGAAATCCGTCCTCCACGCGCGGAACATGAACTTCTTCCTTGCCCACGATGCGCCGGCAGCTCACAGCTACAAGCTCGATTTGGCTGCACTCGAGAAAGTAAGCGCGAAGGTTCTCCCAGCCGCTGGGCGCAACTCCGGAGATAGTATGCCGCATCACTCGGTATTGGCGCTGGCGAAGCGGCTGGGCTTGGAGGTCCTGTATTTTCCCGGCGCGCACACCGCCTACATCCTGCGTCCGAAGGGGTTTGCGACAACGCTACGCGAGGCTATGTCGGGACTTGATCCTGCCTCTTGAAGCTGATTTCTGTTCTCGTTTTGGCATTTGAGAACCCAACTGCGTCTGCGCGAGTCGATTTATGCATCATCGCTAATGCTCATCGAAGACGGATAGGTCCTGGAAAGTCGGCGAGTGTTAAGCGATCTCCTTAAGCCATAGTCAATTGACGCATTCAGGGCAAAGCGTCTATTGACGAGATTCTGGAAGTATTGCCGGCAATCCTGAAGGTCAGCCTGATCACTTCATTTGCATTCTGAATAACTGGTGCCGTTGCTGGCTATTTCAGTCCGTTCCAAGCATGCGCACTGCGCGGTACATACCCCCTTCGAGGTCACGAAGCTGGGCGAACAGGGCGGCGCTTTCGGCTTTGCTATTGAAGCAGCCTCTGCCGTGCTCAGCACCCCTATCGCCATCGCGAAGTGATTGGGGAAACAAATCCGTACTCCAAACCGCGCCCGTTAATGGACACTTCATTCCAACCCCGGACACTGTACGAGCAGGGTCAATGTGTAAGGTCACGAGAGTCGGTTGGTTTTTCAGTGAGATAACACCAGTTCTCACACAGTCCGCTACTTGCAATCTAGACGCGCCAGGAAGGGTGTGCCCGGTAACCAGGCTGCATTGCGGGTTCGCCTTGAAGCTCTCAATGGTACCGTTGCTGGAATCTAGGAAACAAACCTATGAGCGGCTTACTTCAGGATCTCCGCTACGCTCTGCGGCAGTTGCGCAAGAGCCCGGGTTTCGCCGCTGTCGCCGTAATTACGCTGGCCCTCGGCATCGGTGCGAATACTGGCATTTTTAGCGTGATCTATGCTGCATTGATTGCGCCACTGCCCTATCCAGATTCCCAGCAACTTGTGATGGTGTGGTCGAAGGTTCTAGAGGGACGCAGCCCCGTTGCTGTGGGGGATTTTCTGGACTGGAAGCGTCAGAACACACCGACCAACCGCTCGAATGTGTGCACGTCAAAATCGCGATGCACTTCGATTCGGCAACCGCCGGAAAACACCACGGCCAGTCCGCAACTCCCTTTGCTGTTCAGCCGGCGGGTTCCCTATGGCCAACTCCACCGCCACCAACTTGCCGTCTGCAGGAGCGCTCCTCGTCTGCCTCTTCCACCGCCGCTTGTTCAGATGGCGATCCAGCGTGCTGAAGCTTAAACCGCGACTCTGGCAAAACTCGCTCCTCCGCATACCGCTGTTCACAAACTCTGCCATTAACCGCCGAACCTCAGCTCGTGTCCGTCGGCTCCGTGGGTACCCGCTGTTCTCCGTTCATCATCCAACTTAAAAACAGAGTCAAGTTGTCGAACAGGTGCGTCTCAGACGCCTACGCTATTCCTGCTAAGTCCTTAAAAAAACAGCAGAGTACAGGTTCAAATCCTCTCTCCCCGACTATGCTCAGCGTGGACTAGGCGACATCCACGTATCGGTCAGCGGACCTGTGCCAATTCCCAAACGATGGGTAAGGTATCGGCAACTGGCCACGCCAAAGCTCATCACAATGGTCGGCGTACTCCATTATGCGAATGGCGCGAGGGTGAATACCCGCAGAGATGACGATGGCGTCGTACCATCCTTCCGTTTTCGCCTCTTGGAAAAAGTGATCTCGGATCCAAAACATCAGCCGGTGCCAATCTTTTGGCAGGTCGCCATCTCGAGTTCCCTCTCTCAAATTGAAATCTCGAAATCCTGGGCATCGTGCATCCAACTCACCCGCAACCTCCTCGACCAGAAGTTCCCGTTCTAGCGCGGGACGAGCCCAATACGCGAATGCTTCCCAGTCGATGTAGCGGGATACCGCATCTGTCAGGCGCGCCGAGTCGACAAGCTTGAAGCACTCTCGTTGCTTCCGAATCTCTGGCAACAAGTGGGCAGATTCGTTGCATTGGGCTGCTTCGCGAAGCCACTGTTCGAGCGAAGGGTATTCCTGAGGTTTCGTCGTGTTCCACTTTTGTACGGACTCGGACCAGCATGTTGACGCCCTCTGATACCTGGGCTCCCGGACTGCATAGAATGTCACGGCCGATAGCCATCCACCCTTTTCGGCAAAGGCGAAGAGCTGGCCATCGATCCATTCGCCCAATCGAATGGCGGCGAGCTCGGCAGGTTTCGTCTCTCTCCCTGCCTTGCGTTCTTCCGCGTCGAGAAACCCTGGACACATTTCCTTCAGTTTCCCTGCGAGCCACAGGGGAATTGCTCCTTCGCTCTCGATGATTGACCGCGCCCAGAAGTAGAATTCCTGCCACGCAAGATACTGGTTCCGAGTCTCGAGCAGGACTTGCCACGGCACGCGTCGCGCCAACTCCGCAGCACGTTCCTGTGCCTGCCGCTGGACTCGTGAGGTCAGTTCTCCGAATCGATGAGCTCTATTTCGCAATGTCTTGCCATTCCTCCAATCGCTCTTGAGACTTTGTCGTCGGCGCTCATAAGTCTAGCCGAGTGACCTTCAGACGCAAGCGAAACCCTGTGCGCGGACTCACACCATTACAGCTTGGCGGAGAGGAAAAACGAAGTCGGGATGCTCAAAAAGTCGCAAGGCTAACGCTTCTCCTTGGCTTGCCAGCCCGTGGCATTAGGCAGGGCTTTGAGCGCCCCGAACTCGAACCGGGAGAGTGGATTTAGAGACCTTCGTAGATGCTGCAAGTGAGCGCGATTCGTGCCCAGTTGCTCGGCAAGGACGCCGAGCATCGCCCGAACACGTGGTGGTTCGGAATCTGCAACTCTCAAAAGTCGGCTCAAACGCCCTCGTTCCGACAAAATAGCCAGCAGCTTGCGGACGGTCTCTTCTGGGGTAAGTTCGCTGAATTTTGCTCCATGCCGTAAGAAATCCAGGAAAGCGGCATCTGTTTCCGAGAGAGTAGCCCAGGCTTCCGGTCGTCGCGTATGGATGAGCGTGTCATCCCCGACCAACTTGCGTGGCAGGCTGAGGGCACTGGTAGCAACCTCTCCCTGTTTTGGCATCTGGGTGGTGAATCCCAACAGGTTTGCGGCCGCAAGGCCCGATGGAAACAATGCCTTGCGTTGTGATGCCAGTTTGCGGATGGAAGCCGGGTTGGGCTTGCTCTTGCCGAAAGCTGTTTCGCGATTTCGGTAGTAAATACCTTTGCTGAGCCGCTCAATCAAACCTTGCCGGGTCAGGCGCGAAAGGGCCTGTGCGACCGCAAGGAACGGCAGGTCGCGAAAATCTTCCAGCCGCCATAGACGTTCTCCGCCTCGTTCGATTCGTTGCCGGACCGATGGCATGACACGCGGCGGTCGGGCGGAAGTTTGAGCGGTCATGGCCATGATTTTGAATATGGAGCTCCTCGGGTTTTGTGTCAAGTTTTATAGCAATAAAACTTGACATACCGCAACCCTTACAGTGGCCGATCATAAAGTCAACTGCTGTCTGTCCAATCACTTACGAAGCACGAAGTGATGTCCGCAACAGGCCCGTTCGTCTTCTTCAGCCGGCCGAGTGCAGGAATCTGAACTCCGGAACCACCCGAAACGGCACCTCCGGCTGCCGCGCAACTTCGCCCATCTGCTCAACTAGGTCGGGCGAGGAGTTTCCCAGGAATTTCGCAGCTTCGTGGATGTGAGGTACTTGATCGGGTTCGAGACCCATGAGCCGCGCACAAGTCGCGTCGGCGCCTACCGGATCGTCAGCCAGGACAACACAGCCAAGCCATCTGGGAGACCCGTTCAGTGGTCCGTTGCCCTCCATGCACATAATGGCATCCGCGATTACGAAATGGGTGGGCACCGTGGCGCACAAGTCGAGGATCGATTCCTGGATGCCATGCCAATGGAGGATATTCTTCGGCCAGCCGTACTTGTTGCCCGGAACCACCCCGAACATATTCTTCA
>Ga0335074_10008130_pt1 | contig 14575 bp, 14 predicted proteins | sample Lox_Sample_23_FD_206715 | JGI IMG/M metagenome (GOLD analysis project Ga0335074, IMG submission 206715) | Soil microbial communities from Loxahatchee National Wildlife Refuge, Florida, United States - Lox_Sample_2.3 | ecosystem: Environmental > Terrestrial > Soil > Wetlands | place: USA...
ACGGCGTCGGCCAGCCGCCGGTGATCGAGTTCGTTCTGATCGGCGTACGAGGCGGAAAAGCGGGTGATCGCCCGATCGAATGATGGTCCGGCACCGAGATAAGCGGCGATTGCGAGTCGGTCGCCCGAGCGAGCGTGGGCACGAGCCAGCGACCACCCGCAGGCCCGCGTGTAGGCGTGCAGACCCGCGTAGGACATCGGCGAGAGGTCGATCGACGCCTTCCAATCCCAGAGCTGACGAATATAGAAGTCATGCTCCTTGCCATCGAGGCCGACGCTGCGCTGCCAGCCGAGAAAGACATCGATCGCCGCCTGCGAGAGCCGTTGACCCCGAACGACGCGTTCGCCGTGGTTATCGAACTCGCTCGCGCCAAGATACGGCTCGAGGACGGATGCCTGCGCTTCCTTCATCTGGAGCACGAGAGGATCCCGCCCCCCACGCCCGACGAACAAGAGCACCCATGCGCGCGTGCCGACGCTCCCAACCCCGACGACCTTTCGGGCCATGTCGACGAAGCGGTAGGTCGCGAACAGGTACCGTCGGTCGGCGTCGAGGCTCTTGGCGTATTGCTCGAGCGCCGCCGACACGATGTCGATGTCGCGGCGTGCGTCGTTCGGGTCGACCAGTTCGTGAAGTGGCACCAGCAGCGGCGCGACGCTACGGAAGCGCAGTTCGCCCTGCTTGCGCTCGGTCAGCTTCTCGACCGCCCGGACACTCGTCTTGCGTTGGGCCTTTGCGAACGGCGCGGCGAACAGGATCCGGCCCTTCCTGCCCAGGCGCCCGCCGAACCGGTCGACCAGCTCATTTGCGTTGAGACGGTCGTACCACACGTTGAGGTGGCTCTTCTGAGCGAACTGCCAGATCGCCTCGCGGTATTCGCGCACGCAGTCGGCCACAAGCGCGCGGCGGCGATGGGTGGGCAGCCCGATGTCTCGGCCGGCGATCTCGACGCTGGCGGCCATTCGCTTGACGTCCCACTCCCACGGACCGGGCAGGGTCTCGTCAAAATCGTTCGGCCCGAACAGGAGTCTGCGGTCCTGGGCAGCGAACCCCCCGAAGTTCGAGATATGAGCGTCGCCGCACGCCTGCACGGTGATCCCAGAATCAGGTGTCGCCGAAAGATCACCGGCCATGACCGCAGCCGCACCTCGGTAGAACGTGAATGGCGAGACCAGCATCCGGCCGTACCTGATCGGCACCAGTTCTTGGAGACGCGTCTGCGCCTGAGCCTGGAGCAGTGCGATCGGATCAGGCCGATCCGGCGCCGGCGACCATTCGCCGTGAGCCGACCGCGGCACGATCCGCCGGGCGGCGCGTCCGCGCTCCGCTGACTCGCCGGAGACCAGCGTCGCGAACGCCGCGGGTTCCTCCAGAGCAGGGGCACCGTACGAAGTTGAGGATTGGTCGAGATCCGTAGCCATGCTCACAACATTCCTCTCCGGGAGTTCCCAGCGACCCGCCCGTAAAGCCGGCAAAGCCTGCGGCGAGCCAACCCCGCGGTCATCATCCCAAACGGGTCAACGCCGGGATCGCCGGGCACGATGCTCGACAGGGCGACCCGATAGGTTGCCGACCAGGCCCGCGGGGGCTGGGCGATGCGGTCGGCTGCGAGAGGCGGTGGCGAATGTCTGGTGATAGCGGTGATCGTTCCTCGGCGTTCGCGTCTGAATCCGTTCCGGACGAATACGAGCGGCACCTCGTCCCGACGGTGTTCTCACCGTGGGCGGAGGTCCTGCTCGACGCCGTCGTCGTCGCCCCCGGGAGCCGGGTTCTCGATATCGCCAGCGGGACGGGTGCCCTGGCGCGCGCCGCAGGCCAGCGCGCCGGTGGGGACGGGCACGTGGTGGCCAGCGACCTAAGTGGTCCGATGCTGGGCCGCGCAGCTGCTGTCGAGGCGCCGGAGGGGGCCGCGCCGATTGAGTACGTGGAGGCGTCAGCCGATGCGCTGCCGTTCGCGGACGGGCGCTTCGACGTGGTGCTCTGCCAGCAGGGTCTGCAGTTCTTCCCACGCCAGGCAGCCGCGGTTAGAGAGATGCGACGCGTTCTGCACCCTGGCGGGGTCGCTGGGATTGCCGTGTGGGCGGCGGGGCATCCACTGGAGCCGTTCGGCGTCTATGGAGAGGAACTGGCCGCGATCGGGGCTCAGGCCCCGTTCGCCAGGGCATTCGAGAGCGACACGTTCACGATGAGCGTCGAGACAGTCCGGTCGCTCCTCGAGGACGCCGGCTTCTCGCCGATCGACGCCAGCGTGGTCGAACTCGAGGTGAGCTGGCCCGACGCCGCCTCTGTTGCAGTAGGCGTGCTTGGGACACCGTTCGGGCCACTGGTTCATACGCTGTCTGGTGATCTCCGTCGAAAGTTCGAGGCTGCGCTCGAGAAGCGGTTCACGCCAGATGAGCCGGGCGCGCCTGTCCATCGGCGCACCGCCGCGGTAATCGCCCGAGCAACCGTCGCCTGAACCGGCTCGAGTCTCCCCGGGCGCGGTGTGGACGCCTTCCACCCGGCTTGCGCGCTTGGTAGCAGAATGATATCATATGGCTATTGACTTCCGTGAGGGGAGAGATTGATGGCTGAGCGCGACGTGGATTGGTATGAGGGCAAGCTTGCGGTCGTGACCGGCGGCGGCTCGGGTATGGGCCGAGAGCTTGTGCGGCAGCTGGCCGCGCGGGGATGCTCGGTCGCGGCGTGTGACTGGAACGACGACGCGGTCGCCGAGTCGGCGGCCAAAGCACAAGCCGGCGCCCCGGATGGCGTGCTTGTCAGCGGTCATGCGTGCGACGTCTCCGAGGAGGCGCAGGTCTTGCAATTCCGCGACGAGCTGCAGCGCCAGCACGCCGCCGACCACGTCGATCTGGTGTTCAGCAACGCCGGCATCGGCGGAGGCTCCAGTTTCGTCACCAGCAGTCGGGAGGAATGGGAGCGCACCTTCGCGGTCGATTGGTGGGGGGTGTACTACTGCGCACGCACGTTCCTGCCGCTGCTGATCCCCAGCGGCGACGGGGTGCTGATCAACACCAGCAGCGTGAACGGCTTCTGGGCGAGCCTCGGCCCGAAAATGCCGAACAGTGCCTATGCGACGGCCAAGTTCGCTGTCAAGGGCTTTACCGAGGGCCTGATCGAGGACCTGCGCACGAACGCACCACAGGTCCGGGCCGTCGTCGTGATGCCTGGACACGTCGGCACCGACATCATCGCCAACACTCGCCGCGCTCATGGCATGTCCGAGCCGGGGCAGCTCGAGGCGCGGATCGAGACCGGCTTTCGCGAGCGCGCGCCGCTCACCGCGGCCGAGGCCGCCACCATCATTCTCGACGGGGTGCAATCGGGAACCTGGCGGATCCTCGTCGGCCGGGACGCTGAGGCGCTTGACGCGGCCGTCCGGGCCAACCCCGAGGGCGCCTACAGCTACGCCAAGCTGGCCACCGCAGCGGTGACCCGCTCTGTGGAACGGGGGGCGGCCCGGCTCGTCAGGCGCTTGTTCGAGTACCGCTGAGAACCGGCGCCGCGCCGGCGAACGATGTGCTCGCCGATCGGAAGACGCGGCTCATCGCAGCCATTGTGACGCCGCCCGCGTGACGGCCTCCGTAACGCGATCGAGCGCCGTTGTGCGCAACCGCCATTGTTGCCAGTACAAGGCCACGTCGACTTGGCCCTCGCGGTCGAGCTCGACGAGGTTTCCGGCCGCCGACTGGAGATCCGAGACCATGCCCCAGCCCAGGCCGAGACCGATGGCTTGGGTGAACTCGCCCGATCCGGGGACGTAGTGTCGGGGCGGGTCGACACGGCGGCGGCTGCGACGGCGGAGATACCGGTCCTGCAGGCGATCCTCACGATCGAAGACGACGAGTGGCGCGCGGGCCAGCGCGGCCACCGTCACCCCCTCGGGAAACCAGGTGGCGAGGAAGCTCGGGGACGCGCGCGGGCGGTAGCGCATCCGGCCGAGCCGCCGGACCGTGCATCCGGGAACCGGCTCGCGCTGCATGGTCACGGCGGCCATCACCGTCCCCTGGCGGAGCAGCCCCGCAGTCTGATCTTGGTCGACCCTTCGCAGCTCAAATCGGAGTGAGGGCCCGACGGCCGCGAGCGCGGGCAGAAACCAGGTGGCAAGGCTGTCGGCATTAACCGCCACCGAGATCACCGCGGCTCCCGTCATCGGGTCGTCTTCGAACTCGTCGCCGGCCTCGGTCATGAGCGCCTGCATTTGTCGTGCGACCCTGAGCAGCGTCTGACCCGACGCGGTCGGCTGAATCGGCTTTGAGCGGGTCACGAGCACTCGCCCGACGGTGGTCTCGAGCGTCTTGATGCGCTGGCTGACCGCCGAGGGCGTCACGTGGAGCCAACGCGCGGCGGCCTCGAACGTGCCTTCGGCGACGGCAGCGCTCAACGCGCTGATGAGCCTCGAGCCGGCCGTGGCCGCGCTGGCCGGCTTTCTCCTCCTCGGCCAGGGCCTGAGCGCCCGCGAGCTGGCGGGCATCGCCCTCGTCGTCGCCGCCTCGCTCGGCGCCTCCCGCCGGGCGAGGCGGGCGGCTCGGTAACGGTCAGGTCCGCCCGCTGGCGGCGAGCCGCGTGCCTGCTCAGGGTCCCTTGGGGCCGCCGCCGCAGGCCTTCGCGGCGGACTGGACGGCGGGCGCGTCGATGTTGACTCCGGGCAGGTAGGCCACTTGGTTGCCGTCGGCGCCGGCCATGACCCTGGGATCGGGGAAGTTCGGCACGCCGTGGCTGCGCATGCAGCGCGCGAACTGGAGTGCTTGGTGTGTCTGCTGCGCGGTCTGCGCCGGGGTGCCATAGGTGTGCTGCCGGTAGCGCTCGCACTTCGGCAGAGCCACGGTGAACGCCGAGGCGTTCACCGAGATCCCGTTGACCGAGACCGTTTGCCCGTGTTCGCCGATTCGCATCCCGTTGCTGCTCAAGTCCGGGAACCCGGGCACGCCATTGGCGCGCATGCACTTCGAGAACGCGAGCGGCCCCGATCCGGAGGCGCCCGTGGAGGTCGAGCCACTTGCGCCACCCGCAGTCGCACCCAGCTGGCTGTGGGAGCTTCCGCCGCATCCCGCGACGATGACCGCAATCACGAGCATCGCCCCGACCAGGGTCACTCGCGGTCCGCGGGCCCGCCGCTTTGCATGGTTCCCGTCTCGCATCTGCTGCCTTCCAGGCGGTGTCTCTTCGAGTCCCGCCGCCATGGGTTCTACGAACTGGGCGGTTTCGCCAATGTTTCAGCTCGGCGCCGTTCTGGCGGGCGCACCCGGCCGCCTTGGGACTAAGAGCGCGCGTGGGCAAAGGATTGCGAACTTCTTCGAGAACTCTTCACTGCCAGGAGAGAAAAGCTGCCGATACATCGACAAGTGTTCGAGGCGGTCTGCCGACCGTCTCCCAGACGCCTTTCGAGGCGAAGTTCTAGAAGACTCATCCGCCGGGCGGTGCGGCCGGGCGGATTGTGCCAGTAGAGGAATGTTCGAATGACTGAGAAGAGAGCTGTACGCAGGACTGCACGGGACCGTGGGCATTCTCACGACAGCGAGCTGGCGGCCTCGCGCGGCTTTCGCGCCCGGCCGGCCGAGAAGCACGACCGGGATCCCGCGATCGCGCGGGCAGTGATGAGGGCCAAGTCGGGCGACATGGAGGCCGTCCGCTTCCTGTACCTCCGCTACAAGGACAACATCTACGGATACGTACTGAGCATCGTGCGCGATGCCCACGAGGCCGAGGACGTCACTCAGACGGTGTTCATGAAGCTGATCTCGTCCATCGAGAGATACGAGCCTCGGCAAGTTCCGTTCACCGCATGGATCCTCCGGGTGGCGCACAACGTGGCGATCGATTCGCTGCGCCAGCGGCGTCCGGTGCCCTGCGAAGAGGTCATCGAGAGTTCGGCTCCGGCCGATGACTCGAGCCACGACCGCCGCAGGGGACTCGAGCAGGCGCTCGAGACGCTGCCCGAGGATCAGCGCGACGTGGTCGTGCTACGCCACTTGGTCGGCCTATCACCGGGAGAGATCGCCCACCGCATGGGCCGCACCGAGGCCTCGATACACGGGCTGCATCATCGCGCCCGTCTGGCCCTGCGCCGCGAGCTAACCCGGGGGGAGTGTGCACCGACCACGCGCATGGCCAGCCGCGTCGGTCACGGAGCATCGGACTGAGACAAGCAGCCGGCGGCGGCTCGGCAATGGAGACCAACGAGAGCACTTGCTATTGACAAGCGAGCTTGTTTTTTGCAAGCATGACGAACCGCCTCGATCAAACCATCAAGGGAGCAACCGTCATGGCGACGAACATCTTCGTGAGCTACCCGGCCGCCGACCTCGAGCGGAGCAAGACGTTCTACACCGCACTCGGCGCAACCGTCAATCCGCTCTTCACCGACGAGAACGCCGTCTGCCTGGCCTGGGACGAGAACATCTACTTCATGGTGCTCAAGCGCGAGTTCTTTGCCACCTTCACCGACAAGCAGGTGGCCGACCCGGCGAGGACCGCGCAGGTCCAGAGCGCGTTCACCCGCGACTCCCGAGAGGACGTCGACGCGACGATCGAGGCGGGTCTGGCCACCGGTGGCAGCGAGCACGGCACGGCCCAGGACCTCGGGTTCATGTACAGCCGTGACCTGGAGGACCCGGACGGCAACGTCGTGGCCTTCCTTTGGATGGCGCCGGAGGCAGTAGCGCAGGGCCCGGAGGCATATCTGGCCCAGCAGGCTCAGGTCTGAGTGGCCGCCCGCAGCTACGGGCAGTACTGCGGGGTCACCACCGCCGTCGAACTGGTCGCGGAACGGTGGGCGCTGCTCATCATCCGCGACCTGCTCGTGGGTCCGCGCCGTTACACCGACCTGAAGCAGGGCCTGCCCAAGATTCCAACGAACATCCTCTCCGCGCGCCTGAAGGAGTTACAGGACGGCGGGGTGATCCGCCGGGTCCCACTGGCACGCTGCGGACTCGTCTATGAACTCACCGAATACGGGCGCGAACTCGAGCCGATCGTGCTCGCACTGGGCCGCTGGGGATTCCGGTCGATGGGCGAGCCCAAGGATGATGACATCGTCACCCCCGACTCGCTGACGATGGCCCTGCAAACCGCGTTCCGGCCAGACTCCGCCGCAGGGTCCCTGGACTTCCAGATCGGGGTCGGTGCCGTCGAGCTGCGTGCCCAGGTCAACGATGACGAACTGAAGGTGGTCCAGATCGCTCCGCCGGCACCGCCGGTGGGAGGCTCGCTGCCCAGCGGCGAACCTGAACTGCGGTTCGCGACCGGCCCGGGCATCCGCCACCTGATCGCGGGCACGCTCACCCCTGCCCAGGCCGTGGAACAAAACGTGGTCACCATCCTGAACGGCAACCTAAAACTGCTCAAGCGATTCACCGAACTCTTCCGAATCGAGACTTGACCCGGCTCCGGCCGCGGTGTCGCCTAGGGACGGTGGCTGCCGGAACCCGCGGTGAGGTCGATGACGCGCACGGGCTCGGCTTCTCGCTTACCTTCGAGGCCAAGGTTCCTCGAGCTGGCTGATGTCTCATCGCTGGAGAGACGGGTGAACAGCCTCTCGGACATCACGATCTGGCCGGCCTGTGCAGATGACTGAAGCCTTGCGGCGGTATTGACAACATCGCCGAGTGCGGTGAAGTCCTTCACATCGCCGGCTCCGACGTTCCCGACGAACGCGCGGCCGACGTCAAGACCGATGCCAAGACGCAACCAGGGCTCGGCGGACGAGCCGAAGCCAACGGCGCGCAAAAGCTCTGACGCATCGCGCAGCATGTATGTCTCCCAGCCCTCACCGGCCAGCAAGGGAAGGTAGAGAGCCATGACCTCATCGCCGACGAGCTTGTCGATGATCGCGGACTTGGCCAGGATCCGTGCGGCGGAAGCGTAAAAGCGATTCAAGAGCTCAGCCACGTCGTTTGGCGCCATGTCCTCGGCCAGGGACGTGAATCCTCGGACATCCGCGAACAAGACCCCGATCTCCATTTCGACACCCCCCATCGGAGCCTTCTCAAAGCACGTATTACACAAGGTGGGGTTTTTGCGGGATGGGCCAAAACCGACGCGGCGCATGATCCGCCCGCCCACGCCGCCATATGGTGCGTGACACAGCCGACACCGTGGCTCGCCCGGCAACCGGCGCATCACCGCGAGAAACGCCCGCGGCAGATGCCTGTTCATCAGCTCAAAGAAAGCCACATCTGCGGATTCGCCCCGCATCTCAACTGGCTGCTTGCGTCCCATCGCGCGCCCGGATCGATCGTATCTTGACCACGAAGGGCCGTGGGTCCTAACGCGCCCGTCGAGCGTGTCCGGAGCGAGGTCGGTGCCGTGGGAGCGGTGACAGCTTGCTCGAACACGGGTCCGTTCATGCGGCCCAGGACTTCCACCTCGCCGGTCAAACCGTCGGCGAAGGTCAGCTGCAGTACCCCGTGGCGTGGGACGGAGACGGCGCTGATGTCACGGGCTGGTCCGGTCATCGGAGTGGATCGATGTCAGCCAGTTCTCACCCGCCCGAGCCCGGCGCCAGTTCTCGAGAGGTTCCTCCCGAGACTTGGGGCGTCAGCCGTTCTCGCCGGCGCGGACGGCCGACCTCCCACCAGTCCGTGTCCGGCTCGCCCTCCTCCCGCTCCCACTCGAGCCTCAGGGCCGCGCGCTCCCACGTGCCTCCGCCGGAGCCGCAGAACGACCACAGCTTCTGCGCCGAGCGCTTGTAGTGGTGGATCAGGTCGTCGAGCTCGAACGGGTCGATCTCGCCCGCATCCATCCTCACGAAACCATCGCGGATGTGGTCGAGGAGGAGACGCAACTGCTGCTCGTGGTATTCGCCGATCATCTGACGCGCGGCGCGGCGACGCGCCTTTTCGTTCTCGATATCTCGGATGCGCACACCTTCGGTCATATGCGCAAGCTACCGCGAGCGCCGGTGTGGGCACAGGATGTTTAGGCCCAATTCCCCCAGGTCTTGGGAGCGCGCTCGTCCCGAGACGAGAAACCCCCGCTGGCGTCATGATCCCGAGCAGACGCGCAACCGGCGTGGGTCACGTTCCCGCGGGAACGTTTTTGCTGCGGTTCGATCGATGGGGCAGCCGCGCGTGTCGATCCTCGGCGGCCTCCGGTGTCTAGCAGTCGCGGTTGATTTCGTTGCCTTTGGGCCCGACCGTGTGGCAGAGCCTCGCGCCCGTCAGATTGGCGTGCGACCAGTCGGCGTCGAGCAGGTCGGCCCCTTCCAGGTCGGCGTTCATCAGATCGGCGCCGGAAAGGTTCGCCGCGTACGCCTCGGCATGGTCCAGACTGGCGCGACTCAGATTCGCTCGACGGAGGTCGGCCTCGGACAGGTCGGCCCAGTCCAAGTTGGTGCCGCCCAGATTCGCGTTGAGCAAATTGGCGGACGAGAGGTCGACGCTATGGAGATCCGCGTAGGACAGGTCGACGGAGCTCAGGTTCGCGTGGGACAGGTCGTGCCCTGAGCACTTGGTGTAGTGCTCGCGAGTGGGGTGATCGACAACCGTGCAACCCTTGATGACATGATCGGCAAGCGCGACCGGAGCCAGCAACCCGCGAGCGCCCACCGCCGCAAACAACGCCACGCCCAACACCACCAGCACGGCGAGGCGGTGGCGAAAACGGCGGTTGGCGACGTCCGCACCCATGCCCATACATCGGCGACTCAGGCTTTCGCCTTCAGCGTCTGACCGGGCTCTTGCGGGCCTATCGAGTAGTAGTGGGCCGTGGAGGCATCGAACCTCCAACCTCGGGATTAAGAGTCGGTCATTCGCAGGGTCTTGCCTCAGCTAGGGGCGTTTGAGTACGTCTGAGAACACTCAGATCGGGCCAGAATTGCTGAGGTCGGGACCCTGGACAAGGCACACGGTTGGGGCCACCCTATGGCGCGCGCCGACCACGGAGGCTTGACCAGTAAGCCCAAGGGAGGAGTCAGCCGCCGAGGCTGATGAGAACCGGTTCGCTCCTTGGATCGAGCCACGGATGACTCTCGTACCACTCAACGTGCGCGTGGTACTGAATTGTCGAGCGCAGCTTTGGGCCAGCCGCCACGAAGCGGATGGTGCGAGCCAATTCGCCGAGGCGTTCCGGTGTGCCGTCAAAGGTCACCGACGAACCGTCCTGTCGCATGAGGAGAAGACCCTCTGATCGCACGATATGGATCGACGCCGGGCCGTGTTCAGCATGGATCTGGATGACATCAACGGAGGGCAGCGCGTCGGCCAGGTTCCGCAAGGACGTTGCGTTCCCTTCGAGCTCAAACCCCTGGCCGCCACTGTCGAGAAGCATGATCCCCGCGGCTTCGACGTGTGCGCCCATCCTCAAGGTATACGCGAGTGGGTGCCTTCGAAGCGGCCGCAGTGCGTACCGAGCGAGTCTCGCCGGGGCAACCTCGCGGCCGCCCCGGCGTCCGGCGTGTCGAGTGTACGAGCGGTTGCCCTAGCCGATCGCGGGCACCCGGCGGCGAACTGGCCGCTGGCTTTTCCGAGGGTTGGTGGTCGTCCCCGCCGTGGCTGAGCGTTGTCTGGGCATGCGTTCGTCCGCTCTGGTCTCGCTCGCGGCATTGCCGGCGGAGACCGCCGCGAGCATGCGCGCCCGCAGCGACGGAGTTACCTCGTACGCGCGTAGTGAGTCGGCGCGTAGGCGCAGGCACGCCACCAGATGGTCCGTGCGGCGCTGTGTATCGGTGACGATCCGACCGTCAACGAGCGACATTGCCGCGGCGGGCCTCCCGCCGATCTGGCCGATCAGTACGGGGTGTTGAAGGGGGCGACCGAAGTCGAGGCAGCTCAGGCTGACGTCGTCCTCCTCGGTCGCGAGGTGTATGTCGTACGTGTTTGCGGCGAACATGATGCTTGCTCTGAATGTCTAGGCGGGCGTGCCGGCGGCCAGGGCCTTGACGTCCTCGGTGTGCAGCGGCTTGCCGCCGATGCCCCAGTCGCCGCTGCGGACCTCCTCGACGACGACCCAGGTGACGCCGCGCATGTTCTCTCCTTCGATCGAGACCATCGCGTCGGTCAGGCGCTCGACGATCTGCCCCTTCTGCTCGGACGTGAACACGTCCTCGATCAGCTTGACGTTGATGAGCGGCATGGCGCTCCTCCTCTTGATTGGGATTTGGGTGGAGACCCGGTGGGCTCCGGTTGGTCACGAATTGACCTGCCGCCAAGCTATGGCTAAGACCCCGGGCCGCACATCTGGAGGACGCCTAATCCGGCGTCTTAAGTTTCGCGTGGGGGTCTTAGATGAAGGGCGCTAATCCGCGCCGACCTGCCGCGCCAGCCCCAATCGGTGCGCGGCGCCCGCGGCCTCGGCGCGGTTGGCGACGCCGAGCTTCATCAGGATCCGCGAGACATGCACGCTCGCGGTCTTCGTGGTGATGAACAGCTCCTCGCCGATCTGCCGGTTGGTACGGCCGTCGCCTAGCAGGCGCAGCACCTGGAGCTCGCGTTCGGTCAGGCCGAGCTCGGCGACGACATCCCCGCGCGGGTGCTCGTCCGGAGCGCCGAGCGGCACGCCCGCCCGGCGCCCGAGCGCCAGCACGGACGTAAGGAACGGTCCCGGGCCGACCTCGACGGCGGTTGCGTGCGCGGACCGCAGCGGGACCGCGATCTCGGCGACCCGCGCGCCTGAGAGGGCAAGCGCCTCGGCCGCGCGCATCTCCGCGTACGCCGCCGGATAGCAGGCCCCGATCGCGCCAAAGGCCTCGGCCGCTGTCGTCCAGGGCCGGGGGTCCCGCTCGGCGCGCAAACGCGACAGCTCGGCGTGCGCCAGCGCGAGGAACGCGCTCGACTCTGGCGGCGGCCGGTCGCCGCCGGCCCGACCGAGCCCGGCCTTGAAGTCGTCCAGCGCGGACACGGCCGCCCGTTCGCACCGCCCGACCGCTTCGCTGTCGTCTCCTGTCCGCGCCAGCTCGGCCAGCTCCGCCTCGACCCGCACCGCCAGCCAATACAGCTCGGCGGTAAACAGTGAGTGGCCCATGTTCTCCACGGCGCGCTCGAGGCCTTCGCGCGCGCGCTCCCGGGCACGCAGTAGATCGCCGCGAGTCAACTCCAGCAGCACGCGCGCCCCGAGCGCCGGGCCGATCAGCTGAAACCCGCCCGAGCGCTGCATCAGCGACCACGCCGTCTCGAGCCGTCGCTCGGCAAGACCGACGTCTCCCCGCTCTAGCGCCAGCCGTGCCGCGGAGTGTTCTGCCGCCGCAACGTTGAACGGCGTGGTCGCGTTCTCCAGCGCCGGTCGGATCATCCGGTCCGCGTCGGCGAGCCGTCCGATGCGCAGGAGCATCAGGCCTGCGTGGTCGCGCAGGGTGTCGCCGGCGACTCGGCTCATCCCGAGCCGCTCCGTAACCGCGACTCCCTCCACCGCCACCGCCAGCGACTCGTCGATCCGGCCTCCGTCCTGGATCGCCTGGCTCGTGTTGACGTAGGCTCTCATGATCTCCTCGACCGAGCCGATCTGTTCGGCGAGCCGCAGGCCGTCGCGACCGGCGGCGATCGCGCGCTCGAAATCGCCCAGGCTGCCGTACACGATCGCCAACGAGTTCAGCGCACTCGCCCGCACTTCCTGCGCGCCCACTCGCTCGGCAATCGAGATCGCTTCCTCGAGCGGTCCGCGTGCCTCGCCCGGCCGATCGTTGAGCATCAGCGTCCGGCCCTCCGCAGCCAGCGCCTCCGCATACTCGAGGGTGGGCGGGTCCTTCGGCACGAGGCGGCGAGCGGCCGCGAGGTGCTCGAGCGCGTCGGCGCCCCGACCCGAAAAGAACAACGACCGGCCGATGCGCGCCTCCGCCCGCGCCGCGCGAAGGGGCTCGGTGCGCTCGTCGATCTCCACGCGTGCCCGTTCCGCGAGCGCGAGGCCGTGAGCGCCGTCACCGGAGAAGTCCGCGAGCTCTGACCCGTGGATGAGCAACTCGAACCTGTCGGAGCCCGCCGCGTCTTCTGGCCGGGGAACACGCTCCCAGAGTCCGAGCACGCGATCGATGTGCCCCACCGCCTCTCCCAGCGCATGCATGCCCTCAGCCTCAGACGCTGCCTCCGCCGATGCGGCCAGCGCGGCCCGCTCTTCCCCGGCCGCGAACCAGTGGTACGCCAGCACGGCCGCGGGCGCCTCCCCGGCGTACTCCCGATGCTCATCGAGCGTCGCAGCGATCGCGCGATGCAGGCGCAGCCGCTCGCCGATCAGCGTGTCGTCGTAGATCGCCTCACGCAACAGCGCATGGCGGAATACGTAAGTGGCTCCGTTCAAGCTCGGCACCAGCACGTGATGGTCGGCCGCTTCGCGAAGGCCGGCGAGCAGATCCGGTTCCGCGACACCGACCACGCTCGCAAGCAGGCGGTGGTCAACCGAGCGACCCACGACCGCCGCTACCCGCAAGACCTCGCGGGTCAACTCCGACAGTCGCTCGATCCGCAACAGCAGCGCCTCGCGCAGCGAGCCCGGTAGCTCCCGGGCGGCCGTGTCCGCGCTGGCCAGCAGCTCCTCGGCAAAGAACGGGTTGCCTTCCGAGCGCGCGAAGATCCGCTCGATCACCTCAGCGGCCGGGGCGTGCCCCGCAATCGCCTCCAGCTGCTCGGCCACCTCAGAGCGCTGCAGCGGCAGCAGGTCAACCCGCTCCGCCCGTCCCGAACGCTCCAGCTCGCTTACGAACGGGCGGAGCGGATGGCCCCGGGGCAACTCGTCGGGTCGAAACGTGGTGAGCACGGCGATCGGATCGTGCCGCGCGTTGCGGACCAGAAAGGCAAGGAGATCGCGCGAGGACCGATCGATCCAGTGCACATCCTCCACGATCAGCAGCACCGGCCGCACATAGGCGAGGCGAGCGAGGACCCGGTACACGGCCTCGAACAGCAGCTCGCGCCCACCCGGGAGCGCTTCGCCCGCGCCGACCACGGGCCACAGTGACGCCAGCGCCGAGCGCTCCGCGGCCTCCAACCACTCCACCGAAGCCGGCTCCTCCATCACTCCGCGCAACGCGGAGATCATCGGCGCGAACGCCAGCTCCCCCTCGGCAAGCTCGACGCACTCCCCTACCAGGACGCGCACATCGCGCTCCCTCGCCCTCTCTTCCAACTCGGCCACGAGGCGGCTCTTGCCAATACCCGCGTCGCCAGCCACCAGCACGGCCCTGCCGCTCCCTGACGACGCGCGCGCAAGAAGCCGCTCCAGCGCGTCGAGCTCCGCTACCCGTCCCACAAACCGAGGAGATGAGATACGCCCCACATTCACTTAACCCTGCGCCCTCCCGCCGCCGCCACCAAAACGCGCTTGACCTGACCCACGACACCCCCCCGTGGCAAGCCGCATCGACTGATTATCCCGAGGTGCCCCAACGTCGGACCTGGGATGGCCAATAACACACTGTGCGCACGGGGGTGCTGACCTTACGCCGATTCTCGGGGCATATTCGGGACATATTTCAGAATCGGCACCGTGCTCAAGAACGAAAAGCCCCGCTGTGCGGGGCTTTGTCAGTGGGCCGTGGAGTGGGCCGTGGAGGAATCGAACCTCCAACCTTGGGATTAAGAGTCCCCTGCTCTGCCAATTGAGCTAACGGCCCTTGGGGGGCGATGTTACCCCGCGGTCACGGGCCGAG
>Ga0335074_10008131_pt1 | contig 14574 bp, 12 predicted proteins | sample Lox_Sample_23_FD_206715 | JGI IMG/M metagenome (GOLD analysis project Ga0335074, IMG submission 206715) | Soil microbial communities from Loxahatchee National Wildlife Refuge, Florida, United States - Lox_Sample_2.3 | ecosystem: Environmental > Terrestrial > Soil > Wetlands | place: USA...
GGCGCAGCACCATGGTGCGCGCTTCCTCCAACAACCTCATTATCATTCCCAATGCCAAGCTGTCGCAGGCGATCGTCACCAATTACCATCTGCCGGACAAACGCATGGGCGTCAGCCTGCAAGTGAATGTGGCCTTTGAAAGCGACGTAGAGCAGGTGGAACGGATTCTACTTGAGGAAGCTACCGAGGGCGCCCGGCATATAGACGGTATGGTGTCCGATTCGCCGCCGTCGGTGTTACTCGACCCGGGCTTCGGAGATTTCTCCCTGGGCTTCTCGCTGAATTACCAGGTAGCCGAATTTAACTACCAGGGAGCCGTCCGGGCGGCCCTGCGCAAGCGTATCCTCAAACGCTTCCAGCAGGAAGGCATCCGGCTGCCGTACCCCGTCCGCAAGGTGTACTGGCATCGGGAGGCCGCTAATGGCCGGGAGCCGGGAATCGCCCGGCAGGAGCCGGCATTGCACGCTCCACCGCGCGCCAGGCCGGAACCGGAGCCGAAGTATAACCTGCCGCCCGGCGCCGCCGCGGTTTGAAATGGGGCGAGCAATACGGCCGCCCGCTATGTTACAAACTTGGCATTCCGGTAAAGGGAAATCCGGCTGTAAGAAGCCGTCTAACTGGGCGGCAGAGCTTCGCGCTCACGCCACCCCTATATTTTGTCATCAGGCGCACGTTTTTGTATAATTTGCGATTTGCCCACGGCAGCGGCCCGTGCTATAGTTGGAGCGCGTTTGATAGCTTCCGCGAGTCCGGCTGAGAGTATCTTGAGCGACGGCACCGTCGAACCGCTTCTGTCGTCTCCCCCGATGAGCCCGCTTTCAAATTGTCTGGAGGATTGTTGTGAAGAACATTTTCGTGGGCAACCTCGATTTCAATGCAACTGAGGAATCTGTCCGAAGTTTGTTTGAACGTTACGGCGCCGTGAATAGCGCCAGGATCATGACGGATCGGGACACCGGGCGTTCGCGCGGGTTTGCCTTCGTCGAAATGGAAAATGAAACAGAAGCGGATCAGGCGATCTCGGCCCTCAACGGCTACACCCTGGATGGCCGTGCGCTGAACGTGAATGAAGCCCGTCCCAAACCCGACCGCGGCTTCGGCGGCGGCGGCGGTGGCAACCGCTTCGGCGGCGGCGGTGGTCGGCCGGGAGGCGGCGGCGGTGGACGCCGGCCGGGCGGCGGTGGTGGCGGCGGCGGCCGCCGGGAACCGCGCTGGTAAGAAAATCAGAAAAGGAATAGCGGGGACGGCAGACGTCCCCGTTTTTCGTTTTGGCGCCAAGCGCGGCTGGAACGTCGCGGGGTTGCTGAAAAGCGGTCCCCGCAGCCGGAAAGTGGTCGCGGCCGCTCAGCCGCCGTCACCGGAATCGGACACCGCTCGAAGCCGGGAGAAACCCAATCCGCGTGCCGCCGGCCGATGGCCGTCAGCCCCGTGTCCCCCGGAAGTGGGCTGCGCAGCCGGAAAGCGGTCGCGGCCGCTCCGTGGCCATCACCGGAATCGGGCGCCGCACGAAGCCGGCAGAAACCCAATCCGCGTGCCGCCGGCCGATTGCCGTCAGCCCTGCGTCCCGCGGAAGGGGTCTGCGCAGGCGGAAAGCGTCGCGGCCGCTCAGCCGCCGTCACCGGAATCGGGCGCCGCACGAAGCCGCCAGAAACCCAATCCGTGTGCCGTCGGCCGATGGCCGTCAGCCCCGTGTCCCCCGGAAGCGGTCCGCGCAGCCGGAAAGCGTCGCGGCCGCTCAGCCGCCATCACCGGAATCGGGCGCCGCACGAAGCCGCCAGAAACCCAATCCGCGTGCTGCCGGCCGATGGCCGTCAGCCCCGCGTCCCGTTTTCCAGAAACGCGCGCAACCGGTGGCTGCGGCTGGGATGCCGCAATTTGCGTAGCGCCTTGGCCTCGATCTGGCGGATCCGCTCCCGCGTCACCGCGAAGTTCTGTCCCACTTCCTCCAGCGTGTGCTCGCTGCCATCTTCGAGGCCGAAGCGCATCTTGATGATCTTCTCCTCGCGCGGCGTGAGGGTCTTCAGCACCTGGGCGGTCTGCTCCCGCAGATTCAGGTTGATTACCGCGTCGGATGGCGAAATGCCGCGCTGGTCGACGATGAAATCGCCCAGATGCGATTCTTCCTCCTCGCCGATAGGCGTCTCCAGCGAAATCGGCTCCTGCGCCACGCGTAGCACCTTGCGCACTTTGGAAACCGGCAACTGCATCCGCTTGGCCAGCTCTTCGTTAGTCGGCTCTCGCCCCAGCTCCCGCACCAGCTCGCGCGAAGTCCGCACTAACTTGTTAATGGTTTCGATCATGTGGACCGGGATGCGAATGGTCCGCGCCTGGTCGGCGATGGCCCTGGTGATGGCCTGCCGCACCCACCAGGTGGCGTAAGTGGAAAACTTGTATCCCCGCCGGTATTCGAACTTATCCACCGCTTTCATCAAACCGATGTTGCCTTCCTGAATCAGGTCCAGGAATTGCAAGCCGCGGTTGGTGTAGCGCTTGGCGATGCTCACCACCAGCCGCAGATTGGCCTCGATCAGCTCCTTCTTGGCCATTTCGGCTTCCTGGTGCGACTTGGTGATGATCTCCAGGGTGCGCCGCAGCTCGGCCGCCGAGGCACCGTACTGCTCCTCTAGCTGCTGCAGCCGCTGCGCCACGCTGCGCTGCTCCTTGCGCAGTTCCTTAATGCCATCGGCGCGCCCGCCCTGCCACGCCTCCAGCCTGCGCTGCACCTGGGCGATCTCGCGCTCAAGCGGCTTCAACTGCTCTACCGCGCCCCGCAGCGCGTCGATCAAATGCCGGATGACGGGCGTCTGAAACCGCAGCGTCCGCACCAGCCGCGAGGTCTTCACCATCAGCCGGCCCAACTCGAACAATTGCCGCCGGTACAGCTTGGGCTTCATGCCGCGTGGGATGGCCTGCAGCTTCTGCCGGCACTGCATGGCCTTGCGGTAGTGCCGCGCGATCTCTTCGGCGCACTGGCAGAACTCCTGCTTCTTCTCCTCCACCATTTCATCGGTCAGGATGGGTTCGGAAATCTGCACGATGTCGCGCGCCGAAAGCGTGTCGTGGGCGACTTCCTCGGCCAGCACCAGGATCTCCTGAATGGCCAGTGGCGCCCGCGACAGAGAACGCAGCACGGTCCGCTGGCCGCGTTCGATGCGCCGCGCGATTTCCACTTCGCCGTCGCGCGTGAGCAGCGGCACCGTGCCCATTTCCCGCAGGTACATGCGTACCGGGTCGTTGATTTTTTCACCAACGCCGGCCGGCAGTTCGATATCGAGCGGCTCTTCGCCCTCACCCTCATCGAGCTTCTTTTCGAAATCCTTAGGCTCCTCTAGGATCTCGATTCCCGCCACGTCGAGATTGGACAGAACTTCGTCCAGGCTGGCGCCGGCTGCCATGTCTCCAGGCAGAACGTCGCTCACTTCGTCGTACAGAACGTAGCCTTTCTCTTTGCCCATCTGTACGAGCCGCTGCAGCCCGTCAAGTTTGTCGTCTGTCGCCACTGAAGCCCCGTCACTCCCGGCGGAGAATAATCCAGATCATTGTACACCACGGCGCGGTCCGTCAATAGGCGTCCCGGGCGCCCACCGGCGCCCGCTACTCGCGGTTGCGCGCGGCCCTCTCGATGGCTTGCAATTCGCCGGTCAGGCGCAGCGCCTCCGGCCAGTTGCCGTTTCGCTCCAACTCCCGGATGCGCACTTTCAATTCCGACCGGTGGTGCTGTTCCTCGGAACGGCGGATGCTGGCGATGGCGGCCAGCACGTCCTCGCGCGAGCTCTCCCCATCTCCTGCTAACACCGCCTCGGCCAGCAGGTTCTGGTCGGCCTCCTCCAGGCGCGCGTGGACTTCTTCGAAGCGCACTTCGGCGCCCGCCTCTGCCATGCCGAAGATGGCTTGAAAAATCCGGCGCGACGAAAATCGGCCGATGCTCTCCACCGCCTTCAACTCCCGAACCACGTCCGCGGCCATCGCCGGTGAATCGAACACCGCGCACAGCAGCAGCCGCTCATCGGCGCGCAGGGCGATCTTGGGACGCTCCAGCACAGCCTCCTGGCGCGTGGCCACGGCCTTGCGGAATTGATCCAGCACCACGCCGCGCTCCACTCCGATATAACCGGCCAGGTCCTCCGCCGCCTGCATCCGCTCCAGCTTGTCCGGAATGCGCTGCACCAGCGGCACAAGCTGGCGCAGAACCACTACCCGCGCGCCCGGATCGTTGGGGTCCTGCCCGGCCCGCGCGCGGTCCGCGACCCAGTAAAAGTAACCCTTGGCCTTCTCCAGGCGCTCCCGGTAGGCCGCCGCGCCGCGGTCTTTGCAGTATTCGTCCGGGTCCAGGTCGGCGTCCAGTTCCATGATGCGCACCTGCATGCTCTCGTCCAGCAGCAGGTTGATGTAGCGCCCCGCGGCGTTGGCCCCGGCCGCATCGGGATCGAAATTCAGCACGATCCGCTGCGAATGGCGCTTCAGCATTTGCACCTGTTGCGACGTGAGCGACGTGCCGCAGACCGCCACCACCGGCTGGATTCCCGCCGCCGTCACACCGATCGCATCCATGTAGCCCTCCACCAGGATGGTCCGATCCTCCTTGCGGATGCCCTCCTTGGCGCGGTGCAGGTTATACAGCACGTGACTCTTCTGATACAGCTTGGTTTCCGGCGAATTCAGGTACTTGGGATTGTCCTCAGCCGCCAGGGCGCGCCCCGCAAAACCCACCAGCTTGCCCGATTCGCCGTGGATCGGAAAAATCAGCCGGTTGCGGAAGTAGTCGTACAGCGTGCCGTCCTCGCGTTTGCGCACCAGGCCGGAGGCCTCCACCTGGGACCGGTCGAACCCCTGCTGCTCGAACAGCCGCAACAGCGCGCGCCCGGAGCGTTCCGCGTATCCCAGCGCGAACTGTTCGATGGTTTCCGGGCGCAGTCCGCGCTTCTCCAGGTAGGCCCGCGCCTCCACGCCCGCCGCGCCGCGCAGGTTGTCGCGGAAATTGGCCGCCGCCAGTTCCTGCATCTGGAACAGGACCGCGCGCAGCCGGGAATCCTCGTCGGCCACCAGCGAGCGCTTGGGCATGGGGATGCCGCACCGCTCGGCCAGCGACTTGAGCGCCTCGAAGAAGCCGATGCCCTCGATGTTCATCAGGAACTTGAAGACGTCGCCGCCCGCGCCGCAGGAAAAGCAATGGTAAAACTGGCGCGTGGCATGAACGTGGAAGGAGGGCGTTTTTTCGCTGTGGAACGGGCAGATCCCCTTATAGGACTGCGGCCCGGCCTTCTTCAGCCGCACGTACTCGCCGACCACTCCCACGATGTCGACCTGGGATTTCACCTGATCCTTGAAGTCCATGGCGCCTGCGGCCTATTATCCCGCATCGGCTTGCGTTGCAACCGGCGCTATTAACCAAACTAAGCTGGCGGCTGTACCACCGAGGATATCTTGACTCGGGGTAACGCCACAGGGCTACACTCGGGTTGTGTTTCCGTGGGGTTTGCTGGAGGAACTCAGTCCACACGCGCGCGTGGCGACGGCGGTGGCGCCTTTCGCGGGCGCCGTACTCTTTCGGGTGGTCACTGGACGAAGCCGCATCGCCAGCGTGCTGATTTCGGTTGCCACCACCTGGTTTGCGGTGATTGTGCTGATGACGCCAATGTCCGAGGGCATGCAGCAGGATCTGTTCCGGCTGGGGTCCTGGTTCCATTAGGCGCCATCCAGGCCCAGACCGCGGGATTCGATTCGCCCGCCTGAACCAGCGCGCTAAGGAAGCGGACCGCGCAGTCGAAGACCTGGGCGCCATGGGAACGCCGCGGCCGTGCCCCTGCGCCTGAAAACGTAGTAATGGCCGATCGCGGCGCCTGCGGCCGAGGTAGCAGCTTCCCTGAAGTGTAGAGCACGGTGCGCCGTGCGCCCTGGGATTCGCAGTCGGTCCGGTCGGGCCGCTTCACATGAAGGGGCCGCATGTTGGCGATAAGGCTTCGCGGCCGAGGCGGTTGCTTCACCTGAAGTGTAGAGCACGGTGCGCCGTGCACCCTGCGATCCGCGGTCGCTGCGGCCGACGGCGCTTGGCATGAAGGGGCCGCCTGTTGGCGATCACGGCCCCACGGCCGAGGCGGTAGCTTCACCTGAAGTGTAGAGCACGGTGCGCCGGGCACCCGGCGATCCGCAGTCGCCGCGGCGAACGCGCTTCGTACAAGGGGGCGGCATTTTGCCTGTCCGCGGCCGTGGCAGGTCGGTACGCGCTGCTCATTGCCCGGCGGGTAGCGCGAGGCGGCCGTTTTCCGCGGCTGAGCCGGGCAATCCCCAAAAATGTGCGGCATCGTCCCGCCCTTGACCGGAGACGCACCGAATCCGCTACAATACAACTAAGACTGAAACAAAGGAGGCCGCAATGGAGCCTGTCATACAGACTGCCGGTCTTGGTGGTTTAGGCTTTCCCGAGCTCGTCGTCATTTGCATCGTGGCTGTGCTGCTGTTCGGTGGCAAGAAGGTCGGTGAGCTGGGAAAGGGTTTAGGCGAAGGGATCCGCAACTTCAAGACAGCAATGAAGGAAGACGAAGACAAGAAGAAAGAGGCATAGGCTTCACGAGATCCCCCGCACGTTGAGGCGGTCTCGGCTCGGCTTCAAAAGATCCAATAGAAAAACCCCGCGGTCCCGTTTGGGCACCGCGGGGTTTTGCATATCCGGGGACGCTTCGCGCCCTACTTCGCCTTCTTCGGCGGCACAATGGCATCTTTGGCGGCTTTCGCTACGCGAAACTTCACCACCTTTTTGGCCGGAATCTTGATCGATTCGCCCGTTGCCGGGTTCCGGCCCGTGCGGGCCTTGCGATCGGAACGTACCAACCGGCCAATGCCGGGCAGCACGAACATGCCGTTCTTCTTTACCTCACTGATCGCCAGGGACGCAAGATAGTCCAGAAATCCGCGGGCCACTTTGTTGTTGACCTCGCAATGCTCCGCGACCGATTTCACCAGTTGCGTCTGGGTCATTCTCTGATTCGCCATATTTCTCCTTTTCGATTCTCCCGTTATCAGTTATGGCGCTACGCCAATTCTCACAGGCTCTTCGCCATATTGCATCGAACAAATTTAACGACTCGTGTTTTCCCGAACACGAGGCCGAAACGATATCAATCATAAGGGAAGGGCATGGGGATGTAAAGCGATTCGGCGCGAAAACCCCCGGTTTTCCGCTGCTTTTTGCACCTTGTGCCGCCGCGGGGCTGTTTTTACAGGGTATCGGCGAATCCAGCGCCGTCGCGCCACTCCAAAACGCCGCCCCGGAAGGCCGCCGCGAGGTTGTTTTTTAAGGCCCGCAGGCGCAGCCGCGATCCGTTTTCCATCTGAAACCCCACTCGCACCGCCGCATACAGCTTCAAGGGCGGCCCTCCCGCGCTGGTCTCCATGTCTCCCGCCGCGGCATCCAGGTGGACCCGGCTTTGGTTGAGGAACAGCGCCGCCGCGCCGCTGCGCCGCAGGGCGAAATGCACCCCGCGCAGCCGCGAAGCCAGCACCCGCGATTGCAATCCCCAGGCGCTGTCACCGATTCCGGCGTCCAGTTCCAGACTGGAAACCAGGGCCGCCGCCGAATCCACCACGAGCAGATCCAGGGCGCCCGAGTGCAGCAGTTGCCGGGCCATTTCGAGGGCTCCTTCGGCCGTTTCCGGCCGCGCCACCGGCAGGCGCTCCAGGCTCACTCCGAGCGCCGCCGCATAGCCGGGGTCGAAGGTCCGGTCGGCATCGATCCATGCTGCTACCGAGCCGTTTTTCTGCAGATGCCCGACGGTTTCGAGCGCCAGAGTGGTCTTTCCGCAAGAGGGCGGTCCAAACCATTCGGCAATGCCCCCCCGCGGCAATCCTCCTCCGCCCAGCACCGCATCCAGCGCACGCAAGCCGGTGGAGATCGGCGGGGCGGCGCGGCGCACCTCCAGACGGGCAAGCTTCCGCCAGATGACGTGCTGCCGGTACTCTTCGGTCATTCAGATGGGAGAGGCGCTCTTCCGCCGCCCGCCGCCGCGGTCAACGCCGTGCTGCGGCCGGCTTGGGGGGTGCGCTGGCCGCCTGGGCTGCCGGTTCGGGCATAGGCGATGCGTCCGGCTTGATCAGCCCCAGAATCTTGCGCAATTCCGTGTCGATCGCTTGCCGGATGTCCAGGTTATCCTTCAGGAACTGGCGCGCGTTCTCGCGCCCCTGCCCGATGCGCTCGCCCTTGTAGCTGAACCACGAGCCGCTCTTTTCCACCAGGTTTTGCGCCACTCCCAGGTCGATCAGGTCGCCTTCCTTGGAAACGCCCTCCCCGTAGATGATGTCGAACTCGGCCTCGCGGAACGGCGACGCCACCTTGTTCTTCACCACCTTGACCTTGGTCCGGTTTCCCACTACGGCCTCGCCGTCCTTGATCGCCGCAATCCGCCGGATATCCAGCCGCACCGAGGAGTAAAACTTCAGCGCGCGGCCGCCCGTGGTGGTTTCCGGATTGCCGAACATGACCCCGATCTTCTCGCGGATCTGGTTGATGAAGATCAGGCAGGTGCGCGACTTGGATACCACGCCGGTCAACTTCCGCAGCGCCTGCGACATCAAACGGGCCTGCACGCCCATATGGCTGTCGCCCATTTCGCCTTCCAGTTCGGCTTTGGGAACCAGCGCCGCCACCGAGTCCACCACCAGCACGTCGATTTGTCCGGAAGTGATCAGGGCGCCCGTAATTTCGAGGGCCTGTTCGCCGTAATCGGGTTGCGAAACCAGCAGGTTGTCGATATCCACACCGAGTTTCTTGGCGTAGGCCGGGTCGAGCGCATGCTCCACGTCAATGAAGGCGGCCATGCCCCCTTTCTTCTGCGCTTCGGCGATCGCCTGCAGCGCGATGGTGGTCTTTCCGGAAGACTCCGGTCCGAAAATCTCGTTAATGCGGCCACGAGGGAAACCGCCTACGCCCAAAGCAGCGTCCAGCGAAATCGAGCCCGTCGAAATCACCGAAACCGGTACGATGGCATCTTTCGATCCAAGTCGCAGGATCGAGCCCTTGCCGAATTGCTTTTCAATCTGGCTCAGAGCGAGGTCTAAAGCGCGCGTGCGCTCCTTTTCGTCCATGTGGGGTGCAACTCCTGGGATGGGGCTGAAAGATTCATTGTAACAGTGGCGGACGGTATAATTGGTAAGAAGAAGAGGTGCCCGCCTATGGCTGTCCGAGTTTTGGCCCTTTGTTTGCTCCCCGCGTTCCTCCTATCTGCGTCTTCCAAAAAGAATATCGCCACCGCCCGCGGTGAAAATGACGACGTCAGCCTGGAAGCCACTCTGTACATCGACGGCGATGCCGTCAAGGAACTAATCGGCAATGACCTGGGCGGACATTATATCGTCGCGGAAATAAAAGTGACCCCCAAGTATGGAAAAGTGATTTCCATCGACCGCGACGATTTTGTGCTGCACACGGATAAGGATGGCGAAAGGGCCCAGCCGTTCGTAGGGAGCCAGATCGCCGGCCAGACGGCCCTGATTATCAATGGCGAGGAACCCGAAAAGAAAAAGGGCGGCGGCTGGACCGTCGGCGGCCCGGTGTTGATGGGCAGCCCCGGCATGCCGGCCGACCACGGACCCACCGGCTCCACGGTGAAAACCGACGACCACGCCAATCCCCTCAAGGCGTTGCTCGATAGCAAGATCCTACCCGAAAAGAAAACCGACCAACCCGTCAGCGGCCTGCTCTACTTCCCTATGGAGAAGCAGAAAATGAAGGACCTGGAGATCTACTACGGCCCCAAGGACGACCGCATCACCCTGCAGTTCCGCTAGCCCAACCGGCCCCAAAAGCCTGACGCGGAGACGCGGAGAATTCGCGGAAAAGCCATTTCCTTTCCTCCGGCCCAAAGGGCACCCCCGCGTCAAGGCAGTCTTCCCGCGGCAGTTCCTGGTTCCAGGAACGACGACAGTCGGCGTGTTGGCTCCGCGTCAAAGGCACTGCTGCCGCTTCCGCTCTCCCGGGCAGGCGCCTCCGCCCCACGGTTCCTCAGGGCACCGTGCGCCCCGGCTTATCCCGGTACGCCCGTCCGCGCAGAAATTCTCTTGTTTTCTTCGCGTAGCCTCCGTTTTCTCCGTGCCTCGGCGTGAGCACCCATTCCGCCGGGCTATCATTGGACTTACTGTTTCTCAATGTTTCAGCGCATCCTTCGGCTTGTCAACTATGCCATCGCTCTCCTGTTCCTGCTGGCGGCGGCGGCCGTTTATTGGTACGTCTGGCGGCCTCTGCCGCAGCGTTCCGGCACCGTGCAGGCCCCTGTGGCGGCGCCGGTTTCAGTAGCCTTCGACGCCCGCGGCGTCCCGCACATCCGTGCCGGCAGCCTGGAAGACGCCCTCTTCGTCCAGGGCTATGTGACCGCCGGGGATCGTCTCTGGCAAATGGACATGTTGCGTCGCTATACCGCCGGGGAGTTGTCCGAAGTGGTGGGTCCTTCGGCCCTCGATACCGACCGCGAATCCCGCCGCCTGCGCCTCCGCCGGATCGCCGAGAACGCCTACATCACACTGCCCGCGGCCGACCGCGCCGCCATGGCCGCCTACACCCGCGGCGTGAATGCCTACATCGCCACTCACCTGCGGGCCCTGCCGGTTGAGTTCACCCTGCTCGGTTACCAGCCGCGCCCGTGGAGTGTGGTCGATTCGCTGCTGGTGTGCATCTACATGTTCCGCGACCTCACCACCAGTTGGCGCGACGAAATCCTCAAACGTGCCATGCTGAACGCCGGCGATCCGGCCAAGGTGCAATTCCTGTTTCCGGTGCGCGCGGGATGGGAATCGCCGCCCGGCTCCAACGCCTGGGCCCTGGCCGGCCGCCACACGGCCTCCGGTAAGCCGCTCCTTTCGAACGATATTCATCTGGAGTATTCGCTGCCCGGCATCTGGTACATGGTGCACCTGGTGGCGCCCGATCTGGATGTCTCTGGCGTCTCCCTGCCGGGCGTTCCGGGCGTCATCGTGGGCCACAACCGGTGGATCGCCTGGGGCATCACCAACCTCCAGTTCGATGTGCAGGATCTCTACCTGGAACAGCTCGACGAGAAGACCGGCCACTATGTTTACGATGGAAAACCGGCCCAGGCCCGCCTGGAGCGCGAAATCATCCGCGTCAAGGGCCGCGCCCCGGTGGAACTGGGAGTCTGGGTGACCCGGCACGGTCCCCTGTTCCTCACCGAAAACGGCGTCCAGATGACCCTACGCTGGACTCTGGCCGTTCCCGGCATCATGCAATACCCCATGCTGGACATCGACCGGGCCCGCAACTGGCAGCAGTTCACCGCCGCCCTGGAACGCTTTCCGGGACCTGGTTCGAATTTCGTCTACGCCGATGTGGAGGGCAACGTCGGCTATCATGCCGCCGGCAAACTCCCCATTCGCACCGGCTACCTGGGGGATGTGCCGGTGGACGGTTCCTCCGGAAAGTACGATTGGAGCGGCTTCATCCCCTTCGACCAGTTGCCGGCGGTCTACAATCCGCCCAGCGGCATCATCGACAGCGCCAACCAGTGCACCTTTCCGGTGAACTACCCGTACCCCGTGAATGGAGGCTTCGCCCCGCCCGACCGTTCCGTGCAGATCCGCCATCTGCTGGAATCGCGCGAGGGCTGGAAGGCGCCAGACCTGCTGCGTGTCCAGGGCGACGTCTACTCGGCTTTCGGCAAATTCCTGGCCGATCAGATGGTGCTGGCCTATGAGAAGCGCAACGCGCACAACCCTTCGCTCGATCCCGCGGTGGCCCTGCTGCGCGCATGGAACGGCCAGATGGACCGCCGCCTTGCCGCCCCGCTCATCGTCGCCCTGGCCTATCTCCAGGTGCGCCTGGCCGTGGCCGAGAACGCCGCCCCGGGTCAAGGGACGGCTTACGATTACAAACTGGCCCAGGCGGTGGTTGAGAAACTGCTGCGCGAGCGCCCCGCCGGCTGGTTCGACGACTACGATGAGATGCTCCTGCGCGCCCTGGTGGACGCCGTGGACGAAGGCCGCCGCATGCAGGGCCGCGATATCGGCCGCTGGCAATACGGCTTCTACCAGAGGATCGGCATCGCCCACCCGGTCACTCACCAGGTGCCGCTGGTGGGAAAGTATTTCGATATCGCCCCGGTGCCCATGAGCGGCTGGGGTACCACCATAAAACAGACCACCCGTACCCTGGCGCCTTCTATGCGTATGGACGCCGATCTCGCCGATTGGGACCACTCCCTGCTGAACGTGATGACCGGCCAATCCGGGCAAATTCTTTCCAGCCACTACCGGGACGAGTGGGAGGACTACTATTACCTGCGCAGCTACCCCATGGAATTCCAAAAAGTGGACGCGCGGTCGGAGATGATCTTTCAGCCGTCCTCGCGCTAGGGCTGACTGCCGTCTGTCACTACAACCGCTTTCTGCAGTACAAGATGCGGGGGAAGGCGGGGCTTTCGCAACAGGCTGGCCGTAGACAATTCAGGGGAAGTCCCAGCGCTTCGATGATGGTACTAGTACTAGGCTCTCAAGAAAACCCTCAAAAGGGGTTGCGCAATAGTACTTTTTAAGTAGAAAATCGAACATGTCGAATCCAGGAGGGGCAGCAAATGTTTTATAGGACTCTGGCAGCAAGCGGGCTGTTCTTAGCGGCGTGCGCCATCGCCAGCGCCGGCGAAATCGCCTATTCGGTGAACGGCGGGGCATGGAACTTCTTTGCGCCGGCCGGCGGTGTGGCGCCCAATCCGTTCAATACCATCAACGTGGCCGGCAACACCAATTGCGGCATCGGCGCCAGTTGCAACGAATCCAGTGCGTTCTTCGCTAACGGCGTCGGCGGTACCGGCGTGGATATTTCGGGCGTCATCAACTTCACCACCACCGACGCTGGAGGTCTGACCACCCAAGCCCTTGAGAATGTGACCATGACGGTGGATAATGCCACCGCCGGCAGCCCCAGCGTCAACGTGATTGTGGCCTTCGTCAGCGACGAATTTGATCCGTCGGCTGCCGGGTCGGCCGGTGTGGGCATCAGCGGCGTGTTTACCAATGATGACGGCATTACCCCCGTCACCGCAGACGCCCAGGGCGAAATGGACTACTATGCCAACGGCGGCGTTTGGAATGGCGCTCCCGGCGCCGGCTCGTTTAGCCTGGTGACCCCGCTGGTGGGCGTCGCAGGCGCTGCTCCCACGCCCTTCTGGACGGCCACCGCAATTCCCGGCCCCATCACCGGCATTCAGGAACTGGTCGGCTACGTGGGAGTCGATGTGGCCGGCGACAGCGTGGTGTCCTTCCCCATGGATTTCGAGGACGACGATATCTCCGCCCTCGCCGAGGATGCCCCCGAGCCTGGCTCGTACCTCCTGTTCGGGGCCGGCTTGGTGGCTTTGGGCATCTTCCGCCGCAAGCGCGCCGCGGCTCATTAAATCTCCCGTTATTCCGTTGGGATTCGCAGGGGCAGGCCTTCGGGCCTGCCCTTTTTGCGTCTGCCCTAACGCGCTGCCCGGATTCTGCCGCCTTTTTTTCCGCGAGGCTCCTCGGCCCACTCCGCCTGCCGCTTGCTACTCTATTACGTACTTCCGACCGTTATGCCAAAACCTACCGTCACCTTCGGGGAACTCATGCTGCGGCTGGCCCCGCCCGGATTCGAGCGGTTCCTCCAAAGCCCGCAGTTCGTCGCCACTTTCGGCGGCGGAGAGGCCAATGTCGCCGTCGCGCTGGCCGCCTTTGGGCTGCCGGCCTCCTTCGTCACCGTGATGCCGGACAAAAACCCCATCGCCGATGCCGCCATCGCCGAATTGCGCCGCTTCGGCGTCGACACCTCCCGCATCGTGCGCGGCAAGGGCCGCCTGGGCGTCTATTTCCTGGAAGCCGGCGCTAACCAGCGGCCCTCCAAAGTGGTCTATGATCGCGATGGCAGCGCCATCGCCCGCGCCAAACCCGGCGATCTCTCCTGGGATGCCATCTTCGCCGGCGCCGGCTGGTTTCACATCACCGGCATCACCCCGGCCATCAGCGCCTCGGCCGCCGATCTGGCCCTGGAGTCGGTGGCCCGCGCGCACGCCCTCGGGCTCACCGTCTCCTGCGACCTCAACTACCGCAAGAACCTCTGGAAGTGGGGCAAGCCCGCCGCCGAAGTCATGCGCGAGCTGGTGCGCTCGGTGGATATCGCCATCGCCAACGAAGAGGATGTGCAGATGGCCCTGGGCATTCAGGCCAACGTCAATGTGGAAGCCGGCGCGATCGATCGCTCCCAATACGAAAAGCTCTCGGCCAAGGTGCTGGGCGAATTCCAGAACCTCCGCGCCATCGCCATCACCCTGCGCGAATCGCACAACGCCTCGCACAACGGCTGGTCGGCCTGCCTGTACAATCGCTCCGAATTCCTGGTCAGCCGCCACTACGAAATCACCCACATTGTGGACCGCGTGGGCGGCGGCGATAGCTTCGCCGGCGGTTTGATTTATGGCATGCAGGTGCTCGGCTCCCACCAGGAGGCGTTGGAGTTCGCCGTGGCGGCAAGCTGCCTGAAGCACTCCGTTCCCGGAGATTTCAACCGCGTTACAGTCGACGAGGTCCAGGCGCTGCTCAAAGGCGGCGGCTCGGGCC
>Ga0335074_10008132_pt1 | contig 14574 bp, 11 predicted proteins | sample Lox_Sample_23_FD_206715 | JGI IMG/M metagenome (GOLD analysis project Ga0335074, IMG submission 206715) | Soil microbial communities from Loxahatchee National Wildlife Refuge, Florida, United States - Lox_Sample_2.3 | ecosystem: Environmental > Terrestrial > Soil > Wetlands | place: USA...
AACGCGGTGATTCGCGCTAGTAGGGCTGAGACCGCAACTGGCACGAAGTCTTTGCCGTTCAACGCCATGCCTCTGCTGCGGTCCGGCATCCTCGAACCGAGGAGGCTGCGCGGTGACGAAGCAGGGCAGGCGGGGTGCAGTGCAGGGGTAATGCCTGTTCCGCGTTGCCCGCACGTCCCGACGCTAACGCCGTACGGGGCTGAGCGTCGGGCCGAGGAGCAGTTTTTGGACCACAATGGTGTCTCGCTGCCCAACCCTCTTCGAACATCACGTCCTTCGACGCTGATTCTTCCCCGAGTCCGGCAAATTCGCGTCAGGTGAACGCGAAACCAGCGAAATGGACGCATCGGCGATCCGCAACTCTTTGTTAGCGGCGGCGTTCCAGTTGCGTGAGCCTTCGGGGGTTGTGCCTGGGTGTGGGGTTGGGCTGGCCGTGTCGGCCTTGGTTTGGGCCTGTCCGGCGGCTGGCGCGGCGATGGTCAGTTCGGGACAGCTGGCTGCTATCGGCCCCGGGTCTAGTTCGGCTGCGTTCGACTTCCTCGCAGCGTCTGGGGGCGTTGTCGTGGCGACGGGCGAGAGTCAGCCGGGGGGACAGCCGGGCTATGTGTTCACCGAGCCTGCGGGAGGCTGGAGGAGCGAGGGGCAGGCGGCGGGGCTGGTCGATCCGGCCGGTGTATTTGCTCCCGTGGTGTCGGGCTCCACGATCGAGACCGGTGAGCACGAGTCGGGTGAGGACGCGCTGTTCGCCGAGCCGCCGGGTGGGTGGTCGGGCGAGGTTTCCCCGGTCGGGCATCTGGTCGCTCCCGCGGGGTACACGCTTGACCACGCGGATCTATCCGGTCCTACTGCTGTTGGCCCAAGCATCGAAACCGCGACGCGTCAGGCCGGTCCGGAGTACGTCTTCGAGGAGCCACCGTCGGGCTGGTCTGGCACGGTCGAGCCGGTCGCCGAGCTGGTCGACCCGGACGGATTGGGGATATGGGCGACAGCAATCTCCGGTCGGACGATCTTCGCTTCGGTGGTCACCGGGACGGGAAGCGGTACGGCGAGGGTGGATGTGTTCAACGAGCCGGCAGGCGGGTGGTCAGGACAGGTGCGACCCTCGGCCTTTCTGGACGCCGGCGGGGCGGTGCTGGCGGAGGGCCGCTACGCGTTTGTCTACGACGAGGTGTTCAAAGAGCCTGCGCGGGGATGGTCGGGGACGCCGAACCCGGTCGCGTTCCTGAGCCCACCCCTCACGAGTGCAGCGGCCGCTTCCGGGGACACGGTCGTGGGGTTCGCCGGCGTTGGAGGGTGCGCGTGCAGCGCATTTGATGCCTACACCGAACCGGCCGGCGGCTGGCGTGGATCCGTACAGCCGGCGGAGACCGCTGGGTACACTTCGCAGGCCGACATGACCGCGTTGGCGGTGAGCGGATCGACCTTGTTCTCCACCTTCGGGGGGAACGAGATCGTGGTGGCCAACATCAGGGGACGCTCGAAGAGCATCCCAGCACCGAAACTCGCCGGCCTGAGCGCCCAGCTCGCGCAGAAGGCGCCGCGTCTCGGCTTCACGCTAACAATGCTTCCTAAAGCGTCCAAGCTCCTGACGATCACAATCACTCCCCCGGCCGGGCTTCGGTTCACCAGCAACCTCAAGCGGCCGCGCGCGGGCGTCCAGGTCCGAGGGGCGCGCCTGGTGCTTGTTCAGGAGGTTGGCAACGACCTCCTCGCGATCCGCCTCACGCACCTGACAGCCAGCCCGTCAATCAACGTGACCGGGCCAACGCTGATCGAATCACAGGCGCTCGAGAAGCGGCTGATCCGCCTGAAACGAGCCGGCGCGCGCGATCACGCAGCCCACACCGTCAGCCTCCCGCTCCAGCTGCTCCTGGACACGCCAGAGAACACATGGCAGCTCAACGCACAGCTTCGAGCGCGGTGAGGGGCTCACGCCCCTTTCACCATCTCCAACTGCCGCAGTTTCAGGAATGAGCCGAAGGCCCTCCGGTCCGGTCGCTCAAGCAGTAGGCGTCCCAGCTCTCCGCGCGCGAAAGGCGGGCTCGTCGCACAAGCGCATCGCGACTACCCACGCTGCGTCTCAGTCCCAAGGCTCACCGCAGCGCCGAGGGCGGGTCGGCAGAGTCCTCGTCTTCGATCCAAACAGCAGCAGCGTCTGGCACGGTCTCAATTCCGAACGCTCTGCGAACACCGCGGAAAAGGGAAGGCGCGAATGTTGGAAGTCGCTTAACGTGAAACCGGAGACCCGTGACCTCGAAGGACGACAGGGTCCGGCCCCCTGCGGCGGTTCAGCGGTCGTTGAGGTCCAGCACCGGTGCTGGTGGCTCGATCCGCTGCCGTGCTGTAGCGGTGATCGCGGTCCCGATCGCGAAGAATTCGATGATGTGGGCGCTCCAGCCGTGGCTTTGCTCTTGTAGCTGGACGCCGACGATGCCTTTTGCTTTGAGGGCTTGGGCTTCGGTTTGCATGCGTTGCATGGCGAGTTCGCGTGCGCTGTAGAGAGCCTGGGTGTAGTTGGGCAGCTCGACGTTGCTAGCGACCTGGCTGATCGTTTGGATCGGTCCGCGGTGAGCGACGTGGTAGACGCAGGTGCCCATCACCATTCCGACGGGGCGGTGTCCGGTCCGTAGGAGGGTCCAGAACGCTTGGCCGGATAGGTCGCTGGTGAAGGGCTTGCCGTTCGGGGCTCGGGGCAGGACCCCTTCACGGTGGCGTACGGCGGTGCCGATGGCGATGAATTCGGCCATCTGGCCGCCCCAGTCGTAGCGGCTGACGTCCAGCCGTACTCCGACGATCCCGTCGGCGCCGAGGTCGTCTGCTTCTTCTTCCATGCGGGTCATCGCAAGGTCTCGGGCGTTGTACATGGCCTCGGAGAGGACGTTCATCTCCTGGTTGCGTCGCCAGTTGGGTACCTGAACGCCGATGTGGTAGATCGAGCTGCCGACCACGAGCCCGAGCGGGTCAAAGCCGGCCTCGGTGATCAGCATGAATTCGTTGACGGTCAGGTCGGAGGTGAACAGACCTTCCTTGTTCTGCTCAAGTCGTGCGCGTCCAGAATCCGGAACCCCCTGCAGCGGGCCCAGGCTGGGGTCAGGCGCGGTCATGGAGCTCCTCCCAGACTCAGCGTCGTCCGGGGCGCCGATGAGCCAGCCGCGTGGTCGTGTCGGATCGCGGTTCCGACCGAGTGAACCGTGATCACGACGCCCGCTCGCTTGTCCGCTCCCCCGCTCGGCATATCGCCGCCGAGGCCGATGGTTTGCGGACTCAGCCCGGTGCCGCCCTGCCCCACCCCGCGGACGGCGAACTTCCCGCGCGCGATCTCGTACTGGAGAGACACACCCACAATCCCGTTGGCGCTGGCAGATCGTGCCTGGCTTCGCAGATCGGCGACCGCTGTACGGCGCGCGGCCGAGAAGCCGTCGGAGAACTCGATCAGTTCCTGGTTCTTCATCACCGCCAAGCGTCGCTGCCAGCGCGTACGGAACCCTTGAGAGACGAAGAACACTGACGTGGTGGCGAGTAGACCGGCTGGACTCCAGCCGCCGCCCATCAGCTTCCAGTAGTCCTGCACCGACAGATCACTCAGCAGCAGCGCCGGCAGCGCCGCAGGGTCAGAACCAGGCAGACGGATCGCGGTGCCGCTCACCACGAAGTCGACAGAATGCCGCGCCCACTCATGCTTCCCGCGGCGTAGGTGCACCCCGACGACCGCGTCAGCCCCCACCAAGCGTGCTTCCTCCCGAAGGCGGTCGAACGCGTTGCGCCGCGCGTGATCCCACGCCTGGCTGACCGAATCCAGCTGGCAAAAGAGATCATTCCCGGCCCACTGCGCCTGAGGAGGCAAGTACTGCCAACCCACCTGGTGAACCGCCGCGCCCAACACCTGTGCAATCGGCGTCGGACCCAGTCCCGAGAGCAGAGCAAACTCGCTCACGCTGAGCGTGCTCGTAAACAGACCAGTCATGTTGAGCTCCGACAACCGGGTCTCCGCCGCTAACGGAACGCCGCCGTCGATGATCCGATCCAGCGACTCAGCCTCATCTCGCTTGTCGTCGTCCCGGCCGAAGAAGCCCACTCTGGTCGGGTTCGCCGTTCCCTGGCGCACCCCTCCCCATCCACCGGCTCGAGACTGCGCGCGTCAAGCCCAGATCTGTCCCGAAAGACGAACCTTCAGCGAACAGCGCCCAGACACGCGAACCCGACTGATCGCTTGACCGCGTGTGAAGATGTTATGGATGAGACTCTCCTACGACAAAGACGTCGGCGCTGCCTACTTGCGCCTGGGCGCCGACACCGACGACGTCGGCACCGTCTCCTCGAAGACTTTCACACCGCCCGGCGCGCAGACCACAGACGGCCACCTGGTCCTCGATTTTGATGACGCCGGACGACTCGTCGGGATCGAGTTCCTGACGCCGGAGCAACGCCTGCTCCCGCGTGTGCTCGCAGCCGCGGAGAGCCCCCGCCCCTAACCCTGCAGCGACCGTGTTGAGGAGCCCATCCGGCGGGCAGCATCGATAAAGGTGCCCATTCACTGTGGCGCTGGTGGTCGCATTGAGCGAGCAGCGGCAGCGCTCTGCGGGTCTATAGCTACTCGCGAGACTGCCGCGTCTTGGTGGATGCGGAAGTCTCTTCAGCCCGCCTGGCGCAATCGGGACGAGCGCGACGGTCCGACACAAGGGCTGGACGATTAGCATCGGATCGTGCGTCTGAGCGTCGGAGATGCGAGCCTCTACTTCGAGGTCTTCGGGCAGGAGCGCTCGATCGCGCCTGATGCCAAGTCCATCGATCGTCGCCCGACCGTGGTTGGGCTGCACGGCGGTCCAGGGGTCGATGGCGGCAAGCTGCGCTTCCTGCTGCCTGTGCTCGCCGACATCGCTCAAGTCGTGGTGCCGGATCAGCGTGGGCATGGGCTGAGTGACTACGGCTCCCCTGATGAATGGAACCTGGCTCAGTGGGCGACCGACGTCAAGGGTCTGGCCGACGCGCTCGGGATCGAGCGGCCAATCGTCCTTGGCGAGTCGTTCGGTGGGTTCGTTGCACAGCAGCACGCGAGTTCCTACCCAGGACATCCAGACGCGATCGTCATCGTCAGTTCAGGACCGCGCTTCGTGCGAAGACGAGCTCGCAGGACGAACCGATGTGCAACAGGCCAGTGACGTCGCGGCGGCGGTCACGCACCCTGGCCAAGACGACGACGCGTCGGTGAGCCGAGTCGCGCCTTTGTTGCGCACGCGTTCGAGCGAGCTCCTTGAGCGTGTGAGCGCCCTGCGGGTCCGCACGATGGAGGTCAACGCGCACTTCGAGGCAGAAGGGTTCCGCATGGACCTGTGTCCTGGCCTGGCGAACGTGCGCTGTCCGGTGCTCGTGGTTTTCGGCGACCAGGACATCCTGACCCCACCTCATCTCGTACAGCAACTTGTTGACGCGCTGCCAGCTGGGCTAGGCCGACTGGAAGTCGTTCCTGAGGCCTCGCACGACGTACTCACGGACAACCCAGAGGTCGCATGGTCAGTGATCCGAGGATTTATCGGGCAGTTGCACTGATCCGGACCACCGCGATGAGGCGGCTGCTCCCCCTGTAGCCTCTGCGGCCGTTCAGGTCGATGCTGCTGCTTCAGCTCGTCGCCGGCCCGGAGCAGCAGTCTGTTCCCGTCTTCTGCTGGACGACGACATGGCCGGTGGGTCGTGGTATCGGCGGTGACCGGCGGACTGCGAGGCGCACCTCGTTGTCGTCGATCTGAGCAGTAGCTTGGGCAGCGACCGGCGCCATCCAGTTGTCGCGGATCCGATCGCCAGGTCCCAGGCTGTAACTTCGGGCACCCCGTGAGCGATCCACCGGGCCAGAGGCTGTTGAGCAGGGCAACGGGCCGGTTCGCGGTGCTGCGCCTCCGCGATCTTCGGTTCGTCTTCGGTGCGACGTTGGTTTCGAGTCTCGGGGACGGCATTGTTTCTGTCGCGCTCGCCTTTGCGGTGCTGGATTTGACGCACTCGGCAACCGACCTGGGGATCGTGTTAGCGGTGAGGACGGCCGCTCAGGTTCTCGTGATGCTGATCGGCGGGGTCGTCGCAGACCGCATGAGCCGACGAACCGTGATGATGGCCGCCGACCTCGGGAGGTTCGGCTCGCAGGTGGCGATCGGCGTGCTGCTGCTCGCCCGGCATGCGACAGTCGCCGAGATAGCGGTCTCGCAACTGCTGCTCGGGATCGGTAGCTCGTTCTTCGTCCCTGCCTCAAGCGGGCTGATCCGAACAGTTGCCGGCGATCACGCTCAGGAAGCGAACGCCCTCAGAACTGTTACGAGCTCCAGTGCAGGACTGCTCGGACCGGCGCTGGGAGGCGTGCTTGTCGTCGCCGTCGGACCGTCCTGGGCGATGATCTTTGACGGGGTCAGTTATCTGCTGAGCGCGCTGCTGCTATCACGCGTCGGCGCGGTCCTCGCGACGCTGAAACGCGACGTTGACGCGCCATCGTTTTTGACCGACCTGCGCGGCGGTTTTCGCGAGGTCACGGGCAGGACGTGGCTGTGGTCGCTGATCGTCCTCATGGCCATCGGGAACATCCTCTACACCACGTGGTCCGTGCTGGCACCACTGATCTGCAAGCAGCACTACGGCGGGGCGGCTGCCTACGCCACCCTGAGCGTCGTGTCGGCCGCCGGAATGCTTGTCGGCGGCAGCCTCCTATTGCGCTTGAAACCGCGCTACCTGCTTCGGGTAGCGATGCTCGCGAGCCTGCCCTGGACACTCCCAGGGATCCTCCTCGGTCTTCATCTGCCGATCTATGTGATCGGTTTCTTTCAGTTCATCGCCGCGCTCGGCATCACGGTCGAAGGCGCGCTCTTCTGGACCGCGATGCAGCAGAACGTTCCCGCCGAATCAATGTCTCGCGTGACCTCGTGGGACTACGCCGCGACCATGTGTTTCATGCCGCTCGGCTACGCCCTGGTCGGCCCTCTCGTGAGCTTGATCGGCATCTCGGCGGCGCTGATCGGATGCAGCGCGGCCGTGATACTCGTCACGAGCGCATGCTTCCTAGTCAGGGACGTGCGCATGCTTCAGTCAGCACCACCCGCGGGCTCGCTCACGCCAGAGGTTGACTTGGCCAGCGCATAGCCCCGGGGCCGAAGAACGCTGGTCAGACGACTGCGTCCCCGCGTTGCGGCCACTCGGTACGCCGGCGTCGGACAGCTGCTCCTCGCCGAATGCGGCCACGATCTCTCAGGGCGATCCGGGCCCGCCATCGAGTTCAAGCGTCTCACCGGGGATCCCTCGGCGCACGCCGGCGGCGTCTCAGGAACCAACGCTCACCGACCACGCCCTTCCTCACGGCGGACGGCTGCCTGGTCGATCCAGACCGGGACCGTAAGGTCGCTCAAAATGTGCGCATGGAGCCTGGGCCGTTCAGCCGAATCGCCACCTATCCGCGCCCGTTCCTAACGCGCCATCCGCTGCGCGCAGCTCGCAATGCGGTCGGCAACCATCCATCTGCCTTGGCGACCCGCTATCTCACAGGCCTCGGCGGGATCGAAATCGGAGGCGCGTCCTATAACTCCTTCTTCCTGAACACGATCAACGTCGACTTTCGCCCAACGCCCTCAACCGCACCAGAGCAACTCCGCTGGGCCGGTCGCGTGCTGGAAGTCGACGTCGTGGCACCCGCGGACGAGCTGCCGTTCAGTTGCAACGCGGTGGATTTTGTGCTCGCCTCCCACGTGATCGAGCATCTAACCGATCCCATCCGCGCACTGAGGGAATGGGAGCGCGTGGCCAGCCGCTATCTGTTCTTGATCATCCCGTCCCGAGAAAATCAAATCGATCGCCAACGGCCCCTAACGCCACTGGCCGTACAGTCAGAACGCCATCGCGTGAGTTGGCGGGTCCCTGCTGACACCGATGCTATGACCCACTGGTCGGTGTGGTCGCCCGAGACGTTCGTCGAGATGTGCGATGCCATCGGACTACACGTAGCGGAGGTTCAGTCCCCTGATGACAAGCGAGGCGATGGGTTCGCGGTCGTGATCGACCTGTCGAACTGACCCACCCCGGCTAACCACCACTTTACCTCGGCTGATGGTCGAGGAATCCGCTGGCATTGTCCCGGCGGCGGTCGTTCATACCCGCAGATTCACCGGATCTTGGGGAACGACGGTCGGGAGGGTTGCGCCGCCAAACACGGTCAGTTCTCGATGATCACGAAGTTCACGCCACGCTCAGGGCGAGGAGCTGCAGCCCCACTACGGCCGTGTCTCGGATCGGAACCCGCCAACGCTCATCGCACAGCGGCGAGGCGGTCGCCAGAGTGCTCGTCCTCGATCAAAGCGGCATGCCAGCCGGTACCGGCCGACGCCCTCCGTCTCTGGCTCACCCGAGGCTTGCCCGTGACTCTGAATCGTCGAGCTGCGGTAGCCGGCGCGGCGTTGCGCGGGGTGAACCTGGCTTCGGCGATGAGGGCGATCTTGCCGACCTTTAGTCGGAGCTGGTGGCCGCGGGTCGTGAGCTGTAGCTTGATCCGGGCGGTCGCAGCGGTTGAGAAGCTTGTGCTGCCGGTCCCGATAAGCACTCGCGCCGGCTTGGTGCCGGTCCGGAGCCGGGGCCCGTGAGGTTCCCCTTGCTGGATGGGTGATCGGAGGCGTTGTGATGGCGCAGTTCTCCAACCGGATGGTCGGTGAGTTGGTGCAGACGTTCTGGACCGCGATCCAGCGGGGTGAGTTCATCTCAGACGCTGCCGCGGAGGTTGGTACCTATCGGGTGGTGGGCGGTCGCTGGTTGAAGGTCGCGGGCGGGGTCCGACCGCGTCGGGGCCGGAATCTCAAGGGTCGTTGTCTGTCGTTCTATGAGCGGGAGGAGATCGCGCTCGCGCGCGCTGGTGGTGAGTCGATGCGCTCGATCGCCCGGCGGTTGGGACGCAACCCATCAACGATCAGTCGCGAGCTCTCACGCAACAGCGAGCGGACCGGTGGCTACCGGGCAACGACCGCTCACGCCCGCGCGTATGGGCGCGCGAGCCGACCGAAGCCCTCGAAGCTGGTGTGCAACCTCGAGCTGCGCCGCCAGGTGGAGGAAGATCTCGCCAGGCGCTACTCGCCGGAGCAGATCGTCGGCCGGTTGCGCCGCCAATTCCCTGACGATCCGGAGATGCGGGTGTCGCCCGAGACGATCTACCAATCGCTGTACGTCCAGTCCCGCGGGGCGTTGCGCCGTGATCTGACGAAGTGTCTGCGGACCGGGCGGGCGCTGCGTCGCCCACGCCGCCAGCCGCACACGCGCAAGAATCGGATCCCCGGGATGATCAACATCAGCGAGCGGCCGGCCGAGGCCGATGACCGCGCGGTCCCGGGTCACTGGGAGGGCGGTCTGATCCTGGGCAAGAACAACCTCTCAGCGATCGGGACTCTCGCTGAGCGCACGACCGGGTACACGATGCTGGTGCACCTCCCCGACGGCTACAAAGCCGAGCAAGTCCGCGACGCGCTCACCCAAAAGATCCAAACGATCCCCGACATCCTGCGCGCATCGCTCACTTGGGATCAAGGGATCGAGATGAGTAACTGGCAACAAATCAGCGTCGCCGCTGACATCGACATCTACTTCTGCGACCCGCACTCACCCTGGCAACGCGCGACCAACGAGAACACCAACGGACTGCTGCGCCAGTACTTCCCCAAAGGCACCGACCTGACCGTTCACAGCGAGATCGACCTCGACTGGGTCGCCACCGAACTCAACGACCGACCGCGCAAACGCCTAGGCTTCGCCAAGCCGATCGAAGAGATCGGACCACTACTGTTGCGATGACCGCCTGATTCCGCCCATCCGTTCTGCGACGGAGACGTGCTTGCCGGGCACAGGGAGACCGTCGCCAGCGGGTTTCGCGGTCGTCAGATCCTCGCTTCTGCACGCTCGTCGCGTCCCTGTGGGTTTGGCGGCTTAGGCAGCCAGCTGGGCATCGAGCGCGTCGAGTTCCTGCTCGATCTGGTGGCGCATCGCGCGCTGCTCCTCGGGCGCCATCCACGATCCGTCGACCGCGGTCAGGCACATCTTCCGCACCTGCGCTGCGTCCCAGCCGGCGGCGGGCACCATGCGGGCGAACTCCTCGCCGATATCGGTGTGGAACATCGGCGGGTCATCAGAGTTGAGTGTGATCCGAAGTCCCTGCGTCTCCATCTCCACGATTGGGTGGGTCGTGAGATCGTTGGCGTCGAAGTAGCAGACGGCGGTCGCGGTCGGGCAGGTGGTGAACACGATCCCGTCAGCCAAGACGCGCTTCACCACTTCCGGATCGCCGAGCACGTGGTAGCCGTGATCGATCCGCTCACACCCCAGAGCATCGAGGCACGTCGTGATGTTCTTTGCCGGGGCGTCCTCGCACGCGTGCGCGGTCAGTCGAAGACCACCCTGTTTAGCCAGCCGATAGGCCTCGGTGAACTTCTCCGGCGGGTCGGGAGCCTCAGCGCCGTCCATGCCTAGACCGATCACCTCGTCGCGCCGATATTCGAGCACCTCCCGCACCATGTCCGCGGCTCGACCGGCGCTGTCCTGACGGTACACGTCCGCGATCAGGCGGCAGCGGACGCCGAGCTCAGATTCGGCCTGGCGCACTCCATCGACCAGGCCATCGACCACTGTCGAATACGGTACCCCGCGCCGGGTGTGGAGCGTCGGGTTGAAGAACATCTCCCGGTACTTGAGATTGCCTAGCTTGACTCCGTCCTCGATCGACTCAAACGCCGCCCGAGCGAAGTCCTCACGATCGATCAGGGTCGAGGACACCTGCGCGAAGATCACCAAGAATTCGTAAATGGAGCTGTAGTCGTACAGCCGGTCCGGAATCCCGTCGGCCAACTTCACCCCATGCTTGCGAGCGAGATCGGCGAACGTAGCGGGCCGCACCGTCCCCTCGAAGTGGCAGTGGAGCTCAATCTTGGGGACCCGCCGCAGGTAGGCGTCGAAGTTCATGGTGCCGCTCGTTTCCCGGAAGAGATGAATGTCGTCGGCTGGATTGTCCCGATCCTCGCAGCGATCGCCTAGGCGCTGGCGGTCAGTGCCGACGCTCGCATTCGCCCAGAGGCACGAGTGGCCGACCACCGTGTCGCACGATCCCTTTCGCCGTCCGGCGGCCATTTAGCGGACGAGCGCACTTGGCGACATTCCAGTGACGATGGACGCGATGCGGCCGACCCAATGAGGCCCTCAGCGTCGCGATCGACCGCCCAGCATATTCACATCCCTAATCTTGCACGCCTTCTCGCCGACCCTGGTATTCAGTGAAACAGAACTGCTGAGGGCTCCAGTTGGGGGTTTCTGACTTAGAGCCTTAGGGGAGCGCAGGCTCCCCGTGCTTCAGGCCACTACCGTCGAGCTTGGCTGAGAAGGCGATGGACTGTCTGTTGGAGGTGACTGTCGCGACCCAAAGCGGTGTGGCTTTGGTCAACGAGTACAACGCCAGGTTGTTGACCGCAGATGGCTTGATTCCAAACCGCCGTCTCAACGCGATGAACAACGTCTGCACGGTGTGCAGATTGATCAGGCGACGGTTGAACGTGGCCCACGGCCATACCATCTGCCCAAATCGGATGCTGCCGCCGTAGTCGACCGTCACATTCATGGTGGCGCCGCCGGGGGTGATGATCGTGGCCTCGACGAACTGGGGATAGACGCCAAACCCGCCGAATCGTGCGTTCGGGAACCGCTTGACGATCGCGTCCAGCGCGGCGCTCATGGATGCTCGGAGGCCGCAGGAAAGACGTCTCGCCTGGGATTTGCACAATGGAGGACCGGGGGGTCCGGACGGCCGGCGGCCGCGGCGTGCTCGTCACATTCCGATGAGCCCGATGATCGCCCCAGCCAGGGTGAGAATCACGATCGACACGCGGATGATCAGAGCCCAATTTTTGGGTCGGCGTGGGGTCGGGGCCGGGGCGACCGGCTGGCTGTGGTATGCCCCTCCCTGACGGAGCGCAGCGAACGGGTCCTCCTGGGAAGCTGCCCTTAGCCTGAACACGCCACAACCCTAACGCGCGGCGGCGACCACGCATTCTCCTCTGTGTGTCAGGCAGAGCGATCTCCAGCGGGTGCTCGTCACCGACGGCTCGATGCCCGAATGGCAGTGAGGCTTGGCGCAGCGGGTCGCGCTGGTCATTAGGCTCCAAGTGATGGGTGTCAGGCGCCTGGCGGTGCTGGTTGCCGCAATCGTGTTCGCGGTGTCGATGCTCGCCGCGTTCGGGCAGGGCGGGTCCGGGTTGCGCGGCCCCGCCGTCGCCCATGCCCAGACCGCGTCGTGTCCGTGGATGAATGCCTCGCTGTCGCCCACCAAGCGCGCGCAGATGCTGCTGTCGGCGATGACGCTTGCCGACAAGATCGCGATGGTCCATCAGCCCACGCCAGACGGCACTCACTACGGGGCGGCCGGCTACATCCCGGCGATACCCAGCCTGTGCGTGCCCGCGCTGGAGCTCAATGACGCCGGCGAGGGTGTGGGCGACCAGCAGACGAACACGACGCCGTTCCCGGCGCCGATCGCGCAGGCGGCCAGCTGGGACACCAAGATGCAGTTCGAGATCGGCGCCACGATTGGCCAGGAGGCATGGGAGAAGGGCGTCAACGACATGCTCGCCCCGGGGATCGAGACCGACCGTAACCCGCTGAACGGGCGCAACTGGGAGTACGCCAGCGAGGACCCGTACCTGTCGGGCCGGGTAGGGGCGGCCGAGGTCGAGGGGATCCAGTCTCAGCACGTGATCGCGACGATCAAGCACTTCATCGCGAACAGCCAGGAGACCGATCGCGAGACCGACTCCGCCGATGTCGATCAGCGCACGCTCGAGGAGATGTACGCGCCGCAGTACCAAGCCGCGATCCAGCAGGGCGGCGCGGGCTCGGTGATGTGCTCGTACAACCTGATCAACAACGTTTACTCGTGCCAGAACCCGGTCACGCTCGGGATGCTCGACCACCAGTTCGGCTTCACCGGGTTCGTCGTGTCCGATTGGGGCGCGGCGCACTCGACGGTGGCCTCCGCCAAGGCGGGCATGGACATGGAGATGAACATCACCCCGGGGACCTATTACGGCAGCGCGCTCCAGACCGCGGTCGAGGACCACCAGGTGCCGCTCGCCACGCTGAACGGCATGGTCCTGCGGATCCTGCGCTCGATGTTCCGGATCGGGCTGTTCGACCACCCGACCCCGGCTCAGCCGGGGGCGTTCGCGACGCCGGTGTCCACGCCCGCGCACCAGACGATCGCGCGCGAGGCCGCCGAGGAGGGCTCGGTCCTGCTCAAGAACGAGGACGGCATCCTGCCGATCACCGCCCACCACGAGACGATCGCGCTGATCGGCTTCCCCGCGAGTCAGGCGGGGGCGGAGAACACCTACAACGGCAACGGCTCGGGCCACATCCCCGAGTTCGGCGACGATCCGGTGGTCGCGCCCGACACCGCGATCACCCAGCGCGCCCTGGCCAACGACGACACGGTGCTCCCCGACGACGATGCCGGCACCAGCAACGCCGACGCGGCCGCGGCGGCGAAGGCCGCAAAGGTCGCGATCGTGTTCGCCAGCGACAGCGAGGTCGAGGGCTTTGATCGCCCGAGCCTGACGTTGCAGTACGGCGTCTGCAACCTCGTCACGGGCTGCACGTATTCCCCGACCGACCAGGACTCGCTGATCTCCGCGGTCGCGCAGGCCAACCCGAACACGATCGTCGTGCTCCAGACCGGCGGCCCGGTCCTGATGCCGTGGCTCTCGCAGGTCAAGGGCGTCTTCGAGAACTGGTATCCGGGCGAGCAGGACGGCAACGCGATCGCGGCGCTGCTGTTCGGTGACGTCGACCCGTCCGGCCGCCTGACCGAGACGTTCCCCGCGTCCCAATCCGACATCCCGATCCAGAGCAAGAGCCAGTGGCCCGGGATCAAGAACAGTGCTGGGATCACCGAGTCGCACTACACCGAAGGGCTGCTGGTCGGCTACCGGTGGTACGACGCCAAGCACATCAAGCCGCTGTTCCCGTTCGGCTTCGGGCTCGACTACACGACCTTCGCCTACCACAAGATCGGACTCGCGGCGGGCGGCCCCAGCCCCGCCGGTGACCCGACCCTGGCCACAGCGACGATCGAGGTGACCAACACCGGTTCGCGCTCCGGCGCCGACGTGCCTCAGATGTACGTCGCCGACCCCGCCTCGACCGGGGAGCCACCGAAGGCGCTCCGCGGTTTCGAGCGCGTCACCCTCAAGCCGCGGCAAACCATCAAGGCGAGCTTCCCGATCGACCGTAGCGCCCTTGCATGGTGGAGCACGAGCACCCAGAGCTGGACGGTCAGCCCCGGCTGCTACACGGTCATGATCGGGCACGACGAGCGCGACATCACAGCGCGCAGGACGCTCGCTGTCGGCGGCGCTCGCTGTCCGGGAGCGGCGGCGGCCGTGCTCGGACCGCGACCCGGTCTAGACGCCTGCATCAAGAGCCGCTCGGTGCGGGTGCCGCTGTCGGACGTGCCGGCGCAGAGCATCGAGCGCGTCAATGTGTACCTCGACGGCCGCCACGTCGAGACGCTCCGCGGACGGCGCCGCTCGC
>Ga0335074_10008133_pt1 | contig 14572 bp, 11 predicted proteins | sample Lox_Sample_23_FD_206715 | JGI IMG/M metagenome (GOLD analysis project Ga0335074, IMG submission 206715) | Soil microbial communities from Loxahatchee National Wildlife Refuge, Florida, United States - Lox_Sample_2.3 | ecosystem: Environmental > Terrestrial > Soil > Wetlands | place: USA...
ACCTAGGCCACACGCAGTGGTCCATCGCCCCGTACGTGGACCCGCCGCTGGAATCGGTGTCGCTCAACGTCACGGCCGCGAAGATAACGGCCGCTTTCTACGAGCATGGCGCGCCTGGATTGCGCAATGCTCTGAACTGGACCGGGCAGATTGGCCGGCAGGAACGCGGGCCGCTGGCGAACCTGCCGAATCCGGTGCAGCTAGCCCGCATGCGGAAGGCGCTGCGGAAGGTGCCGCTGCAGGCCGCGGACCTGGACGTAGCGGGGGCGCCTGTCGCGTTCTGGCGGGACTTCGCCGGCCATTCGGCGGCCAGCGACACGTTCTGGGCTGGCGTCGATCACCATGGCGCGGACCTCACTAGACTGCCGCCCGTCAGCATGGTGACGGGCTGGTGGGACTTGTTCCTGCCGGAGCAGCTCAGAGATTACGCGGCTATTCGCGCGGCAGGGGTCACGGCCACGCTCGCCATCGGCCCGTGGCTGCACGCCGAACCCGGCGAGATCAGATTGATCAGTCAGGAAGACGTCGCCTGGCTCAGCCACCACCTGCGTGGCACCGCTCTGCCGGAGCGGGCGCCAGTTCGCGTATACCTGCAGCAGGCAGGAAGCTGGCTCGGGTTCGAACAGTGGCCCCCGGCGGGCACCGTCGCCACGTCGTATTACCTGCGCAGCGCCGGCCGGCTCACGGCTGAGAGTGAGCCCGGCGATCCGATGCCTGCCTGGTTCATCTATGACCCAGCCGATCCGACACCGTCAGCAGGGGGTCCGGTCCTTCAGCCGCCCGGCAAGCAGGTCGACAACGCCGCGATCGAATCCCGGGCCGACGTTCTTACGTACACGACGGCCCCGCTCGATGCGACTCAGGATCTGATCGGGCCGGTCAGTGCGCGCATCTTCGTCCGGACCGAGATCGAGTACGCCGACGTGTTCGTCCGGCTGTGCGATGTCGACGAGAAAGGCGTCTCGCGGAACGTTGTCGACGGGATCCGGCGGCTCAGTCCGGACACCGTGCCCGCCGCCGACGTGCAGATCGGCCCGGACGGGGTGCTTGCCGTCGACATCGAGCTGTTCCCGACCGCTTATCGGGTACACGCCGGGCACCGGCTTCGGTTGCAGGTGTCTGGTGGCGCGTTCCCTCGTTACGTCAGGAACTTCGGGACGGCCGAGCCGTTTGCCACCGCGCACGTAGGCCGACGCTGCCGGTTTGAGATTTTCGCCGACTCACAGCGTGCGTCGTCCCTGGTCCTGCCGTTCTACCGGGAGACCGCTTCAGGCTGATTCGTGGGCTTTAGAGCCAGCTCCTTGACGCGTGACCCGCCGACGGCTCAGGCTCGACGGTAAATATCGGTTTACCGAGTTCCCGCCTCGGCCTTCGCGAAAGGAAAGCCAGTCATGCGTGAAGCCAGCTCGTCTGGATTCGCTCACACCCGGCGCCGAGGTCGTCTCCCCCGAAGGTTAATAGCCGCCCTGGCGGCTGTGGTGCTGGCTGCAGGCCTCGCGGCACTCTCTGCAGAAACTGCAGCCTCGGCGTCAGTGTCGTCGGCTGCTACAACCTCCCTGTGCCCGGACGCTAATGTTGCGGCCTTCGGCCCCAACGTCTGCGTCTTCAGCCCGAGCATGACCCAGTCGGCCATTCAGGCCGACATCAACAACATCTCGACCCAGCAAGTCCCGGTCGGGGCCCAGTTCGACAGTGACCGGTACGCCATCTTCTTCGAGCCGGGAACCTATGGCTCGAGCGCCGACCCGCTGGTCTTCCAGGTCGGCTATTACACCGAGGTCGCCGGGCTTGGCTATATGCCGCAGGACACGGTGATCGACGGCGCGATCGATGTGTTCAACAACCTCTGCACGGCGGGAACCTCGGACTGCAACGCCGACGACAACTTCTGGCGTTCCCTTTCGAACCTGACGCTCAACGTGGACTTGCCGAGTTCGCCGCCGGATTACGCGCCGCCGACGCCAGATCCCTATGGTGCGGGATGCGATAACTCAGCGGACCTCTTTGCCGCCTCGCAGGCTGATCCGATCCGCCGGGTCGACATCAACGGCAACCTGGTCGTGCAGGACTACTGCGCAGCCAATAACTACGCCAGCGGCGGTTTCATCGCAGACAGCGAGATCAGCGGCGACTTCGACACCTACGGTAATCAGCAGTACATGGTGCGCAACAGCGACATCGGCGGGTCGAACGGGTGCGCTCCGGGTAACGGCGGACTGTGGAACAACGTCTATTCCGGCGTCCAGGGCGCGCCTGCAGCGGCCTTTGACGGCCAGTGCGACCAGAACACAGTCCTGGCCACGAGCCCGGTGACGGAGGAAGAGCCGTTCCTTTATTCCGACTCAAGCGGCGGATACCGGGTCTTCGTGCCGGCGGTGCAGCACAACACGACTGGACCTTCCTGGGCCAGCGGCACTGAGGCCGGCGCGTCGATTTCGCTGTCGAGGTTTTTCATTGCGAATCCGAGCACGCCTGTGTTCGCGATCGATGCCGCGCTCGCGCACGGTAAGAACCTGATCCTCGCTCCCGGCGTCTACGACCTCGACCAGCCGATAGTGGTCAGCCGTCCGGACACTGTCGTCCTCGGCCTGGGATTCGCCACTCTCGTCCCTCAGCGCGGGAACGCGGCCATACTCGTCGCGGCCAACACAGGCGTAAAGCTGTCGGGCATCATCGTCGATGCCGGACCGGTGAACTCGCGGGTCCTGGTGTCAGTCGGGGTGCCTGGCTCCGGTGGCGGCAGCGCCGCCGACCCGGACACGATCCAGGATGTCTTCTTCAGGATCGGCGGTGCCGAGAGCACGCCGGTGTCGGCAGACGTCAGCCTGCTCGACAGCGCCGATCACTCGATCATTGATGACGTGTGGGCGTGGCGTGCCGACCACGGTAACAATGTCGGATGGACTGCTAACGTCGGCGACACTGGGCTGGTCGTGACCGGCGACGACGTGACCGCCTATGGTCTGGCGGTCGAGCACTACCAGAAGAACGAGGTGGTCTGGAGCGGTCAGGACGGCACGGAGATCTTCTTCCAGAACGAGCTGCCATACGACCCGCCGAGCCAGGCGGACTGGATGGCCAGCCCGAGCCAGGACGGCTACCCGGCATTTGTCGTCTCGCCGCACGTCTCGAGCTTCCAGGGCTACGGCATGGGCAGTTACGTCGTGTTCATCGATACCTCGGCAACGCTGTATGACGCCCAGGCCTTCAAGGCACCCGATACGCCCGGAGTGCAGTTCCACAACATCTTCGGGGTGTGGATAGCTGGCTCAGGCGGCGATCAGTCGATCATCAACGGCACCGGCGGCCCGGTGACATCTACGAATCCCGGTACGGTCGAGCCCGTGGACATCACGAGCTACCCGTAGCGGTCGCGGGCCGCCGTCTGCCGGCAGCCTGATAGTTCGGCGGGATCGCCTGGTCGCGGGCGGTTCCGCCGAACCATGTCAGCCTGACATTGTCCGCTCAGCAGATGCCGCAGGAGAGTACTCACGCCGCCTCTGATACATGAAACCTGACTTAGGCCAGGATCTGGCGGTCGTGATTGCTGCGGGTCTGTGAGCTGCTGGTTTTCTGTTCCCGGAAACTGAAGGGCGCACTAACGGTGGCCAGTACGGTGGGCTGGTGCCGTACGTGCGGACGGTGAGGACGAAGTCGGGCGCGACGGCGGTGCAGGTCGTGTGGTCGTCGCGGCAGGGCTCGCGGAACATCGAGCACCTAGGGTCGGCGCACGACGAGGCCGGGGTGGAGATGCTGAAGGTCGCGGGGCGCCAGCGGATCGCGGCCGGGCAGGCGGAACTCGAGCTGGGCCTGGAGCCTGCGGACGGCGGTCCGCTGCCGATCACCTCTTCCCGGATGGGCTGCCTGCTCGACGCGCTCGAGCGCGGCTACCAGGTGCTCGGGCTCGACGCCGCGGCCGACGGGGACGAGGTGTTCCGCGACCTGGTTTTGGCCAGGATCATCGAGCCAGTCAGCAAGCTCGACAGCCTGCGGGTTCTCGAGGAGGCCGGCGTTGCGTCGGCCTCCTACCGGACTGTCGAGCGCCGGCTGCCCGTCTATGCGCAGCAGGAGTGGCGGCAGCGGCTGTCGGAAGCGTGCGCCGCGCACGCCCGGCTGGGGCCTGCGTCGCTGGTGCTCTACGACGTGAGCACGCTTTACTTCGAGACCGACCAGGGCGACGGGTTCCGCGAGCCGGGGTTCTCCAAAGAGCGCCGGCTGGAGCCGCAGATCACCATCGGGCTGCTCGCCGGGCAGGACGGGTTCCCGCTGATGGTCAGCGCGTTCGAGGGGAACAAGGCCGAGACCAAGACGATGCTGCCGGTCGTCAAGGCGTTCATGGCCGCGCACCGGCTGCCCGACGTCACCGTCGTCGCCGATGCCGGGATGATCTCCGAGGCGAACCAGAAGGCGATCGAGGCCGAGGGGCTGTCGTTCATCCTGGGCATGAAGGTCCCCGGCGTCCCCTACCAGATCGACAAGTGGCGGCGTGAGCACCCGGGCGAGGACATCCCCGACGGGCACGTCTTCACCCAGCTCTGGCCCGCCGGGCCGTCCTCGAGGCGGCGTGACCAGTGGATTTACTACCAGTACCGGGCCGACCGGGCGCGGCGGACGCTGCGCGGGATCGATGAGCAAGTCGCCAAGGCGGCCAAGGCCGTCGCCGGCCTCGCCCCGGTCAGGCGGAACCGGTTCATCGCCCTGGATGGCGCGGTCAAGAGCGTCAACCGCGAGCTCGAGGCCAAAGCCAGGACCCTGGCCGGGATCAAGGGCTACGTCACCAACCTGGCGACCTGCCCGGACGGGACGCCGGTCACGGCCGACTTCGTGATCGACAGCTACCACGAGCTGTGGAACATCGAGAAATCGTTCCGCATGGCCAAAAGCGACCTGCGGGCCCGTTTACCACCGCAAGCGCGACTCCATCGAAGCCCACATGACGATCGTGTTCGCCGCCCTGGCCGTCAGCCGCTGGATCGAGACCCGAACCGGCTGGTCAATCCGGAAATTCGTCAAGACCGCCCGCCGCTACCGCACCATCCAGATCCAAGCCGGCCAGCACACCGTCACCGCCGCCGACCCGCTACCCGACGAACTCCGCCTGGCGATCGACGCCGTCAACCGCATCGGCTAGGTATGCACCAAGTTGGCCTGACTCAGGTCGAGGTCTCCCGAGGATGAAGGCGCCGCGGTTCAGGTGGTTTCGAGCTGCACGAGACAGAACGGGTGTCCGGCCGGGTCGGCGTAGACCCGGTAGGTTTCGTCCTCGAGCACGACACGTTCCGCGAGCGGGACCGCGCCCAGGGCGCGCACCCGCTGCTCGGCGATCTCGAGGTCGTCGACCCGCACATCCAGGTGAAGCTGCTGCGGTGGCCCCTGGTCCGGCCAGCCGGGCGGGCGGTAATCGGCGATCTGCTGGAACACCAGGCGTCGCCGGCCGTCGGAGGCGTCCGCGATGTCGACAAAGTCGGCGTTCTCCTGCACCCGCTCCCAGCCCAGGACGGCCGCCCAGAACCGGGCGGAGATGTCGGCGTCCGGGACGTCCACGACGATGTTCATCAGCTGGCCTATAGGGGCGTCCACCCCGGAACCGTAGCAGGTCTCAGGCTGGTTCGAGGGTTTCCCGGGCCGTTATCGGGCCCTCAAAACCGTCAGTCCCCGCACCCAGCCAACCCGCTCCGCGATCACTGTCGCTGGCATCGCCGGATACGCCGCCAGAAGCTCATGGATCCGCGGCTCGAACGCGTCAACCCCCAGCAGAGGTACGCACTAATTTGGCCCAAGACAGGTCACATTGCCTAGACGCAGGCAGCGAACCCGTTGGTTGCCCTTACTGCCGGGCAGCTTGCTGGCGCAGCAGGAAGCGCTGCAGCTTGCCGGTGTTGGTGCGGGGCAGTGTCGTGACGAACTCAATCGCTCGCGGGTACTTGTACGGCGCGATCCGGGCCTTGACAAGGTCTTGCAGCTCGCGTGCCTTGGCGTCGTCCGCGGCAGCGCCAGCCCGCAGGATTACGTACGCCTTGACGATCTGGCCCCGTGCTTCGTCAGGGACCCCGACGACACCGCATTCGGCCACATCGGGATGGCTGAGCAGGACTTCTTCGATCTCTGGGCCGGCGATGTTGTAGCCGCCGGAGATGATCATGTCATCGGATCGGGCCTGATACCAGAAGTAGCCGTCGGCATCCTTGATGTAGGTGTCGCCGGTTAGATTCCAGCCCTCCTGGACATACGTCCGCTGCCGCTCGTCGTTCAGGTACCGGCAGCCGGTAGGGCCCTTGACCGCAAGCCGGCCCGGCTGGCCGTCGGGGACGGGCTTCCCTTCGGAATCGACAACCGCGGCACGATAACCGGGCACCACGTTGCCGGTCGAGCCCGGCCTGATGTCGTCGTCCGCGGCCGCAATGAAGATGTGCAGCATCTCGGTGCTGCCGATGCCGTCGATGATCTGCACCCCGGTCGCGTCGTAAAAGGCCTGCCAGGTGGCCGCTGGCAGGTTCTCCCCAGCCGACACTGGCCGGCGCAGACCCCGCAGCTTCCCGGCCTTTCCGGTGGCCAGCATCGCCCGGTAGGCGGTTGGCGCCGTGGACAGCACCGTCACGCCGTGGTCGGCGATGTAATCGGCGAGCTCGGCCGGCGTCGCCTTCTCCAGCAGCAAGGTGGCCGCCCCGACGCGGAGCGGGAACAGCAGCAATGCACCGAGGCCGAACGTGAACGCGAGCGGCGGAGTTCCGGAGAACACGTCGTCGCTCTCGGGCTTCAGCACCCTGGCGGAAAATGTGTCGGCCACTGCGAGCAAGTCCCGGTGGAACTGCATGGCAGCCTTTGGCTTGCCAGTCGTGCCAGAGGTGAATGCGATCACCGCCACATCGTCGGCCGCGGTCTGGACCGAGGCAAACTCGGCGTCCTTGCCGGCTGCCAGGGCGGCAAGGTCATCCGCGTCGGGGCCGCCGAAGGTGACGATCCGCAACTCCGGAAGACCAGCTGAGATGAGCTCATCGGTGAACCGGTGATCGCACAGCGCGAGGTGCACCTGCGCCTTGGCGCCGATCGTGCTCAGCTCTGCGGCCCGGAGCATTGGCATGGTGGCCACCGCGACCCCGCCTGCCTTGAGCACGCCGAGCCAGCACGCGGCGAGCCACGGATTGTTCGGGCCGCGCAGCAGTACTCGGTTGCCCGGCACGAGGCCCAGATCCTCCGTCAGCACCCTGGCTATCTGGCTGGCTCGCGCGGCGGTCTGGCCGTAGCTCCAGATCTCGGTGGGGGACAGGAGGCAGGGCCGGCCGGCACCGCCGGCCGCGATGGTCGGATTCAGCAGTTCGTCGGCCGCATTGAGCCGTTCGGGGTACAGCAGCTCAGGGAGAGTGAACTCGAGGTCGGGCCACTGGTCATCCGGCGGCAGGTTGTCCCGGCAGAACGTGTCGGCGTGGGCGGACGGCGAGAGCTTCATGTCCGGACCTTCCTCGGGGACCACAGCACGGACCTAGTATTGCGTTACCGTGACGGTAGTCAATGAATCGGCACAGACGAAGCTGGATAGCCGGTGCGCTGCCAGCGTTCACCAGTATCTCTGGAGGAAGCCCGGTTTTCCGGAGAGGAATCCGGTGCGGCGTGGCTCCAGCATGCCTGTTCCATTCGCTAGTAGATTCGATTTATGTCTCGTTACCGGCTGTACCCAGCGCCCGCGCAGGAAGACAAATTGCGCGGGCACTGCGCACACGCCCGGTTCGCGTGGAACCTTGCTGTCGAGCAGCGGCAGTGGTGGCGACCCGGTCGGCGGCCTGCGCCCGGCTTTGCTGAGATGTGTCGGCAACTGAGCGAGGCACGCGCGGAGAACCCGCGGCTGGCCGCGGGGAGCGTGATCGTGCAGCAGCAGGCACTGCGGGACTTCGATCAGGCGATGAGAAACTTCTTCAACGGCACGCACCGCATGCCGTCCTGGCGCAAGAAGGACCGGCCGGAAGGCTTCAGGATCGTCGCGCTCAGGCCTGGGCACGTCCGCAGGCTGAACCGGCGCAACGGCGAGGTGCTGGTCCCTAAGGTCGGCTGGGTCCGATTCCGCTGGAGTCGGCAGGTACCGCAGTCCAGGTCCTGCCGTGTGACGCTCGACCGCGCCGGGCGCTGGCATGTCGCCTTCGCCGCCATCCCAGCGCCTGTGGCTGGTCCTGGTACCGGTGAGGTCGTCGGCATCGACCGTGGCATCGCCGTGACGCTGGCGCTGTCGGATGGCACGACGTTCCAGGCTCCAGAGCTCACGCCGGGCAGGAGTCTCGCCCGCAAGCTGTCGCGGGCTGACGCGGCTCCGCCGGTAGGCGGAAGGCCAGGGCGGCGCTGGCACGGGTGAAGGCCAGGAACGCCGACGCGCTGAAAGACTGGGCGCACAAGACCAGCACGCAGGTCGCCCAAGGGTACGGCCTGATCCGCATCGAGGACCTGAAGATCGGCAATATGACTCGCTCGGCCAGGGGAACGCTGGACAACCCAGGCCGGAACGTCGCTCAGAAGTCCGGGCTGAACCGGTCGATTCTCCAGCAGGGCTGGGGGATGTTTGCTGCGCACCTGGAATACAAGGCGCCCGGCAGGGTCGAGAAGATCAGCCCGGCGTACACGAGCCAGCGCTGCTCGGAGTGCGGGCCCGTGGATGCAAGGTCTCGCGAGAGCCAAGCACGCTTTGCATGCACGTCCTGCGGGTACTCCTGCAACGCCGACGTGAACGCTGCACGCAACATAGCGGCAGGGCATGCCGTGCGGGGAGGCCTGGCCCTGGCCGGGCCGGCGAACCGCGAACCTCAAGAACTGCTCCTGGCGAGTTAGCTTCTGGAATCCCCGCCTTCAGGCGCGGGAGGATGTCAAAACGCTAGGTTCTGACCGTGACCCCATCTGGCGCAACCAGCAGCGCGGCCGGCACTGACGTGCTGGCGGCGCAGCCGCGGGCGCTGATCGTCACCATCTACGGTCTCTACGCGCGCGAGTCGGCCGGCTGGCTCAGCGTCTCCGCGGTCATCAGGCTGATGGCTGAGCTTGGCGTCGACGAGTCGGCCGTTCGCTCGGCGATCTCCCGCCTCAAGCTGCGCGGCCTGCTCGAGGCGCGGCGTGAGGCCGGCGTGGCTGGCTACGGCCTGTCCCGCCGCGGGGCCGAGATCATCGCTCAGGGGGACCGGCGGATCTTCCACAGGCCCGAGACCAGCGCGGCCGGGGGCTGGCTGCTTGCGGTATTCAGCGTGCCGGAGCATGAGCGCGCCCGGCGGCATGCGCTACGGTCCCGGCTGGCCTGGCTCGGCTTCGGCACGGTCTCGGCCGGCGTCTGGATCGCGCCGCGCCAGCTCGCCGACGAAACTCGCGACGCACTGGCGATGGACGGGCTATCGGGTTACGTGAGCCTGTTCGCGGCTGACTACCTGGCCTTCGGCGACGTCAAGGAGAAAGTCGGCCAGTGGTGGGACCTGGCCCGGCTTGAGCAGCTCTATCAGGGCTTCATTTCCTCGGTCGGCCCGGTGTTTGAGTACTGGCAGGCCAGTACTCAAGCACCGGGTCAGCTTGGTCCGGCGGCTGACCCTGGCCGGGCCTTCGCCGACTACGTTCGCGCGCTGACAGCATGGCGGCGACTGCCGTTCCTGGACCCTGGGCTGCCGCCGGATCTGCTCCCTCGAGATTGGGATGGAAGCCGGGCAGCTGAGCTGTTTCGGCAGTTGCAGACCCTGCTCAGTGGCCCGGCACGCGACCATCTGCTCGCCGTCACCGGCGAGCCTGTGGCCTGATCACTCAGACGACCAGGCAAAGTGGTAGGCAGGACGTGCAACTGTGGTTACCAGAGCGCGCCGTCGCGATACCGTTAGCGTGCTTACGGCGGGGTGCGATCTGATCTGTACTGACATAAGGCGGTTCTCGGCGGCCGGTCCGCAGCGGGGACATGACAAGGAGTCGCCATGACTTACCAGGCCTATCCGACTGGCGGCGGCAGTAACCAGATGGCTGAGCGCCCGACGCAGCAGCCATCGAGCGTCCGCACCGCGGTCCGGCTGATGTGGGCAGGGGCTGCGCTGTCGCTCATCGGCGTGATTATCACGGCCGCGTTCAGCAGCAAGATCAAGACTGCGGTCACCAACGCCGCAATCAAGGCGAACAAGACTGCTGCGAGCCAGGGTAAGACCCAGCTGACGGCCTCGCAGATTCATACGCTGGCCAACGCGACCTTCGCCATCCTGCTCGTTTTCGGCATCATCGGCGTGCTGCTATGGCTGTGGATGGCCTGGGCGAACAACAAGGGCAGCAGTTGGGCCCGCATTGTGGCCACGGTGCTGTTCGCGCTGAACACGATCGGGCTGATCTTCGAGGTCGGCAGGGCCAGCGTCTCGCTGATCTCCATCGTGCTGGAGTGGCTGGTCGGCGTGGGGGCGATCGTTATGCTCTGGCGCCGGGAGACGACGCAGTACATCAACGCCAGCCGAATGCGCTGAGTGCTGCGGACCTGACGGCTGGGTTAGCCGACGACGGCGAGCCCTTGCACCTCCACCAGGGCCGCTTCGTCCCATAGTCGGCTGACGCCGACGGCGGCCATGGCGGGGTAGCTGCGTCCGGCAAGCTCCCGCCAGACCGCGCCGATCTCGCGGCTGTGCGCACGGTAGTCGGCCAGGTCGACGGCGTAGACGGTCAGGCTGGCCAGATCGGACGGCTGGCCGCCTGCCGCCGCCAGGGCCGTCAGCAGGTTGCCGAGCGCGTGCCGGAACTGATCGACCACGTCCGCGCCGACAAGAGACCCGCCGGCGTCGAGCGCGGTCTGCCCGGCCAGGAACACCAGGCGCCCGCCCGTCGCGATCACTGCGTGCGCAAACCCCGACGGCGCCGCCAGTGACGGCGGATTCACTCGCTCAATGCTCACGTCACACCACTCTCCGCCGGCGCACCGGCCACCGCTCGGCAAGGACCGCGTGATGGATGTGAAGTTAGTGTCGCCAGGGCAGCACTAACTTCACATCCATCACGAAGATCATTTCCATCACGAGGATCATCGTGCCGCGGGGGCTGGGCGGGCGCGGCGCTCACGGGCGCCAGCGGGCGTGCCGCGTGCCAGCCGGCCCGCCAGACCGGATCAGCTCCAGGCGCGGCCGCGGCCCGTCGGTGCGCCCGGTTTGCGGTGGCCGCCGGCCTGCCTGCCACTGGACCGGCCACGTTGCGCCCGGCCCCGCGTACCCCTGCTCGGCGGCAGCGTGCAGCGTCCAGTTCGGGTCGTACAGGTGCGCCCGGCCAAGCGCGCACAAGTCTGCCCGCCCCGCCACGATCAGTGAGTTCACGTCGTCATATGACGAGATCACGCCGACGGCGATCGTGGCGATGCCGACCTGGTTCCTGATCGCGTCGGCGAACGGCGTCTGATAGGACCGGCCGAAAGCTGGCTTCTCGTCCGGCGTTACCTGACCGGTCGACACGTCGATCGCGTCAGCGCCGGCTGCCGCGAATGCCGCCGCGATCTCGACTGCGTCGGCTCTGGTGACGCCGCCAGGTACCCAGTCACAGGCCGAGATGCGCACGGTCATCGGCTTATGCGACGGCCAGGCCGCGCGGACGGCGGCAAACACCTCCAGCGGGTACTTCAGCCGCCCGGCTAGCGTCCCGCCGTAGGCGTCGGTCCGCTGGTTCGAAATCGGCGAGATGAACGACGACAGCAGGTAACCATGCGCGCAATGCAGCTCAAGCAGGTCGAACCCGGCGCGCTCGGCAGCCTCTGCGGCGGCCACGAACTGGCCGGTAATCTGCGCCATCTCGGCCACCGTCAGCTCCCGTGGCACCTGGCTGAGGCCGGCCGAGTAGGGCAGGGGTGATGGACCGCAAACCTCCCACGTTCCCGTCGTCAGGGGCTCGTCCATGCCCTCCCACATCAGTCGCGTGGCGCCCTTGCGGCCCGAATGGCCGAGCTGAAGCCCGATCTTGGCGCCGGACGAGCCGTGCACGAATGCGGTGACCCGCTGCCAGGCCTCCTCATGCTCGGGCGCGTACATGCCCGCGCAGCCCGGCGTGATCCGGCCGTCGGCGCTCACGCACACCATCTCGGTCATGACCAGGCCGGCGCCGCCGAGCGCCTTGCCGCCGAGGTGCACGAGGTGGAAATCCGATGGGGTCCCATCGCGCGCCGAGTACATGTCCATTGCCGAGACCACGACACGGTTGGCCAGTTCCATCGACCGCAGCCGGAAGGGCTGGAACATCGGCGGCACCACTTCGCCCGTGCCGATCCCGAGCCGCTTGCACTGGCCGGCGAACCAGGCATCAACGCGGTCAGTGAATTCAGGATCCCGGAGGCGCAAGTTGGCGTGTGTCACCCGGCGGCTGCGAGTCATGATGTTGAACGCGAACTGCTCGGGCTCCTGACCGGTGTACTGGCCGAGGTTCTCGAACCATTCCAGGCTGGCCTGCGCAGCACGCTGGGTTGAGGCGACCACCGGGCGTCGCTCCGTCTCATACGCGGCCAGGGCGGCCGGAATGCGGTCGGCGAGGGCGTCGGCCAGCTCGCTCTCCTGCAGGCATGCGGCGAGCGCGAGCGCGTCCTCCATGGCGAGCTTGGTGCCCGAGCCGATGGAGAAGTGCGCGGTGTGAGCGGCATCGCCCAGCAGTACAACGTTCCCGTCGTGCCAGCTCTCGCAGCGCAGCGTGGCGAAGCTGAGCCAGCGCGAGTTATTGGCCAGCAGGGCGTGTCCGCCGAGCACGCCGCCGAAGAGCGTGGCGATGCGCTCGATCGAGGCCGCGTCCGACTCGCCGGGGGCTAGTTCGCCGGCTGCGGCCGCTAGCTCGCCGAAGCCGGCCGCCTGCCAGACGGCGTCGTTCATCTCGACGATGAACGTGCTGCCGGCCGCGTCGTAGGGGTAGCCATGCACCTGCATGACGCCGAACGGCGTCTGCTCGACGTAGAACTTGAATGCGTCGAAGACCAGGTCGGTACCGAGCCACATGTACTTGCAGTTTCTTACCTCACATTCGGGGCGGAACGAGGCCGCCCGCACACCCCGGATGGCGGAGTTCGCGCCGTCGGCAGCTACGACCAGGTCGTAGTCGGCGGTCAGCTCGTCCAGGCTCGGTGCTTGCGTGCGGAACAGCACCTGCACTCCGAGCCCGCCGCACCGCTGCTGCAGGATCTCCAGGAGCCGGCGACGGCTCATGGCAGCAAAGCCGTGCCCGCCGCTGGTCAAGACCTCGCCCTGGTAGTGCACGTCGATGTCATCCCAGCGGGCGAACTCGCGCTCCATTTGCTGGTAGATGACCGGATCGGCGCTCTCGATCCCGCCGAGGGTCTCGTCGGAGAACACGACGCCGAAGCCGAAGGTGTCGTCGGCCGAGTTCCGCTCCCAGACGGTGATCTCGGTGTCAGGCAGCAGCTGCCTGGCCAGCGCCGCAAAATACAGGCCGCCCGGCCCGCCGCCAGCGACCGCGATGCGCATCGTGCCTCCCCGGCTCGCCGCCTTTAGATGGTGAGGCTATGCCGCCTTGGCGACGATCGTCAACACGACGCGATATCAGGGAGCGGTGGACCTACGGTGCCCAAATCAGCTGACGCCCCGGATCAGCGAGAGACGTGCGCCGGGTTGTTCAGCCGGTCAACGGGCCAGTGCGGGTCAGGACAGCGGGCCGGATCGCTACCGGGAACGGCAACGTAGCGCAGAACTCATCGGAGCCGCTCACGTCGGCCACTGTCTGGTATTTCCCGTCTCGGAGCTCGAACGCGATCAGCCGCGGCCGGTCCGGGTCCGGCTCGATGATCCAGTACGCCGGGATGCCGAAGCCCTCGTACACGTCCTTCTTCCGGTTCCGGTCATAAAGTCGGGTGCTCGGCGACGACACCTCGACAACCAGCGCTGGCGGACGCTCGATGTAGTCGACGTTGAACGCGTCGGCCGGGACAACCGCCACGTCGGGTTCCCGATACTGGAACTTGGTGACCTTGATGCCGACGCCGGCGAGTACGGCGAGATGCTCGGGACAAGCGGCGGTCAAGAGAAGCGTCAGCCTGGTGACGACGAGCTGATGAATGTTCACCGGAGACGGGGACACGACCAGCATCCCGTCATCGAGCTCGTACCGGCGATCGTCGCCAGGCGGCAACTCGGCTAGGTCGTCGACCGTCAGCAGCCGACCTGGATCCTGCCACAGGCCGGGTCTGGTCATGCTCACCATGGTGCCTCCATAAGCTCATGGCCGCCACAATGGCACCCTGTCCGACAGTCTGGGCCGACAGTCTGGGCCGTCAGTTCAGCCGGCGGATCCGCCAGTAGCAGAGGCCGCCGAGGCCCGCTGCCAGGGCCACGAAGACGCCGGTCTCGCACCACTGGAGTGCCCAGTACCGGCTGGCAGGCTGGTAGGTGACTGCCGCCCGGATGCCGTGGCTGGCAAGGCACGGAATGAAGGTATTGCTCGCCTGCGCGCAGGCCGCCGGCGCGCGAGTCGGTGCCTGGCCGGCCGCGTCGACAACCCGGCCGCCCAGCACCCAGTCGCCGGGCTGACCGCTGATGCTGCCGATTGGCAGGAACAGCTGGCCGTTGCCGGTTTCCCCGATGCCGTTGAACGTCACCGCGGAGAGCGGCTCGGT
>Ga0335074_10008135_pt1 | contig 14569 bp, 14 predicted proteins | sample Lox_Sample_23_FD_206715 | JGI IMG/M metagenome (GOLD analysis project Ga0335074, IMG submission 206715) | Soil microbial communities from Loxahatchee National Wildlife Refuge, Florida, United States - Lox_Sample_2.3 | ecosystem: Environmental > Terrestrial > Soil > Wetlands | place: USA...
GTCAGCCATTCGGCCGACCCCCAGGTTCCCGGCTGGATCGCCTTCGTCGGCGCCGGACCCGGTGACGAGAACCTGCTCACCGTGCGCGCTGCGGCTCTTATCGGCCGCGCCGACCTCGTGGTGGCGTCGCAATGGCTGGGCGAGCGCCTGGGTCACCTCCTCAAGCCGGGCGCGACCCTGGCCGACTCCGACGCGCAGCTCAATGACCCCAAGCTGCTGATCAAGGCGGCCAAGGCCGGCCAGCTGGCAGTGCGCCTGTTCACCGGCGACCCGTTTTTGTTCTGTAACGCGGCCGCGGATGCCGCGGCCTGCGCGAAGGCGCGGATCCCCTTCGAAGTAGTTCCGGGTATCTCGGCCGCCACGGCGGTGCCGGAGTACGCGGGCATCCCGCTCACGACGGACTCGACCGGCGATGTCCGGATCATTCACGCTGCCGAGGTCAGCCGCGTCTCAGTCAGTGAGGGCACGCTGGTGATTCTCGGCGCGGAGACCGGGCCAGTCGACCTGGGCAAGATGCTGATCGCTGCTGGCTGGCCGGAAACGGCGCCGTTCGCGATCACCTGGAACGGCACGACGACCGATCAGCACACGGTCGTCGGAACGCTGGGCTCGGTCGCGGCGGACCTCAAGGCGGCTGGTGTCAGCCTGCTCACCGCGCACGGTCCGGCGGTGGCCGTCGTGGGAGAGGGAGTCTCGGCGCAGTCCGCACTGTCCTGGTTTGAGACCAAGCCGCTGTTCGGCTGGCGGGTACTGGTGCCAAGGACCAAGGAGCAGGCCGACGAGGTGTGCGACCTGCTGCGGGCGCGCGGCGCGGTGCCGGAGCAGGTCCCCACGATCGCGGTCGAGCCGCCGCGCACGCCTCAGCAGATGGAGCGCGCGGTCAAGGGACTCGTCACCGGCCGGTATCAGTGGATCGGCTTCACGTCGGTCAATGCCGTCCGCGCCATCCGGGAGAAGTTCGAGGAGTACGGCCTCGATGCCCGTGCGTTCGCCGGGGTAAAGGTCGCCGCTGTCGGCGAGCAGACTGCCCGCGCGCTGCGCGCCTTCGGCATCATGCCGGACCTCGTGCCGGAAGGCGAGCAGTCGGCCGAAGGGCTCGCCGACGCGTGGCCGGTCTACGACGACGTGCTCGACCCGATCAACCGGGTCCTGCTGCCCCGGGCGGACATCGCCACCGAGGGACTGCTGTCGCGGCTGACCGAACTCGGCTGGGAGGCAGAGGACGTCACTGCCTACCGCACTGTGCGAGCGGCGCCTCCGCCCGCCCCGACCCGCGAGGCGATCAAGGGCGGCGGCTTCGACGCGGTGCTCTTCACCTCGTCCTCGACGGTGCGCAACCTCATCGGCATCGCCGGCAAGCCGCATGCCGTGACGGTCATCGCGGTCATCGGCCCGCAGACGGCGAAGACGGCCGCAGAGTTCGGGTTGCGGGTCGACGTCGTCGCGGAGAAGCCGTCCGTAGCGGCGCTGGTGGAGGCACTGGCCGCGCACGGTGCCGCGCTGCGGGACGCTGCGATTGAGGCCGGCGAGCCGGTCCGCAAGCCGAGCGAGCGCCGCCGCGGGGCCCGCCGCCGGATGCGCTAACACCTCCGGCAGTTACCGGGAGCAGCAGTGACAGCCAACTACCCCGTTTCCAGGCCCAGGAGACTCCGCCGTACCCCGGCGCTGCGCAGCCTCGTCGCGCAGGTCTCGGTCCGGCCGTCAGGCCTGGTTCTCCCGATGTTCGTCAAGGAGGGCATCGGCGAGCCGCAGCCGGTTTCGTCGATGCCCGGCGTCGTGCAGCACACCCGGGAGAGCCTGCGGAAGGCGGCCGCCGAGGCCGTCGACGCCGGGGTCGGCGGCCTGATCCTCTTCGGGGTGCCGGCCGTCAAGGACGGTCGCGGGTCGGCTGCGGACGACCCGGCGGGCATCGTGCAGTTGGCGCTGAGTGACCTGGCCGCCGAGATCGGTGCTGACACCGTGCTGATGGCCGATCTCTGCCTCGACGAGTACACCGACCACGGGCACTGCGGGCTGCTTACCCAGGCCGGCGAGGTCGACAACGATGCGACGCTGGAGCGCTATGCCTCCGTCGCAGTGGCGCAGGCGGCGGCGGGAGCGCACCTGGTGGCCCCGAGCGGGATGATGGACGGCCAGGTCGGCGTCATCCGGACGGCGCTGGACGCGGCGGGTTACTCCGATGTGGGGATCTGCGCGTACTCGGCGAAGTACGCGTCCGCGTTCTACGGGCCGTTCCGCGAGGCGGCTGAGTGCACGCCGCAGTTCGGCGACCGGGCCGCCTACCAGCAGGATCCGGCTGCGGCCCGGGACGGGCTGCGGGAGGCACTGCTGGATGTGTCCGAAGGCGCGGACATCGTCATGGTCAAGCCGGCGCTGGCCTACCTGGACGTCATCAGCCAGCTTGCCGCCACAGTGCAGCTGCCAGTGGCGGCCTATCAGGTGAGCGGCGAGTACTCCATGGTCGAGGCGGCTGCGGCAAACGGCTGGGTGGACCGGGACAAGGTGATCATGGAGACGCTGACGGCGATCAGCCGGGCCGGCGCCGACATCATCCTCACTTACTGGGCGGCAGAGGTCGCGCGGAAACTGCGCTGACCGTCGGGATGACAGCCGGGCCCGGGGCCGAATGCGGCGTTGCGGTCGCCGGGCAGCCGGCTGGCTCTGCTAGCGTGCAAGTGGCGGCCGTTTGCATGGGACACATTGCAGTTCCCCCTGTCGTGCACGAGGGCGGGTCTTCGCCCGGGCTGCAGGAGACCCCGTTGCCTGGCCGGCAACATCGATGCCTCCGGTCGCCGGGCAGGAGTGAATCACTTGGCCGACACTGTGCTGCGGGGCAGGAGTCGCAGGACTGCGGGGCGGATCGCTGAAGCCGCCGTCCGGTATGCGTCACTGGGCTGGCCCGTCTGCGCAGGCGCCTACGTGCCCGGCCGCGGTGAGCGATCCGGCGCTGGCCGGTCTTGTTCCTGCGATCGCGTCGGCTGCCCGTATCCCGGCGCTCATCCGCTGTCGCCAGCCTGGCAGCTGACGGCCAGCACCGATGCCGACAACGTGGCCCGGATGTGGCTGACGGTCCCGGAGGCCAACATCGTGCTGGTGACGGGCCGCGTCTTCGATGTCCTCGAGGTAGCGAAGGCAATCGGCATGGCGGCCCTCACCCGAATGGAGCGCGGTGGCGTGCGGCCCGGTCCGGTGGCGATCAGCGCCACCGACCGGGCGTACTTTTTCGTGCGCACCCGCGGCGCGCCTGTCGACGAGGACGAATGGTGGTCCTGCCACCTGGACTGCGAGCCGGAGGAGGTCGCTGACGTCAGCGGACTACGCTGGCACTGCCGAGACAGCTATGTCATCGCGCCGCCCTCGCGCCACGGAAACGCCGGCATCGCGCGCTGGCTGCGCGAGCCGGGGAGCTATCAGCTGCCGGACGGCGTTCCGGTGCTGGAGATGCTGGCGGACGTGTGCGAGGAGACGAGCTGATGACCCCAGGGAGCGGGCGGGCCAGGTCCGCCGAGTTGTTCGCGCGCGCGAGTGCGGTGATGCCCGGCGGAGTCAACTCCCCGGTGCGGGCATTCGGCGCCGTGGGCGGCACGCCGGTCTTCATGGCCTCGGGTGATGGGCCCTACCTGACCGATGTCGACGGCAACACCTACGTCGACTTGGTGTGCTCCTGGGGGCCGATGGTCCTGGGCCACCGGTACCCGGCCGTGGTGGCAGCTGTCGAGGCGGCCGTCCGGCGCGGGACCTCGTTCGGTACGGCGACTGCCGGCGAGGCAGAGCTTGCCGAGGAACTGATCGCCCGTGCGCCGGTCGAGCGCGTCCGGCTGGTGAACTCCGGCACGGAGGCGACGATGTCTGCGCTGCGGCTGGCGCGCGGCTTCACGGGCCGCCGCCTGGTCGTGAAGTTCGCCGGCTGCTACCACGGCCACGTGGACGCCCTGCTGGCATCGGCCGGATCGGGCGTCGCGACCTTCGCGCTGCCGGACTCACCCGGCGTCACCGGCGCGGTGGCTGCCGACACCATCGTCCTGCCCTACAACGACGCGGAGGCGGTCCGGCAGGCCTTCGCCGAGCACGGCAGCGACATCGCCTGCCTCATCACCGAGGCGTGCCCGGCGAACATGGGTGTCGTCCCGCCCGCCGCAGGATTCAACGAGCTCCTCGCGGCGCTCTGCGCCGAGTATGGCGCCCTGCTCATCATGGACGAGGTGCTCACCGGCTTCCGGGTGACCAGGTCCGGCTGGTACGGGCGCGAGGGCGTCGCGGGTGACCTTATGACCTTCGGCAAGGTCATGGGCGGCGGGCTGCCCGCTGCGGCATTCGGCGGGCGGGCGGAGATCATGGACCGGCTGGCGCCGTCGGGTCCGGTCTACCAGGCCGGCACACTGTCCGGGAATCCGCTGGCCACGGCAGCCGGCCTGGCGACTCTCCGGGCATGCTCCGCGGACGTCTACCGGCAGATCGACTCGGCTGCGGCCGCAGTGGCCAAGCTGACTGCCGCTGCGCTGGCCGATGCGGGCGTGCCCTTCCGGCTGCAGGAGGCAGGCAGCCTGTTCTCCTTCTTCATCGGCGTGACCGAGCCTGTCCGGGACTTCGGTGCGGCCCGCGGGCAGTCGGCCGCCGCATACTCGGCGTTCTTCCACGCGATGCTGGATGCCGGGGTTTACCTGCCGCCGTCGCCGTTCGAGGCGTGGTTCTTGTCGGCGGCACACGACGACGCTGCACTAGGCCGGGTCGCCGATGCTCTGCCGGCCGCGGCTGCAGCGGCCGCCGCAGCGCTTGGCTAGCACGCCGGGGCTGACCCGGCTGGCCGTCGCGCCCTGACCGGCCGGCGGGGTGACCTGCATTGGGTAGCCTGTGACCGCTATGAGCGCCAGCGAGAATCACCGTCCCGCGGACGGCCGTCACGAGGGCACAGCGATCGTCCATCTGGTCAGGCACGGCGAGGTCGACAACCCCGGTGGCGTGCTCTACGGTCGCATTCCCGGCTTCCACCTATCGGAGACCGGCCAGCTGATGGCCAAGGCGGCGGCCGACTACCTGGCCGGGCGCGACGTGACCGTCGTGCGCTCCTCGCCACTGGAGCGCGCGGTCGAAACGGCGGAACCCATCGCCGCGGAGTTCGGCCTGCCGATCGGACGTGACGACCGGCTGATCGAGCCGTGGAACCACTTCGAGGGCATGCGGTTCGGCGTCGGTGACGGGGCCCTGCGCCAGCCGCGGCACTGGATCCACCTGCGCAACCCGTTCCTGCCGTCGTGGGGTGAGCCGTACCGGGAGGTGGCGGCGCGAGTCCTCGCCGCCGCGGCCGACGCCGCCCGCGCAGCCGACGGCCACGAGGCCGTGTGCGTGAGTCACCAGCTACCGATCTGGGTGGCCCGCAGGGCGGTCGAGGGGCGCCGGATGTGGCATGACCCCCGGCGGCGGCAGTGCGCGCTCGGCAGCGTCACCAGCTTCACTTTTCGTGACGGCGAGGTCACGGCGGTTCACTACGCCACGCCGTCCGGCGACGGCCGGCATCAGGTAGCTGGCGCCTGAGAGCCAGCTCAGGACTGCCTGAAATCCAGGGCAAACGCCGGCCCGGCCGCACATCGCCGTTCGGTGTCCGGCACAATGGGGCCGGTACTACTGCCTGTAGGAGATAGCTTCCGTTGCCTCGCCGTGCCACTGCCCCGACTCGCCCCGCGCGGCTCCGGCCTGTCGCGGCGCGCGGGCTGCTCGGCGCGGCCCTGGCCGGGCTGGCGTTGCTGGCCGTGGCTGGCTGTGACGGCGGCCCGATTGGCGCGAACGTGCCGCAGAGCTCCGGGCAGAGTTTTGTCAGCCACAGTTACGAGTCGACGTTCTTCCCGGTAGGTAAGCGGCCGGTGGCGCCGAACGTGTCCGGTACGACGCTCACCGGCCAGCACCTGAGCCTGGCTTCCTACCGGGGCGACACCGTCGTACTGAACTTCTGGGGCTCCTGGTGCGACCCGTGCCGAGCGGAGGCGCCGGCGCTCGGCTCTCTCGCCCGCCAGCTTCAGTCGCAGCACGTGCGGTTCGTCGGCGTGGATATCCGCGATGAGCCGGACAGTGCGCTGTCGTTCATGCAGGATTTCAACGTCGGCTACCCCAGCCTGAACGACCCGAATGACGAAATCGCGCTGGAGTTCCACAGCACGGTGCCGCCGGCCGACATTCCGACCACGCTGATCATTGATCGCCGCGGCAGGATCGCGGCCCGGATCTTCGGCGCCTCGACGTATGCCGAGCTCAAGCAGCTCGTCGACAAGGTGGCTGGCCTTACGTCATGACCGCTACTGAGGGTGATGCGATGAGCGGACTGCCCGCGGACGGCGAGTTTCGCGGAGTCGGTACTGGCCTTGCCACGCCGGCGCAGGCAGGGACGCCCGGCATGAGCGATTCGTCCGTTGTCGGCTCGGGCAGGCAGTCACCGCGCCGCCCGCGCAGAGGCGGTCTGGGTGTCACCGGCTGGCTGCGGTGGACCTGGCGGCAGCTGACCTCGATGCGGACGGCGCTGATCCTGCTCTTCCTGCTGGCGCTCGCGAGCGTTCCGGGGTCGGTGCTGCCGCAGGAAGGGATCGACCCGGCTGCGGTTACCCAGTACTACCAGTCGCACCCGGCGCTGGCGCCGATCCTGAACCGGCTCTCGCTCTTCAGCGTCTTCGCAGCGCCGTGGTTCGCTGCTATCTACCTGCTGCTGTTCGCCTCGCTGGCGGGGTGCGTGCTGCCCCGCACATTCCGCCTCGTCGGCTCGGCCCGCCAGAAGCCGCCGCGTGCCCCCAGTAACCTGCGGCGGCTGCCGGCGAACGCGAGCTACACCACGGACCTCACGCCGGCCGCGGCGCTGGCGAAGGCTGCGGGACTGCTGAAAGGCCGGCGCTTCCGGCTGCACGAAGGCGACGGCTGGGTCTCGGCCGAGAAGGGCTACCTGCGTGAGGTCGGCAACCTGCTGTTCCACATCGCGCTGCTGGCGCTTCTCCTGTCGGTTGGCCTCGGCGGCCTGTTCGGCTACAAGGCCAACCGACTGCTGATCGTCGGTCAGGGATTCGCCAATACGCCGACGGCCCTGGACGTCTTCCATCCGGGGCGGCTGGTCAGCCCGACCAACCTCCAGCCGTTCTCGATCAACCTGGACCACTTCTCGGCTAGTTATGTGACCTCCGGGGCACAGCAGGACCAGCCCATCACCTATGACGCCAGCCTCAGCTACCAGACCCAGCCCGGCTCACGGACCCGGCATTACCTACTGAGGGTGAACCATCCGCTCGTGGTGGACAACGTGAGCGTCTACCTGATCGGGCACGGGTACGCTCCGGTCTTCAAGGTCACAGACGGCACCGGGAAGGTCCGCTGGGACGGGCCCGTGCCCTTCATCCCGGTGGATCAGACGACGCTGACGTCCGAGGGCGTCATCAAGGTTCCGGACGCCCAGCCCTACGAGCTGGGCTTCGCCGGAGTGTTCGTGCCGACCGCGGTGACCGCAAACGGCGAGCTCCAGTCAGCCTTCCCGGCAGCGCTGAACCCCCGCGTCAGCCTCGTGGCCTTCAAGGGCAACCTGGGCATGAACTCTGGCACGCCGCAGTCGGTCTACACCCTGGACACCAAGGGCCTGAAGCAGCTGCCGATAGCACCGCGGGCGCTCGCGGCCGGCCAGTCAATGAAGCTCCCCGACGGCGCCGGGACGATTACCTATCTCGGCTACCAGCAGTGGATCAGCCTGGCGATCACCTATGACCCCGGTCAGCTGCCAGCTCTCATCTCCGGTATCGGCGCCCTGGCCGGGCTCATCTTGTCCTTCCTGGTGCGGCGGCGCCGCGTCTTCGTGCGTGCCGCGACGGCCGCCGACGGCAGCACCGAGGTGATCATGGGCGGGCTCGCCCGATCGGACGCGGCAGGCGGCTTCGACTCCGAGTTCGCCGAGCTGTCCCGGCAGTTGCGAGACGAGCACGAGGGCCGGTCGATGGCTGCCAGCCAGACTGGCGACGGCACCGTCGATGCCGCAGACGATTCCTTCGACGACGATTCCGACAGCGGCCACACGGCAGTCCCGGTCGCAGCAGCCGTTTCCGGCACCCTGGCGACCACCGATCCTCCGGCGGCCGCGAACCCCGAGGCGCTCACTAGCCAAGAGAAAGAGTGAGGCTCTGATGCCTGTCAACACCACGCTCGCTGACGCCAGCAACGGGCTGTTGCTCAGCACGCTGATTCTCTATGCGCTCGCCATGCTCTGCTACGCAGGCGATCTCGCGTTTGCCCGGCATCGGGTCCTGGCCGGCCTTGACTCCGCGACCGCGGCCGACGCGACCGTGACAGAAGCCAAGGTGCCCGAACTGGTCGGCGCGGGTGCTCCGGCCGCGGGTGCCGGCACTCCGGCAGGCGGCAGGTCCGTCGTGCCGGCGCCGCCGGACCTTCCGTCGGACATGCACGGCAGCGCCAGGACGAGCAGGTGGCCGTCCGGAGCGTGGATGCGGGCCGGCTTCGGCCTCACCTGCGTGGGCCTCGTGCTGCACGTAGCGGCCATCCTGACGCGGGGCCTGGCTGAGCACCGGGTGCCGTGGGGCAACATGTACGAGTTCATCGGTGCCTTCACCTGCATGGCCGTCATCGTCCTGGTCGCGGCGGCGGTGTGGTATCGCGCCTACTACATGGGCCTCTTCGTGCTGCTGCCGGTGGTCCTGGCGCTCGGGATCGACCTCACCTGGATCTACACGCCGGCCGGCTCGCTGGTGCCGGCGCTGCAGTCGTACTGGATCGCGATCCACGTCACGGCCATGATCATCGCGATCGGCCTGTTCGTCTTCGGGGCGGTCGTGACGACCTTGTACCTGCTGGCTGACCGCAGCCAGCGCCGCCTTGCCGCCGGGCGGACGTCCTGGTCTGCCGGGATCTGGCAGCGCCTGCCGAAGCCCATCATCCTGGACCGCCTGTCCTACCGCAGTGTGCTCTTCGGCTTCCCGGTCTGGACGTTCGGCGTCATGGCGGGCGCGATCTGGGCTGACCACGCGTGGGGCCGGTACTGGGGCTGGGACCCGAAGGAGACCTGGTCGTTCATCACCTGGGTCATCTACGCGATGTTCCTGCACGCGCGGGCAACAGCCGGCTGGCGCGGCCGCCGGGCCGGCTGGATCCACCTGATCGCGTTCGGCTGCCTGATGTTCAACGTCATCGGCGTGAACCTGTGGATCACCGGCCTGCACTCGTACGCCGGCATGAGCTGATAGCACCCCGTTCCGGCACCGGGAGGAGACGCGGCCGAACTAGGCGCGAGAGTTACGTGGCAGAACTAACGAGTTCTCCCGCTCATCGCGGATACGGCGGCCGAGTTCGAGCAGGAAGTCCTCGTCGTCATCCGGCCCGAGCGGCCGCGTCGCGACCGCGAACCCGGCGGGCCCGCTGAACTCGGCGTAGCCGCCCGCGGCCTGGGCGGCGGGGTGCCGAAGCAGAGCCTCCGCTGGCCCGAAGCCGCCTCGGGCGTACGGGTTAGTCCGATGCAACGAGAGCCGCTGCGGTCGGCCAACCGCAAGCCACGCGATGCAGCCGAAGATCCAGAACGCGCCCGCGATGACGAGCCAGGTGCCCTTACCGAACGTAGTGAATTCCGAGTCCGGTGTCATGGTGATGTCCAGCATGCAGGGCAACACGAAACCGACGCTAAAGAGGATGATAACTGCACAAACGGGCAACAGCATGCAGGCAGCCTAGCTGGTCAGATGTACTGTGCGGTCCTCATTCGCAACATCTGCCCCGCTCGTTGCGCGACTCGTGAACTGCCCAGGACGGTCACATTACGTCACATAAGGCTGACAGGCTGCTGGAGCGGGGCATAACCTGGCACGAGCGGCGTGGCCTGGCCGCTCGGCGTGAGATTTCGCACACTGGGGCCTGACACTGGGAGCGACGCCCATGCGACTTCGGTTACTGCGCGACCGGAGCTGGTGGCCGCGGCGCCGCCGCTCGCAGAGTCCGGCCGGCGGCGCCGGTGCCAGCACCACTCAGGGCAGTCTTACTCACAGCAGTTTTACTCAGGGCAGTTTTACTCAGGGCAGCGCCGCTCGGAGCCGTGCCGCTGAGACCAGTGCCGCTGAGACCAGTGCCGCTGAGACCAGTGCCGCTGCGGCCACCGCCGCTGAGGCCAGCGCCACCACTCGGGCTGTCGTCGAGCCTCAGGTGCGGGGCCGTACCCGCCTGGCGCGGCCCGATGGCAGCACGCCGGGCAGCCACCGCAAGCACGGTCGTCCAGCCGGCCGCAGCGGGCAGGCCCCGACTGCCAGCCCCGACGGCTCGGCCACCGCGAACAGACCAGCCGGCCCCGACCGGACAGCCACCCCTCGCAGGCCGGCTGGCCCAGGTGGATCTCCCCAGGCGGGCGGACCGGCTGGCCGGGCCGCGGCTGGCGGAACGGCTCGCGCCGCCGCCCGGGCCGCGATCAGGACCCGGCCTGGCGAGCCGGAGACCACATCCGCTCCGCGGCCGGCGGGCCTGGCCCGGCACGCCGCAGCGGTCCGCCCGCCCGCCGCTCAGGCGGCCGACGGCGAGCCGTGGTACGCGGCGGGCCGGCACGGGCAGGCAGCGCAGGGCTACCGGCATTGCGGCGTGCTCGAGGACGTCGTGGTGCGCGAGTGGGAGGCGGGCTCGGTTCCGGCGCCGCAGGCAGTCACTGCGATCGGGCGCCTGGCCGGGCTGCCCTTACTCATCAAAGAGAAGCTCGCGGCCGGGCTCGACGCCATCTACGTCGGGGAGGGCGGCGTGCCCGACCTTGACCACATGCAGGCTCTGAAAGGCGTGCCGCTCCCGTCCGGCCGGGCGACGTGGGACGCCTGCGCAGGCGCCTACGGCGATCGCAAGATCATCGTCGGCTCGCGCCCGTCGCCGACGCCTGACGTGACGTGCCACGAGGTCGGACACGCGCTGGACGACCTCGACGGTACCGGGGAGACCTGGCAGTCCGACTCGGCCGATTTCCGTGCGCTCTACGGACGCTGCCTGCCGCATCTGGCCGGCGCGTTCCACCGGCAGGACGGCACTCTCGGCCGACGCGAGTTCTTCGCGGACGCGTTCGCGGCTATCGCGTCAAGCCAGCGGCCCGCGCTCGTCGAAATGCTGTCCGGCGACACCAGGACCGCTCTGGACGTCATGCTGTATTTCAACGTGCGCTACGGCATCTAGGGAGCAGGCAGCGATGTTCGTGATCCGGCTCGCCAGCGGCAACCTGCTGGTACCCGAGTCCGCACTTGCCCGTGACGGCCAACTGATCGGTGAGGCTTACGTCGAGATCGGACCCGAGCACGAGGACTACGCACGGCTCGCCGCCGATGCCATCACCGAAGAGGAAGACCGGATGCGTCGGCTCGCCTGGCAGGAGGGAGACGAGGCGCTGCGCCGCGAGTTCCTCGACTACCTGGCTCGCCATGGCTCGTCAGGCGGCTGGAACGACGCGCCCTGACCCGACAGGTCAGCTAGCGTGCCTCCGCGGAGTCCGGGTGCCCGTCGAGCAGGTGACGTACTTCGGCCTCACGGAACCGCCGGTGCCCGCCCGGCGTCCGAATGCTGCTGATACGTCCCGATGCCGCCCACCGGGTGACAGTCTTAGGGTCGACTCGGAAGAGTGCGGCTACTTCCCCCGGTGTGAGCAAACGCTCACTGGTGCCGTCCATCGTTTTCACTCCCTGGTCCCTGCGGTCTGTCCCTAAGTGTCGCAGAAACTCGCGAAGTTAGCCACAAACAGCAGCTTTACACCTTGATTCGGAAAATTACGTCTGAACAGTCAGTCAAGCTCCCAGTCATGGTCATAGTCCGGCATCAGCTCCAAGAGAGCTGAGTGTCTGCCGAGTGCCTGCGGGGACCGGGGCCCCAGGCTCCCGCTGCCGGAGCGCGCGCCGTGCACTAGTCTCTGTAGTGCTATGCGCGCAACCTTGTATTACACGTTGCTGCGGCTGCTGCTGTTCTTCGCAGTCGCGATCATCCTGGCGCTGTTCGGGGTGCACGGCATCACGCTGCTCGTGGTGGCACTGATCATCAGCTCGATCATCGCCCTGCCGCTGCTGTCGAAGCTGCGGGACCGGATGTCGAGGTCGCTGAGCAGCCGGGTTGACCGGTTCCAGGCAGACCTGAATGCCGGCACCAACGCGGAGGACGACGACTAGCTGACACCGCTGGCTGGCACTGGCAGCTGACGCGGGAGCCGAGGCTTAGCGCCCCGGGCTGGGCTGCTCGGCCAGCCATCCGCCGGCCGTCAGCATCGCCAGCACGGCCTGGACGGCGTCAGTCCGGCTGATGACCGACGTGTCGATGACGAGCTCGGCGTCCGCGGGCTCCTCGTACGGGTCCGAGACGCCAGTGAACTGCCCGATCAGGCCCGCCCGCGCCTTGGCGTACAGGCCCTTGCGGTCGCGCGCCTCGCACACCTCGACCGGTGTCGCCACGTGAATGAGGAAGAAGTCGCCGACCTCGCTCACGGTCTCGCGTACCTGCGCGCGCGCCGCGGCGAACGGCGCGATCGGCGCGCAGATGGCGATCCCGCCGTGGCGGGCCACCTCAGCGGCCACGAACCCGATCCGGGCGATGTTCAGATCGCGGTCGGCGCGCGAGAACGTCAGCCCGGCGGACAGCATCTGCCGCACGAGGTCCCCGTCCAGCAGCGATACCTGGCGGTCGCTGCGCTCGGCAAGGACGTCTGCGAGGTCGCGCGCGATCGTCGACTTCCCGGAACCCGAGAGCCCGGTCAGGAAAAGAACAAGCCCACGCTGGGAACGCGGCCGCCGCACCCGCTGCAGCTCGCGCGCCACGGCAGCAGGGGCCACCCAGGACGGGATCTCGCTGCCCGCATCCAGCAGGTCACCCAGCTGGTCGGCAGACAGGTCCTCCTGCTCGAGCCCGGCCTCGATCAGGGCGTGCGGCCGCCACACCTCCGCGTTCGGGTCGTACGCCCAGTCCCCGGACGGCAGCACCGGGATCACCGCACTGGCCGCGAATTCGGCCCCGGTCGCATCGCTGCCAGCCGGGGTGCCGGGCACGGCACCGTCCGCCATCAGATGCGTGGCGCCGTAAGCACCGGCGACCCGTGCACGCACCGCGAGCTCGCGGTCGTGCCCGGCCGGACCCGCAAGGGCGTCAGGCTGCGGCGGCAGCGGCACCGGCACAACACGTGTGCCGGCCGGGAGGCTTGGCATCGCCGCGAGGACGGCCCGGATCAGCGCCTGCGGCGAGCCGACCACGCCGACGTGCCCGCTCACCAGCGGCAGGATCAGTATCTGGGCCTTCAGCTGGCCGGCCAGGTGCCGGATCTGGCCGATCTGCCTGCTGCCCAGCGGCGCCCTGGTGGCGAACGCCAGCACGGGTCCGTCGGCCGCCTGCGCCCTGCTGGCATCGGGCGTCAGCATCAGGCGGCGGAACGGCCCGTGCTCAGGAGGCCGGTTTGCCGAGACCGGGCCCGCCAGGCGCACGAGGCCTCCCTCGGGACTTTCACCGCCGAGGGGCGTGCGCTCGCGGATCTCCAGCACGGCGATCGGCGTGCCCTCCGGGTCGGCGAGCAGCAGGCGCCCGGACAGGTCAGCCGCGGCCGGAACTGCAGCGCTCGGCAGGTCGAGTGTCACGACGGCGGGGAACGGCGTGCCGTCGGCCAGCTCCCATCGGCTGGCGACAGCGGCCGCGTCGGCCTGCGTGAGGAATCCGGTCAGCGGGGCAAACGCGCCCGACAGCAGCAGCTCGAGGTTGCCCAGCTGGCTCGGACTGAGGGTGACGGCCGGCAACGAGGTCAGGTCATCCGGGGTCGCCGCCATCGGTGCAGCCTCAGCCTCAGTGGTCACGTTCTGGCCCTCCCGGTAGCTTCGCGCGGCCGGCACAGCGGGCCCGCCGGCGGGACATCGACGGCAGCGTCGCGCAAGTCCCGAGACTACCGCGATGTGTCGCACCGCTTCCCCGGACTGCGCAAGCCTCGCCCGGCGCCCGGCCGCCTGCGTGCCCGTGAGACACGCCCTCACCCGACTGCCGGCAGCGTCGGAGTCGGGTTGAGCGGCACGTTGCCAGCTGCCGCAGCGTAGACTTGGCGCTATCCCGTTGCCGGCTACCGCAGCGGCTCGTGGCTCTGATTGCCGGGGCCGTTGCCGCTCGACGCGGGCCTTTCGTGCTGCCTACGTTAGGACGAAATGAGCCTCTCCGGCCTTCTCCCGGTGATCACTGCTGACCCGCAGGTTCGCCGGGCGCTCGATCATGCTCTCGAGCTGCCTGCCCTGGGTGCCGACCTGATCGCACCCGCCTCGCTCCGGCCACTGCTGGTGGCCGCCCTGGCTCCGCCCGCGCCGGACGCGGCCGGTGCTGCCGACAGCGAGCTGCCGCCTGCCTTCGCGCTGGCCGTGACCGCGACCGCTCGCGAGGCCGAGGAGCTAGCCGCCTCGCTCGGCTCGCTGCTCGGCGAGGACTCCGTTGGCTACTTCCCGGCCTGGGAGACGCTGCCGCACGAGCGGCTGTCCCCGCGCTCCGACACGTCGGGCCAGCGCCTGGCCGTCCTGCGGCGGCTCGCGCATCCCGACGCATCCGACCCGCGGTCCGGCCCGCTGCAGGTCGTCACCACCCCCGT